>Ga0209483_1001096_pt1 | contig 21210 bp, 20 predicted proteins | sample NGEPerA_FD_184508 | JGI IMG/M metagenome (GOLD analysis project Ga0209483, IMG submission 184508) | Arctic peat soil microbial communities from the Barrow Environmental Observatory site, Barrow, Alaska, USA - NGEE PermafrostL2-A... | ecosystem: Environmental > Terrestrial > Soil > Wetlands >... | reverse complement strand
CGCCATCGGCTACAACTTCCGGCGTATCCTCGCATGGCTGAGGGTTCTTTTGCGCCAAATCCTGATCGCGATCCTGCGCCTCTTGATCAGTCGATCAGCGCTCATTCCGGCTTCTTAACGGACGACGCTCTATGATCAGCTAAGACGGCCAGTCGATCGACGAGTGATATAGCTTTCGCTTTATCATCTCGCCACGCAGCCGTTCGGCATACTGCCGAATTGTCGGGCTGTTTATGAAATGATGCTTGTGCTCGCGATCTGCATCAGCCTGTTTTCGAATGTTTTCGTAGAAAATAGCTAGCCGCTCGTCCGGCATATGTTCAACGCTCACAATCAACTTCCTTCTTCATCGCTCGATAACATCCAGAGCTCAGGGTGACCGCCCGTTATTTCGCAGCACCGCTCAGCCCAAACCTAGAAATTCAGCAAGCCAAACCGCGCCGAAATAGGCGGAAGCGACAAGACCCATCAGGGCAATCGTCACCAAACCCACAGATGCGTCGGTACTCGAAAGGGGTGCATCGTCCTGGTCCCTCAGGCCGCTTGATATCAAAGCGCTAACCGCGGGTTACCGCAAGGGGACAGGCGTGCGAAAGCGACCCCTGAAGGCTTGGCAATCTGCCGCAAACAAAAGGACCCCGCGCCAATGGGGCTGAGGATCGGGCTATGCGCAGAGGCCCAGCCTGGCTGCGCCGGCGTTATGCCTTTAAGCGCCTTGGTGTGAATCAACTAACGAAAAGGACACCGCTTAGTTCTCATATCCACAACTGGCCCCGCCAAATACTGGGTAAAGTATCTGCTAACATGATCGTTCAACATCGGTCACCGCCTCTGACCTAAGCTTTAAATTTGATGTTTATTGTCGGAGCCAAATTGGGGCGCCGGCGATGAATTTGATACAACACCCGACAGTCGAAAAAGCAGGATTCAAGGTGGTCTGTAATCACTGCGGAGGCCTGTCGATCAAAATGATGGATCCGACCAAGCTCGCCCCGACGGCCACCATACATTGCGGTCGGTGCGACGCCGTTCGCGGCACTCTTGCTGACCTGCACGACCTTGCCCGGCAAGCCAAGGACGTCTTTGAATTCTGACTTTACAGCGGGGACGCAGTAATGATCGACGAACAAATCAATACCGTCGCCTCGAGCAATCCCTTGCTTGAATCGGCCTGGGCAATTCTCGAGGCAGCGAACGACTTCCGTGATGTTGCCGCGGTCGAAACATGCCGCCGGATCATCGACGCCACCCTGCGCGGCGATCTCCCGGCAAAGTCAGATATCGACGTCGTCTACAATTTTTTTGTGTGACAAGGCGCATCAGCAGCCATCCGCGACGGGCTTACTTACCATGTCGACGGGCGGGTTGAGACGCCGTCCGGAAAAGGCAAAAAGCGCTTAAGAGTCCGGCACGAGTGAGTAAGCCTGGGTCCTCCAGACATTATTTAAAATCCTTGCAATTTAACTCCGGACTTAAATTCACCGATATGTTTTTAGGCCGTTGGTCCGCCGCAGGATATCGGCCGCGACACTTGTCTTGGTCCAGGGCAAAGCCGGCCTCATCAGCGAATCGACGGGCTTGTGAAGAACGATTTCACCAGGCGGATCGCTGGAGAAATTCCTCTTTTTTCCCAATATGTTGGTACGGCTTGGACGGTGACGGCGCCCATCCCCGAGCGTCCCCGGGGCCCGACTTAATTTGACACAATATAACTCTCGCTAAATAACTCTCACTAATGGAACTCTATTGACGCGGGTTCCGGAACAGGTATTGTTTGATTAATGTCGTAATTAAGATTTCTTTTATTTGGAGCTTTTAAATGTCGAGAGCCTCAGTAGTTTTGGGTGCTATGGTGTTTTGCAGTCTTTTGATTCCGCCCGGCAATGTGCGCGCAAATCCGATCCCTTACCAAAGTCCCGGTACCTACATTCCTGGTTTCTCGACCTTCACGGCTGACAGCACCGGCACGCTTCAGGCTTATTTTTACAGTGCGGACGCTGCCTACAACGAACAGGCTACGCTGTCGCTCGCCACGGGCGGAAACGGCAATTTCCTGGTAAACCATTTTCCTGCATATGGAACAGAGGTTGACCTTGGCCATGTGACGAGTGGACATTCGATCGTCTTCGTCGATACCATCACCTCTGGGACCAGCCCGCTTTATTCCCTGTACTCCGACAACACTAACGTTGGCGGATTCAATTACGTTTATTCGACGGCGTATACCAGCGTTGATGCCCTAATCCCGTCAGGGACATTTGTGGCGTTCGAGGACCTCCTGCATGGCGCCAGCGACTACGACTACAATGACCTCGCATTCGTATATACGATTAAGCCTGACGGACCCGCAAATTCGAATGCTCCCGCGGTTCCCGAACCAGCCACCTGGGCCATGATGATCCTGGGTTTCGTCAGCGTCGGCTTTATGACTTATCGACGCAAGAACAAGCTGGCGATGTACGCCGCCTGAAGCGCCCCCCTGTGACTTGCGGAAGGCCGCCTTCGGGCGGTCTTTTTGTTGGACGATCCGCAACGCTGCGCTCCGCTCCAGGAAGGCTACTCATGCCCTGGAAACGCATCACGATCGGCGGCTGACCGAGTTCGTGCCGATGGACCAAGCGTCGGTCGGAAAATCTGGAAGGACTTCTAAGCGGCAGGAACTCGCTCAATGCACAATGAAGATGCCGACCCGATAAATCAAACGGCGGCCAGGAGCGCTGGATCTCGCCAGACGTCTCTTCGAGCTGCAGCGGCTTGCGTGAACAGCCAAAAAGAGCCGAAGCCCGGGCGCAGACCATCGATTTAAATGACCGCGCTCCCGGATTGAACTTGACAGTTTGCTGCGATAGGGTCGCTGTGACCTCTTCTCCTGCCGCCCGGAGTTCGCAATGGAAGCCTTGAATTTTTCACCAAGCGATCCAATAGGAATCGTGGGCCTGTGCATCAATTGCACGACGCCGGCAAATCTGCTCGCCACGTTTGCGCTGATCGCAATTGGCGTTGGGTTAGCGGCTTGTCTTGAGAGGCGCAAGCTGGCCACCGCTGGGATTCAACGCGGCTGAACTGATATTCAGTACGCGTCGGGGAGGATCTTACAGACGATCGGAAGACCAAGAATTGCGATTCTTCCTCATGATCCCGGGAGCCGCCCGAAAGTTATGTTTCAGGCCCAGACGATAGCCCGCGACGTAGATATGCAATCGGACCCGCACATTAAGCTAACGGACCAACCTTACCCAGGCGAACCTCTTCCAGCATCCCTCCGTGCCGGGGTGAAAATGAGGGCGGTATCCGCTTCATTTGCGGCTCGCTCTGTCCGATGCAAAACCGGCCGTCCTCGATAGCCATGCGCATCACTAAGGAGTGCTTGCCGTTGCAACATCGCTGGAGGGTTTCGGGATGAGCCGGCTGGTAGATTGAAAGCCGTGGCTTAACTGTCACGATGACGTTAGCAAGACGAACGCCAGGCGGAACGCGGTCGCTCCTCGACCAGCCGATGCCCGGTAGGCACGCCAGAACAGCCGCTCAGCAACTGCGCTACAGCCCACCTCACTTGGGCTATCTGGTCTGGCAAGTCTGCCGGCAAGTTTGCGCCTGACTATCGCAGGCGCTCAGGCAGGGAGTGCTAAGCGTCGTCGGACAGACGCGTTTGCACGAAGCATTCTCGTTTGTGCAATTGGCCATACATGCCTCCACTGCCGCGTCCGCCAGTCGTAACTTGCTTCTCACAGAGGTGGCTTGTGAACCTGCGGTTCCGAGCATAGCCACGATCAGCGCTGCACCTAGCACCAGCTTTTTCACAGACAGACCTCCAAACCCTGGATTGAGTATAACGGCATATCGCAGCGCTTCCAATGAGCCTGCGGGCTCTATGCGAGCCGCCGACGCGCATCGTTTACGTTTGGCTCCGCGTTACCAATCACAAATTCTTCGATGGTGTGGCCAGTCTTGAGGGCTGCTGTCATCCAGCGCGGCTGTTTGCCACGACCCGACCAGGTTTCGGAAGGCTCCTCGGGGTTGCGGTATTTTGGATAGACCCTTGGATATTTGCGACGCTCCCGATACGCACCGTTCAAGTGAGCATCTGCCGATGCTGACGGTCGTGTCTCTTTTTCCCGGCGAAGTTGCGCCAATCGCTTTTCAAGCTGGCGCTTCTCCGATGTCAGACGTACGGACAAAATTTGGCTGATTTCTTCGTGAAGTTGCCATATCTCGTCCACGGACATCGTCGCAAGATTCGGTTTGTTGGCCATCCCCGTCTCATGTGGTTTTTGATTGGACACTGATTATATGGGGGGCAGACTGAAGGTTTCTAGCCTGGATGTCGACATATCGAATATTCCAAATTTCGGCCTGGAAAGAGATAAATCGTCGCGAATAATGCCTCCCGCTAATATGCCATCGATTGCGCGATCATCTGAACGCCGCATTCAACCGGCCGGGTGGAGCGGGCTGCATTTTGTATTTTGCCGAATTCCAAGCTTCGCCCCTCTCGTGCCCCCGGAAGATTAATTGCAGACCATTTCGTTCGTCGTGGTTAGCTAGCGCGGAACCTGTTTCCGTTGGGGATCTGTTTCATTCTGGAGGTCATATAATACCCACGCTGGGGGATTTTTGCACTGACGCAAACCAGTGCGGCGTGACAAGTTTACGGGCGCCGGTGACTTCGTGAGCAGCGAGGTGATAATGACCATCCTCTCGCTTTTACGCGCTGAAAGTCTTCGCGTGCGCCTTGGCGATCTATTTCCGCGACCCCGGGGCAATGATGCCTCGCTCTCATGGTCGTTGAAAGCACCTATTTTCACCAGGGAAGTTCCGAAGTGGGAACCGAACTCGACGGAAGCCGGCGAGTTCCTCGGGGCGCGCCGTTTATCCCGCGACCTCAGGCCCGTTCGAGGGCGGCGGCCGTCTGACCATGCTCCTCACATGCGGGCCCCTGACCGGCCCCGCCTTTATCGTGCTGGCGTTGATCGGCTTCTGAACCACGGATCATTTAGCGAGAAACAGGCCTAGCTGATTAACGCCTCAGTTCAATCATCGTGGCTCGAGAGAAGTACCCTGCGGTTCCAGATTTAACCTGCAGCGCAGGCATCAAGCTTAACATGCGAGTTTGGTTGTGACTCGGCGAGAAATAATTACGGTATTTTTGGGAACGAATAACCCAAAGTGAATTTTAACTGAGTTGGCTGGAGCGAATCGTGAGACGTCAGAGATCTAAAAAGGCCAGAGCAACCGCGAGGCAGCCCACAAGTAAACCGCTGAGCGTTCGCTACGCCGAAGTAATCAGGCTGCGCCAAGCTATCCTGCAGGCTCAGGCAAGAACAAATTTTCCCCAAAATGACCGTCGCGCTTCCGAGTAGAACTGTGCGCTCGCGTGTCGCTCCCGACGAACTTTACTGACTTTGCCCTTGAATTGGCCCGCAGACGTGAGCGGACACGGCAAAATCCCGTTGAGCCATCAATTCGCTTGATCGAAATTCAGCACTGGTCCACAACCCCAACATGGGCACAAAAAACATCTTCAAGATGATCGAGATGGCCGCATGGACGTCCATCATCTTCATTACCTACGCGACCTTGGCTCATGTCGGCTTCGTCTATTCCATCTACTACAAGCTGGCGCCAATCTTATTGCGGCCGGAAATCAGAACCTATGCCCACTTTGAACACGTCATCGCATTCGCAGTCGTTGGCGCGCTTTTTAACCTCGCTTATCCCCGTCGCACCATTCTGGTTTGCTGCATTGTCTTCGGCGGAGCTGCGCTATTGGAGAGCCTGCAGCTGCTGACACCGGATCGCCATGGCACACTCATGGATGCGTCGGAGAAAATGGCCGGCGGTGCAGTAGGGATCTTCCTGGCGAAGGCCATACTGCAATGCGGATCAGGCAGAGGTTGGAATACATAGAAAAGGGAAGGAATTGGGCGCCCTAATAAGACGCCCGCTGCCATGTCGTCTACGTCCGCAGCCGACGCCCGCCGCTCTTGTTATTCTTTTTCGTTTCAACATTGGTTATCACAAATTCTTCCATCGTCTGACCGGTTTTGAGCGCTGCAGTCAACCAGCGCGGTTGTTTCCCGCGCCCCGACCAGGTTTCGGAAGGCTCCTTGGGATTGCGATATTTTGGATAAACCCTTGGATATTTGCGACGCTCTCGATGCGCACCGTCTGCTGGGTCCGACTGTCGTGTTTCTTTTTCACGGCGAAGTTGCGTCAATCGCTTTTCAAGCTCGCGCTTTTCCGATGTCAACCGGACGGACAAGACTTGGCTGATTTCCTCGTGAAGTTGCCACATTTCATCCACGGACATGGCATCAAGGTTCAGTTTCTTCATTGCATCTCTCAAAGAGCTATGATTCGGTCTGCAAAATTATAATAGTCGCGACATTTGATATTAGCTACCGCGTATCAATGCGGGTCGACCATTTCAGAAACTCTTGCGAATTTTGGTACAGTTCGAGCCGTCTTGCCCAAGTACTTCTAACGATAGGGTTTTGCGGGCGGCAGAATGTTTGGAACAGTCCAGTTGTCGAAATAAAGCCAATATTCTTCTGTGGAAGATATCCAATATCACACTCTATAGTTGAATCTCTAACTCGTCGCACTGCGGCTGGGAGCCTGGTTGGACGCGCCAGGGCCTCAAATCCGCAAAGTTGAGTTGGAGCCGATGGAAGGCTCAGTATGCATTTCGCTTTCGCAAAACTTCGAAGAAAGTCTTGATCAGAATCTGGATATCCAGCCAAAGGCTCCAGTTGTTGATGTACCACAAATCAAGCTTCACGCGCTCTGATATGTGTTCAAGCGACGGCGTAGCACCTCTCGCTCCATTGCATTGCGCCCAGCCAGTCACGCCTGGCTTAACATGGTGACGGTAAGCGTAGTCACCCAAAATATTCTGGAAATAGTCGTCATGAGCCAGAGCATGTGGACGCGGACCAATCAGGGACATATCGCCTTTCAACACGTTCAGTAGCTGCGGGAGTTCGTCGATGCTCGCCGAGCGCAACAATCGTCCGATGCTGGTCACCCGAGGATCGTCACGTGTCACCTGCGCAACGATCGGCCCATTCTCCTGCACAGTCATAGTCCGAAACTTGAACATGACGAATTGCTGCCCGTTAAATCCCTTTCGGTGCTGCCTGAATATGACCGGGCCCGAACCATCAAGCTTGATTGCGATCGCAGTAAGAACCATGACAGGCAAGAGAAATGCCAACGACAAGCCGGCCACAACGACATCCATGACGCGCTTGACCAGACGTTCCACCCCGCTGAGCGGAGCGCGTTGAACTTCGATCGTTAGAACGCGCTGGCGCGCGGACGAGGCATAACTCGTCAACGACCGAACGCGCATATCCGGCAACAATCGGGCTGCCACGGGAATGCTTTTGAGATGATCTCGGATGAACTCCATGCGCCCAGCATCCCCCCAAGGTACCGCGAGCAGTATTACCTTGCAGTTGTGACGGCGGACAAAATTCGCCACCGCATTTAAAATGCGCACGTCCGCAGACGCGCGGACCAGAGGATCATCGTCAGGGCTCAGGGTAAAACGATTGACGTCAGCCGCACCAAAAAAGGCTAACATATCCAGAGGCTCTAGCGCCGCCATTTCATTCAGGTCGCCGATCAGGATAATATCGCGACGTCCGACCGCTCCTCTCGATACTGCCGCGGTTATTACGATCTTCGTGAGCTTCCGTACTCCGAGCAAAGCAATTGGAGCGAGAAAATAAAATACCACAAAGGCGCCACGCGAATACGCGACCCCAATCTTCAGAAGAAATGCAAAAAATGCGAGTAGCAGTCCTGTTGTAAACCAGCAGACGAGTATTTCGCCAATCTCGACGCGCGGTTTGGCGCAATCCGGAAAATCGTAATAGCCGCTTCCACTCATTCGCAGAATGTGGACAAAGCTCGCTAACAATCCAACCGCACAGTGCGGAAGAATATTGGGCATCGGATTGCCCACCGCGAGCTGGTAGCTAATTCCTCCTGTTATACTCGACAGCAAAATAACAAACGCGTCGATCGTCGATAAAAAATAGGGAATTGCCTCACTGGAAAGGCTCGACGGCCGTTTGCCCGATATATCGTCCAGCGGGGCCGCTTTGTCGTGAATATCCGACCCGTACGCCATAAATACCGCCACCAAAAGCGCTGTTCAATTTATCTGGCTGACGAAGCACAACTTTAGTCAATCGCCAAATCCCAAAGTAACACTTCGTTAACGCGCGTCACGATAAGCTTGCGAGGGGTGCGGCGCAACATTAATTTGCGATTTTGCTCGCCTTGGAGCCCGTTTCAATGCCATCTCTCGTTGTGTTTGGCGTCAGCGTTTACCTGGGCCTCAATTTCAATATCGTGGTACTATTGCCGTTCTCGGCACTTGCGGGCGGCACTGTGTTTCTTCTCTCGGGGTCCACGGACAGCCTTACACTTTTAACGTTCACTTTGATCTCGATTCAGGCCGGCTACATGGTTGGCCTTACCGCTCGCGAGATCTACGGACAGCTCCGCGTCCGATTGAACATCGGTCAAACCAAACGCATCTAGGGCTCACCTGTAAACGATCAAGATTTAGCAGCCGGCTCGTAAGCTCCGCGCGACAAGCATTGGCTAGCTTGAGAAGAACAACATCCGTTCGAAGAATCCCGAAGAGCCATAAGATTTGTGATTTTGTATTACAACCCGCGGAGTCGCTTGGAGCGACCATACTCCCACAGCGGCAAGCGGATTAGAGAAAAAATCCTGGGATTATCAGATGCGCTGCTTACTCGATCACGACGAATACAAAGATCTTCCTCAACCAATTTGGTAGAAGTATCTTCGATGATGTGACTTCCAGAATATCGTCCCCGCCCAGGCGAAAGAACCGGCGAACTGCAACGTCTCTCGCGTTACGGCTTAAGAACCTCTCGCGCAAATAAGGCGCGGATGCACCACACTCAAAATATTCTAACTGCCAAACGGCCATATTACCTACGACCTCGCAGGCTCATTGCGCGGATCCTTGCCGAAGGTCGTTCAGATGAGAAGGCTTGAAGTCGGCGCCACATATGAGAAAGCCACTACTCATAAAGCCCGCGGACGCGATCGGGACTAGTCTGGGCGCCACGCAGTTTCTCGTCCAGCATTCTATGCTCATTTAAAATTCTTCCGCCTCCTCCTTTCTCTATTGTCGAATAATTATATTAAGGTCAATTATAATTGAAAATTATTAAACTGTAAACTATTGATTATATGGTTAATATAAGAGCCGAACGGCCATGCCATCTGCGTGTGGTGGTGACTAAGCGCGGAGAACATGATCGGTTGGCCAGACCGGAATGAAGAACGAGCTGATTGACGCGTCTTACGCGGCGGCTAACATGAAGTTGTACCCGGGACAGATGCCCCAATGCATCAGCCTTTCGCGGCTTCCTCGCTTCAGCTGTCCGCGTCGTCTCGCCGGTGCGGTATGATCGCCCGCTTCATGGTTACTGGGGATTATTAGCCAGCGGTGAGCCCGCAGTACGAACCAGCTTATCGGCCTTTTGAAGGACGTAAGTATTCGCGGGCTGCTCTCGCGCAAAGAAGCTGATGGCCACGAACAGCGCGCAAAACATTAAACCCACCAACATGATTTTGCGGTATGTTCGCCTGTCGGCATTATGGAGTGATATAGACACTCGCCAGCCATACGACTTCCGGCTTCGAGCGCAATCTGACTCGTGTTTTAACCTTGCTTATAAGCCTTACTCGCTGGCCCAAATTTAACCAATGTACCGAGCCCCACCAACAACGCAGTTTTCTCTTTGCATTTCCACCCGGCGTGTTGAGTTTAAACAATAGAAAATGACGATGAGTGAAAAGAAAAACGGTTGCATCTAGTCAAGTTGGAGCACACGTCATCCGCAATTTTTTCGTCGCTTGTTTTTAATTCCGGTTGGCACGTAAGGCCGGGCAGGCCACTTGCGAAACTGTACGCCGTATTCGGTGAAGACAATACCGGCTGCCGCTAGCTCATTCATGAGCACCAACAGCGTGGCTTGCTGCGGCTCGCGCCTGCCAGACTCGAGATACATGAGCGTCGGCCTGCTAATGCCGACGCCTTCAGCAAGATAGGTTTGCGTCCAGCCGAGCAAACCACGCGCGGCACGAACCTGTGCTGCCAACAGCGAAGGATCGCGCATTACATAGTGCCCCCGGATGTTTCGGAACCGCTCTTACAAAAAGTGACCAATATATCATTTAGTCAAGGCTCATTTCCGTCAAGCGGGCTTCACGGAAGTCGGTCAACAGAATCTCGTGGGCTCCGTCTCAGGAATGCGGGCTGAGGATAGTGAATCGTAAGTTTGTAGGTGACGGCGGAGCCGATTAGGGATATTCCGAAAAAAGGAGACTTGGCCGCCCAGAACCAGATGGCCGGCGGGGTGGCGGCTGGTTGGAGCTGAGCAGTCCCAGACTCTTGATGAGTGGAGTGCTAAGCCTGAGCCGTCTCGTAGGCATCCGCCGCCTAGTCGACTGGCTTGAAAGTGAATGAGCGAGACGAAACTGCAAGAATTGGAAGAAATGGCGGCGAAGGCAGTCACGACCGCTCAAAGGCTTCCGCCGGGGCCCGAACGGAGCAACATGCTTAAGGAGATCGAGGAATTTCGTCGCGGATAATTTCTCTGCAAGGCGTCGCTTTACGACGGCGGGCGGGCAACAGGGCAAAGGCGGAATGACCGACGAAGACGAAAATACCGATCCAGCCATCGCAGCCGCAGAGCGTGAGATTGCCAGGTTTCTCAGCCGCAGTGCGAACGATGCCAATTTTAACTATGACGGCGCACAGGAAGATCGTGGAGAGCCCGCCATCAATCAGCCGCAGCACCCACCACCCTCAATTCCCATCAAACATGCGAAAACCGCCGAAGAATTGGCAGCAATGATACACCACGACCTCAGCCAGATCGAGGGCTGCCCGAGGCGCGGCGTCAAGGTGACCGTCTACGGCCTCAACCCGTGGAATTCTTTGCTGATGTTTGGCGTCGACGCCGGCCCAGTCCCGAATAGATCAGATCTACAGGCCTTTTTTGACGTTATCATAGAGCGATTGAAACGGCTTTACGTCATAAGGGCTGAACCCACGGCAGTGCCTCCGTTGTGAATTTAGGTATCCGCCATTTCCCCGTGGAACTCGGGGTGAAGGCGAAGCCGACCAAGCCATGAACGAGGTGCCCTATTTTGACATGAATCGTTTCCGACACATCGTGCCAACTCAGTTAGCTGGTGGATGGGCAAACCACCAAGACAGCTTCCATGCTTGAGACGATGACTCTCGGCAGAATAAAGAAATTAAGCACATGCTCAGAAGGAGGGCCATCACCGTGGCGCCACCCGGGGCGACTTGGGAAGCATCGGTGATGACGCCGAACGATGTCGCATGTCCTGACTGCATAACCCGCATGACGTGCTACGTCGCGATGTTACGAACCGAATATACCTTGGCAGAATGAGGTCGAAGACGAAGAATTACACGATGGCAAAACAAGGCAACGCGCCATTAGCGGAAGCAGATGGCAACCAGAAAGGCCGGCCGGAGTTGGACACTGGATTCGAAGGCTATCGTAGCGTGTCGGACCCGAACATCATGATATACGTCGCACAGGACGTAGTTCCGCCTTTCCGTTTTAAAGCTGGCGGCTGGGAGTTGTTCCAATCGTCAGCCGACCTCGGTTCGGCAATGAAGGCCCGCATTGCCGAGAAAGGGTTTTTCCTGTTTCGTGCAAATGAGGATCGGACTGGCGGGGTGGAATTGTCCGATCCCCAAACCGCGTTCGCAGAAACGGGACGGCAGACGACGGGAAACTGACATGCGAACTTTCGTAGCCGCGCTGATCGTTTTGTCCGTGTTATACTTTTGGGACAAGGATTACAACAACGGCAAAATGCTAGTTGGGGTCAATAATATGTGGCGAGAGATCTCCGTTCACATGTTTCGCTGAAGCCCCTGATTTGCTAATTTGACATTTCGTCATTGTGCGGAGCGGCTTGCGCTCGCCCATTGGGTGCTGAACAATCAATGCCCTGGTGGGTTCGGTGCAGGTTCAGGCGGCTTTGTGCCTGTGCTTGAGCCACCGCGGCACACTCCGATCGGATATTAATATTCGCATGATTCACAAACTCTTAGGTCTCGCTGCGTGGGGACTTCTTGCTTTCATCGCGTATGCGACGGTCTCACCGATCCAAGAAAGACCGACATTGCTCACGTCAACCAATTTTGAACACCTCGCCGCATTTGCACTTCTGGGCGCCCTATTTAGTATGGCGTATCCTCGGCAAGTCGCGCTGGTGTGCTTGGTCGTTCTCGGTAGCGCCATATTGCTGGAGGCATTGCAGTTGCTGACGCCTGATCGTCATGGCCGCGTCGCGGACGCGATCGAGAAAGCGGCCGGCGGAGTTTTTGGCATTGTTGTTGGCCGAGCCATTCTTCATTGCAACGAGGCCTACGGTTGGTTCCAGAATTGACCACCAGTGCCAAGATCATGCTTAACCGGCGATCTGCAGCGTCATCAGGACACGCTATCACTGCGGCGCCGAGCAACATGCGATGCGCGTACTAGCCGAAAATACATAGACCGATGATGAGGCTCTTCATCCATCCGCCCCTACGTTTTCCGGCAGGATTGATGAGAGCAATCTTCGTGCCGAAGATCAGGCGAAGACGACGGAGAGCCCGGGCGGTGCCTTGGGCCGCACGAATCAGCGAGCGCCGCGGGGTCGTTTCGTGGCCGGCCGTTAGCCAGCGATCGACGATCAAGAGGGATTGGCGGATCACCGAGAGAGACCAGGCGGAGGCCGACATTCCAGTCTTGCTTGCGGGACGTCAGTCTCGGCAGCCGCGCGACTTCAGGACCTCAAAACATTTCGGAGGTGACCGCTAACGTTGCGCTGCCCTTGCAGGGGCATTGCCGCAACGGGCGGTCACCTCCGTCAAGATGTCTTGTCGCGACCGCTTATTTGCGGGCCGCGCAGGCGTACATGTTGATTTCCATGCCAACCGGCACTTCGACGATCTTCGGAGCCTTCCAGGCCATTGCAGAATCTCCTCTTCCACCGAACGGCAGACTTGCCGCGCGCAGGAATCACGATAAGACCGCGCCCGGGATAGCGCAAGCAGGCAACGACCACCGAGACATCAACGATATGTGCGATGGCTGCGAACGAGTTTGCGCCGCATCGGCGCCAATGTCGCCGCGGCTCGGTCGTCCCCGGTGGGCAGCGCTGCCCACGCCCTGACCGCTCCCGCCATCCCTTCCCGGCGATCGAGCGCGCCTTGACATTGAACAAGAGCGTGCAATGTTTTGCCGGCACGCTGCCGGGGTTTCACGTCTGGTGGCGGACGCCGCGAACAAGCCGCCCTGCCACCGACCAATTTCCGGGCAGGATTGAAAATCCCGTGGATCTCAATCGAGGCTCAAGCATCAGAAAATTCGAGGGGTGAACGACCATGAAGACACGCGCCGCGGTCGCGTTCCAGGCGAAGAAGCCGCTTGAAGTCGTCGAACTCGACCTTGAAGGTCCCAAAGCCGGCGAGGTCCTCCTCGAAATCAAGGCGACGGGAATTTGCCATACCGACGCCTACACGCTTGACGGTTTCGACAGCGAGGGAATTTTTCCGTCGATCCTGGGCCACGAGGGCGCCGGCATCGTCCGCGAGGTGGGCGCCGGCGTGACCTCGGTGAAGCCGGGCGATCACGCGATCCCGCTTTACACGCCGGAATGCCGACAGTGCAAAAGCTGCCTGAGCGGCAAGACCAACCTTTGCACCGCGATCCGCGCCACTCAGGGCAAGGGGTTGATGCCCGACGGCACCTCGCGTTTCAGCCTCAAGGGCCAGACCATCTTCCACTACATGGGCTGCTCGACATTCTCGAATTTCACCGTGCTGCCGGAAATCGCGGTGGCGAAAATCCGCGAGGACGCCCCCTTCGACAAGAGTTGCTATATCGGCTGCGGCGTCACGACGGGGGTCGGCGCGGTGGTCAATACCGCCAAGGTCACGCCGGGCGCCAACGTCGTCGTGTTCGGGCTCGGCGGCATCGGGCTCAACGTCATCCAGGGCGCCAGGATGGTGGCCGCCGACAAGATCATCGGGGTCGACGTCAACGATTCCAAGGAGGAATGGGGCCGCCGCTTCGGCATGACCCATTTCGTCAACCCGAAAAAAGTCGACGGCGATATCGTCCAGCATCTGGTGGCCCTGACCGACGGCGGCGCCGATTTCACCTTCGACTGCACCGGCAACACCACGGTCATGCGCCAGGCGCTGGAAGCCTGTCATCGCGGCTGGGGCGTCTCGGTGGTGATCGGCGTGGCGGAAGCCGGCAAGGAGATCGCCACCCGGCCGTTCCAGCTCGTGACCGGGCGGGTCTGGAAGGGAACGGCGTTCGGGGGCGCCCGCGGCCGCACCGATGTGCCGAAAATCGTCGACTGGTACATGAACGGCAAGATTCAAATCGATCCGATGATCACCCACGTGCTCAAGCTCGAGGAGATCAACAGGGGGTTCGATCTGATGCACGAAGGCAAGTCGATCCGCTCGGTCGTCGTGTTCTAGCTGGAGTTCGGTCCGCCGGTCTCGATCACAAACGTCAAACACAAGGGAGGATTGGCTATGAGCGTTCACATCCATCCATCGGTTGACAGCGGCGTCAAGAAAGGACCGGGCAAGTTTGCCGGCGGAACTCTGGTTTGCAAATGCAAGGACGAGCCGGTCAAGGTCGGCATCAAAGGTGACGTCGCGCACAATCACGCCTGCGGCTGCACCCAATGCTGGAAACCCGACGGCGCGACCTTCTCGGTGGTCGCCGTGGTGCCGCGCGATAGCGTCACCGTCCTGGAAAACGGTGACAAGCTTCATATCGTCGATGCCTCGAAGACCATCCAGCGACACGCCTGCAAAGTCTGCGGCACCCATATGTACGGCCGCATCGAGAACAAGGGACATCCGTTCTACGGGCTGGACTTCATCCACCCCGAACTGTTCACCGAAGGCGGTTCGGCGGCTCCGGGCTTTGCGGCGTTCGTATCCTCTGTGATCGAGTCCGGCGTCGACCCGGGCCAGATGGGCGCGATCCGGTCGCGTCTGAAGGATCTCGGGCTCGAGCCCTATGACTGCCTGTCGCCGGCGCTGATGGATGCGATCGCCACCCACGTCGCGAAATCGAAACCCAAGGCCGCCTGATCCGGTTAAATTGCCCAGCGCTGCTGGCGAAAGCCGGCCGCCCGGCAATCCGCCTGCGGTCCGTCCGCTCGTACAGGACCGGAACACCGTCCCGAGCCGGCGGCGTTCCGAGGGAACGAAAACTCCGCGCGCCGCGTCGCCGACTGCCTCATCGATAGCGGCGCTCCAGTTCGTCGTATTTCGGTTTCGCCACCGTCTGCTGCCGGATGTCGAAGCCAGCGAGATGATCGGCGACCGAGGCCAGCGAGCCTTCTCGCTTCAGCGCCGCCAGCACATCATGGGCGGACTTGAGCGCGGCCTGCAAGGCGGCATTGGCATACAGAACGCAGCCGAAGCCGAGTTCGGCAAATTTCCGCTGTCCCAGTTCGGGGGTGCGGCCGCCGAACACCACGTTGGCGACCTGTGGCACGGAAAGGGATCGCGCGATCTGTGCCAGCTCCTCAGCCGAGGTCGGTGCCTCGACGAAGGTCACGTCGGCGCCAGCCTCGATCATGGCGCCGGCGCGGTCGATTGCCGCCGGCAGGCCAAGGATCGCCCGAGCATCGGTACGCGCGACAATCTGCAGGTCGCCGTCGCGACGTGTATCGACGGCAGCCTTGATCTTCGCCAGCATCTCCTGCAGCGGCACGACGTCCTTGCCGTCGAAATGTCCGCATTTCTTCGGGAATACCTGATCCTCGATCTGCAGCCCGGCCGCGCCCGCCCGTTCCAGCACCTTCACGGTGCGCACCATATTGACCGGGTTGCCGAAGCCGGTGTCGGCATCGACCAGCAGCGGCAGCGCGACGGCGTCGGCGATTGCCGCAACGTGAGCCGCCACCTCCGTCAGTGTGGTCAATCCGATATCGGGCGCGCCGAGATACATGTTGGCGACGCCGGCTCCCGTGACATAGACGGCTTCATAGCCGATGTCCTCGATGATCCGGGCGAACAGGCCATTGGCGGCACCAGCGAGAATCGTCGCCTCGCGCCGGTTGATGATCGCCTTCAGTATCGATGTCGGTCTTGCCATTCGGTTTCTCCTGTCGCGGCCTATTCGGCCGCAGGCGCCGGCGGGTCGCGGAAACGGCTGCGCAGCGCGTCCCACTGGTCCGCGCCGAAGCGACGAAAGCCATCGCGGACATTGCCATCAAAAAGCGGCCTCGGGTGCCGATGCGTTTCCTTCAGCTCGGCGAGCGCAGCGTCGCAGGCGCCGTAGACGGCTTTCAGCAACAGGCCCGGCAGGATGGCGATGCTGTAACCCATCAACTGCGCCTCACGCAGGTCGACCTGCGGGGTCTTGCCTCCCCAGACGATGTTCAGCAGGCAGAGGCCGTCGACGCGCTGCGGCACCATCCGTACCTCCTCCAGCGTCTGCGGACTCTCGACGAAGGCGACGTCGGCGCCCGCTTTCAGCGCTGCATTGGCGCGGCGGATGGATTCGTCGAATCCCGCAACCGAGCGCGCGTCGGTGCGGGCAATGATGACGAAATCGGGATCGCGCCGCGTCGCCACCGCGGCGCGGATTTTGGCCAGAAACTCCTGCGTCGAGACCAGCTCCTTGCCGTCGAGATGGCCGCAGCGCTTGGGCGAAACTTGATCCTCGATATGAATACCCGCCGTACCGGCGCGCTCATGCTCCTGCACCATCCGCACCACGTTCAATTCAGTGCCGTAGCCGGTATCGCCGTCGGCAATCAGCGGCAGGCTTCCTGCCGCAGCGGTGATCCTCGCGGCATTGCCGACCATCTCCGTCATGGTCAACAGGCCGTAATCCGGCAAGCCAAAGGATGCGGAGGTGCCGGCCCCCGTCATGTAGAGCGCGGCAAAACCCGCCTGCTCGATCAGACGAGCGGTGATGCCGTCATAGGCGCCAGGCGCCACCAGGATTTCCGGATCGGCGATCAACTGGCGTAACCGTGTCGTTGGTTTCATCGCGATCCTCCCTGGCACTTTCTCAGTTCGAGCGACGCGTGGCGCGGCCGCCGAGGCGCAGCATCAGCGAATTGGCTGCGATCGACACCCCAACGATGACCGTCACGACGGCGGTCGACAGCGGCACGTTGTTCTGCGCCATGCCGTTGACCAGCAGGAAGCCGAGGCCGCGTTGCGATGAAAACATTTCTCCGATCAATACCCCGAGCAGGCTCAGCGAAAAGCTGATCCGCAGGCCGTTGACGATCTCCGGCATGCAAGCGGGTATCAGCACCCACAGCATCGTGCGCCCGGGCGAAAGCCGAAGTACTTTCGCCGTCCGTATCAGTACCGGCGGCAGATTGCGTACAGCCCCGAGCGTGAACAGGGTCATTGGCACCAGCCCGTGCATGACACCGAAGGCGATCTTGGCGGACATGCCGAGACCGAACACCAGCAGCACGACCGGATAGAGCGTGACCTTCGGAATCGTGTAGAAGCCCGCCAGGATCGGCTCGGCGACTTCTCCGGCAAAGCGCCGTATTCCGAAGATCAGGCCGAGCGCGAGCCCGATCAAGGCAGAAAGCGCGAACGCGACAAGAAAGGCCGTCAGTGTCGCGGCCGCATGATCCCAGAACATCCATGTGCGCAGGAGGCCGAACAGATACACCAGCGTCTGCAGCGGCGGGGAGACTGCGACGCCCTGGGTCCAACTGCCGATCGCCTGCCAGAGCGCCAGTATCAAGAGAGCCAGCACGGCGGCGTCGAACGCGCGGACGCGTCCGCGCGAGGTGCGACTGGGTGGTGCGTTTTCGAGAACGAAATCGCTCATCCTCTTGATCGGCGGCGCGCCAGCCACCCCTCCCAGACATAAAGAATTCCGTTCGCAGTGACCGCGACCAGCAGCACGAACAGCATCAGGCCGTACATGGCGCGGTTGTCGAAGCTTTGATAGGCAAAGGAAATGGCGTAGCCGAGCCCGGTGCCGGAGAGAATGAATTCGCCGGCGATGACGCCGATCAACGCATAGCTCAGCGCCAGCTTGAAACCGCTGAACAGGCGCGGCAACGCGGCGGGCAACACGATCCACCACAGCGTCCGTGCCGGGCTCAGCCGGTGGACGCGCGCCAATTTCAGCAGTACCGGCGAAACGCCGTCGAGCCCCGAAAGCGTGCTGATCATGACGGCAGGCGCGGCCGAGAGCACGCCCAACACCACCAGCGGCGCCTTGCCGAGGCCAAGCAACGCCACCAGCAGGGGATAGAAGATGAAGGTTGGGACCGAGTAGTACGAGGCCAGTAGCGGGTCGGCGACATCGCGCAGCCGCGGGGAACGATGCACCAGCGCACCGGCCAGGGTGCCACCACCGACCGCCAGCACGAAGGCGAGCAGGATCGTCGAGAAGGTGTTCACAATGCTCTCGTCGAGTTCGCCGGAACGGAGGTGATCGATCATCGAGGCGAACATGTCGCTCGGCGGGATGACGGTCAGGGGATCGATGATGCCGGTGCGGCAGCAGATTTCGAGCAAACCTACCAGCCCGGCCAGTACGGCGGTGCGGACGAACAGAGCGGCGCGCCGCCTCGTCACGCCGCCTGCCCCATGCTCTTGAGAGACTCTTCCCGAAGCGAAGACCACAGCCGCGCGGTCAGGCCGCCGAATTTCGGATCCGAGACGATACGGCTGTCGCGATCGCGCGGCCAGCCGGTCTCCATGATATCGATGAAGCGTCCGGGCCGCGCGCTCATGACGCCAACGCGATCGGATAGCATCGCCGCCTCGTCCAGGGCATGGGTGATGAGCAAGACGGTAGCACCGGTCTCGCGCCAGAGCCGCAGCAATTCGTCGCCCATCAAGAGCCGCGTCTGCTGGTCCAGCGCGCCGAAGGGCTCGTCGAGCAGGATCAGCCGCGGCCGCAGCACCAGGGTTCGCGCGATGCAGACCCGCTGCCGCATGCCGCCGGAAAGCTGCGCCGGATAGTGGCCGGCAAACTGGGCTAGCCCCATGAAGTGGACGGCATGATCGACCCGTTCGGCGACTTCCTTCTGCTGCAGGCCGGAGGTGCGCAGGCCAAAGGCAACATTTTGCCGGACGTTCAGCCAGGGCATGCTGGCATCTTCCTGAAACACGACGCCGATTCCGTCAGGAATCTCACCGTGCAATTCCCTGCCTTCGAAGCGCACGCTGCCTCTGGTCGGGCGGACCAGGCCGCAAAGCACATCGAGCAGGGTCGACTTGCCGCAGCCCGATGGCCCGACGACCGAGAAGAATTCGCCGCGGCCGATCTCGAGATCGATTGGGCCGAGGGCGTGTATCGCGGGCGGACCGTCGTAATGACGCTCCACCCCACCAAGCGCGATATGCGATTGCGCGCTCACCGCCGCGGCGCTCATTGCGAGGGGCGCAGATCGAGCGGCAGGTAGCTGGTATCGACGTATTTCGGCCAGTCGACGTCGCCCTTGATCTGCCCGGTGATCTGAAGGCCCTCGACCATGTGATTCATGGCGGCGTAATCGAGCCGTCCGTCGCTCCAGTAATTCTCCTTGATGAGATTGTGGAGGTGCGCCCGGAACAGGTCGAGGTGCGGGTTATTGTAGGCCTTGGCCGTGATGTCGGCGGCCTCATCCGGATGCGCCAGCGCATAGACCAACCCCTCGCGGCGGGCAACGATCAGGCCCTTGATGATGTCGGCATGCTCCTTGGCGTATTCAGCAGTCGTGATCATCACGGTCTGCATCATCCGCGGGTCCATCGTATCGCGCACCATGAACAGCGGCTTCACCAGTTCCTTGTTCTGCGCAAACACCAGCTCGTCAGAGAAGCCGGCGTCGACCGCGCCGCTGCCGACGGCGGAGAGGTTGGCGCCGAGATCGCCGGCCGGCACGAGCTTCACCTGCTGCTGGCTGATGCCGTTGGCCTTCAGCGCCATCAGGATCACCATGTTGCTCACCGATCCCGGCGCGGTATAGGCGATCTTTTTGCCGACCAGATCCTTGATGCCGGTCAGGGTCGAATCCTTTTTCACCACCCACATCTGGTCGGCCACGGTTTGCGCGCCGGCGCCGATGATAATGAGCTTCTGGCCGGAATTGATGGCCTGGACGGCGGCCGCGAGCGACACCTCGCCAAAGGGAATGCCGCCGGCCAAAGTGTTGCGGACCGCGGTGCCACCGCCGGCGGCCGTCAGGATACCCGTGACATCGACACCGTTCTTCTTGAACAGGCCCTTCTCCATCGCGACCGCATAGGGCACACCATAGAATTGCCCGCCCCAATGGGTGACGGTGATGGTCTCGGCCCGTGCGGCCGGCGGCTTCCAGATCAGGATTGAAACCGCGAGACTTGCGACAAGACCTATTCGCGTGAACGTCTTTGCCTTTGCCATGACATTTTCCCTTTTTCTGTTGATCCGCTTTCGGTTTCCTCGATCTGGATGAATGGAAGCTACGTCTTGTGGCTGTCTGCAAGGCCATAGCGCTTTTCGAAGGCATGCACCGCGGGAAAGCCCATCAGCCTGTTCATGTCGGCGAACGACAGCATTGGGGCTTTGCTGCCGGTGCTCGTTCCCTCGGCTTTCAGGTTGCGGTAGACGAGTTGCAGGGCGCCTGCGGCGGTCAGAAAGCCGGAACCGGGATAGAGCGCTATCTTGAAACCCATTGCCGCCAGCTCGCTGGTCGACAAATACGGCGTGCGGCCGCCCTCGACCATGTTCGCCAGCAAGGTGGCGCCCTTGAAAGTCTCCGCGACGCGGCGCAATTCCTCATGGCTCTCGGGGCTTTCGACGAACAGCACATCGGCGCCCGCATCAAGGAAGCCCTCCGCGCGTCGCAAGGCCGCATCCAAGCCTTCGGCGTAGCGTGCGTCCGTCCGGGCGACAATAAGGAAGTCGCGGCTCGGCCGCGCATCGACCGCGACGCGAATCTTGGCGATGGCGTCATCGGCGGGGATGACGCGGCGGAATTCGGTGTGACCGCATTTCTTCGGGAACTCCTGATCTTCGAGCTGGATTCCGGAAGCGCCCGCGGCGGCATAACCGCGCACCGTACGATCGACGTTCAACAATCCACCATAACCGGTATCGCCGTCGGCGATGAAGGGAACGC
>Ga0209483_1001095_pt1 | contig 21215 bp, 18 predicted proteins | sample NGEPerA_FD_184508 | JGI IMG/M metagenome (GOLD analysis project Ga0209483, IMG submission 184508) | Arctic peat soil microbial communities from the Barrow Environmental Observatory site, Barrow, Alaska, USA - NGEE PermafrostL2-A... | ecosystem: Environmental > Terrestrial > Soil > Wetlands >... | reverse complement strand
CATCCCTGAACCAACGGCGCGAAAACTACACTTGCGTGGCGCGCGGCGTGGTCTTGGCGAGTGTCGCCGCCATCGCCGAGATCAGCGGCTTTATGAAATAGGCGTCGTTGGCCGGGGTGATGTCGGTGCGCAGTCCGTGCGCCTTCAACTCTTCCGAGACCACCGGGCCCACCGCGGCGATCGGCGTGCGCGCCAACCCGTCGCGCAAGCGCGCCTCGCATCCGTGTGACCGGGCCACCTCGACCAGGCGGCGAACCTGCCCCGAACTGGTCAGCGCGATGGCGTCGATGGCGCCGCTCGCCATCTCGTCGATCGCGGTGATGATATTGGTTTCTGCGGCCTGCGCGTCGTAGACATAGGGCAATACCGGATCGACCGTGGCGCCTTGCGCCGAGATGGCGCCGATCAGCGCGCCGTGATCCTTGTCGGGATAGAGCTGCAAGCCGACTCGATGTCCTGTGAGCTCGAGGCGCGCCAGCATCTCGGCGATTCCCTCGGAGGTCGGCTTCTCCGTGGTGACCTGCGGCTCCAGCCCGATCTCGCGCAGCGCCTTGCCGGGTTTCGGGCCGCGCGCGAATTTGCGCGGCTTGCCGAGCGCGGCGATGAAATTCTGTTCGACGTCCATCCGCCGCGCGACTTTCATCAGCCGGCGCAGGCCTTCACCCGTCATCAGCACCAAATCGTCGCAAGGCTGGTCGACAAAACGCCGGATCCAGGCCTCGATCGGCGCGGAATCGGGCGCGTCGTGAATGGTGAACATCGGACATTGCACCACATCGGCGCCCTGTTCGGCGAGCAGGCGGGAAAACTGCGCTTCCTCGCGCGTTTCCAGGATCAGGATGCGATAACCGTTCAGTCTGTCAGCCATGGTCCTGCTCTAACGCCGATCGGCTTCGGTTTGCTTATCTTGACCTCTCTCCCGGGATTGGCGCAAGACCGTCGCGGGTGATAGAGCAGGGTCCGTCACCGACCGTCCTCATGCGCAGCATAATCAAGTCCTCCATGCCCGATCATCAATTCGTCTTGACGCTGTCCTGCCCCGATCGGCCCGGCATCGTTTCGGCCGTCTCCACCTTCCTTGCCCACAACGGGCAGAACATTCTCGACGCCCAGCAATTCAACGACGTCGAGACCGGTCATTTCTTCATGCGGGTGGTGTTCAACGCCGCCGATCTCGCGGTCAATCTGGCCGCCTTGCAGACCGGCTTCACGGCGATCGCGGACCGCTTCGCCATAGACTGGCAGATGCGCGACCGCGCCACCCGCCGCCGGGTCATGCTGCTGGTCTCGAAATCCGACCACTGCCTCGCCGATATCCTCTACCGATGGCGGACCGGCGAACTCGAGATGATCCCGACCGCCATTGTTTCCAATCACCCCAGCGAGACCTATGACAATCTCGATTTTGGAGAGATACCTTTTCACTACTTGCCGGTGACCAAGGAAACCAAGCGCGAGCAGGAAACCGCGATCTGGGATCTGGTCGGCCAGACCCAGACCGATCTGGTGGTGCTGGCGCGCTACATGCAAATCCTCTCTGACGAGATGACCGCCAGACTATCGGGGCGCTGCATCAACATCCATCACTCGTTCCTGCCCGGCTTCAAGGGCGCGCGGCCCTATCACCAGGCTCATGAGCGCGGCGTCAAACTGATCGGCGCCACGGCGCATTACGTCACCAGCGCGCTCGACGAGGGCCCGATCATCGATCAGGACGTCGAGCGCATCAGCCACCGCGATACCCCCGAGGGTCTGGTTCGCAAGGGACGCGATATCGAGCGCCGCGTGCTGGCCCGCGCCATGCGTCATCACCTGGAAGACCGCGTGATCCTCAATGGCCGCAAGACCGTGGTATTCATGGACTGACGGCCATAGTGCTGGTCAGTCGAACCTCGGTTTGAAATTCCGCGCAGGCCAGCCGAAGTCCTGCATGGCGGGGGTGGAATCGAATGTCATGTCCTTCATCATGCGGATACTCGTGGCGACATTCGCGCCTGGAAACAGTGGCTTCGCCAGCCTGAAGGCGGCTCTCCAGACAGGAACGAGCACGGAAATGGCCCGCCGCGGGAGCGTCTCGGTTTCATGGAAGATAGCGCAGGAATTGGTACGCGCTGCCCCTTTGCGTTCTAATGCACAGGCGACGATGGGTCCGGTTTGGCCGCCTCGTCGCTGGGAGCCGCGGGTTCCAATCGCTTCTTCTCCCGCTCTTTCATGAACTCATCGTATTTGGCGGTGCCGGGACGGGGCGGGGCGTCCGCCGGCATGCCGCCGAGCCACTGGGGAATGGCATCGCTCACGCCGGCGGCGAGATATCCGTTGATCGTGCCACAGCCTGCCAGCCCGCACGCGGGCAGCGTGACGGCAAGCACGATGGCAAGATGGCGGCAACGAATGGGCATTGGCAGACCGACACGGCCTTGGCTGATGAAAACTGGATGGCTTGGCCGGTGCTTTACCGGATTTGCAACGTCTTGGGCCGTCTTTCTCGAACGAGAATACGGGACAATCGCAAACATCGTCTTTGATCGGATTTGCGGTAACATAATACTGATACGCTGAAGCAAAACCGGGCGCGGGTTGGGGGCGCCTTCAGGGGTGACGAATCCACCGCGGCCGTGGTTGCGCCCATCGTCGCGATTGACAACGCGACGCGGCTGAGACGCCATGGCACGCCGATACACGGCTGAATAATCTGGGCTATGGTGATGCAAGGGCCGGGGACTCGGTTCAGGCACGAGGGGAGGGTGTTCATGTTGATTCACGGTAAAATGTTGTCACGGGCTGCGATCGGGACCGCGATATTGGGCATGGCCGCCCTGGCGCCCGCGCAGGCGCAGGAAACGGTGAAGATCGGCCTGATCTTGCCGATGACCGGCGGCCAGGCCTCGACCGGCAGGCAGATCGACAATGCCGTCAAGCTGTACATGCAGCAGAACGGCGACACCGTCGCCGGCAAGAAGATCGAGGTCATCCTCAAGGACGACGCGGCGCAGCCCGACAACACCAAGCGGCTGGCGCAGGAACTGATCGTCAACGACAAGGTCAGTTTCATCGCTGGATTCGGCATCACCCCGGCGGCACTGGCGGCGGCGCCGCTGGCGACGCAGGCCAAGATACCGGAAGTCGTGATGGCGGCTGGTACTTCGATCATTACCGAGCGCTCGCCCTATATCGTGCGCACCAGCTTCACGCTGGCGCAGTCCTCCACCATCATCGGCGACTGGGCCGTCAAGAACGGCATCAAGAAGGTCGCGACGCTGACCTCGGACTATGCTCCCGGCAATGACGCGCTCAATTTCTTCAAGCAGCATTTCGTCGCCGGCGGCGGCCAGATCGTCGAGGAGGTCAAGGTGCCCTTGGCCAACCCCGATTTCGCACCGTTCCTGCAGCGGATGAAGGATGCCAAGCCCGACGCCATGTTCGTATTCGTGCCGGCCGGGCAGGGAGGCAACTTCATGAAGCAGTATGCCGAGCGCGGGCTCGACAAGTCGGGCATCAAGGTGATCGGCCCCGGCGACGTGATGGACGACGATCTGTTGAACGGCATGGGCGATGCGGCGCTTGGCGTCGTCACCGCGCATATCTACTCCGCAGCGCATCCTAGCGCGATGAACAAGGAATTCGTCGCCGCCTACAAGAAGGCCTTCGGCAGCCGCCCCGGCTTCATGGCGGTCAGCGGTTATGACGGCATTCACCTGATCTATGCGGCGCTGAAGAAGACCGGCGGCAAGACCGACGGCGACGGGCTGATCGAAGCCATGAAGGGGATGAAGTGGGAAAGCCCGCGCGGCCCGATCTCGATCGATCCGGAAACCCGCGACATCGTGCAGAACGTCTACGTCCGCAAGGTCGAGAAGGTCGATGGCGAACTCTACAACGTCGAGTTCGAGACCTTCAAGGACGTCAAGGACGCCGGCAAGACGAAGAAGTGACGACGAAGATGCGGAGAGCGGCGTTTGCCCGGCGCTCTGCACGTCATGCCCGGGCTTGACCCGGGCATCGACGTCTCGCTTCTTGTCGGGCGTGACGGAAGACCCGGATGGCCGGGAAATCTGCGCGAAGACGTGCTTCGCGCTTTGGCCCGGCCATGACGACGTAATTAATTTCGTGATTATCTGTCCGCTAAGCCCGGCTAAGCCAGTCCCATGACCTCGGTGTTAACCAACCTGTTCGACGGCGTCGCCTACGGCATGCTGCTGTTCGTGCTTGCCTGCGGCCTCGCCGTGACGCTCGGGCTGATGAACTTCGTCAACCTCGCGCACGGCACGTTCGCGATGGCCGGGGGCTATGTCTGCGCCATCCTGGTCAATCAATCCGGCTGGCCGTTCTTTGCCGCGTTGCCGCTGGCGTTCGTCGCCAGCGCCTTGCTCGGCGCGTTGCTGGAGCGTTCGCTGTATCGCCATCTCTACGGACGCAGTCATCTCGATCAGGTACTGTTCAGCATCGGCCTCGTATTCATGTCGGTGGCGGCGGTCGACTACGTCATGGGGTCGTCGCGGATCTTCATAAAACTTCCCGCGGCGCTGGAGGGGCAGATCGACTTCTTCGGCGTCGGTATCGGCCGCTACCGGCTGATGATCATCGTGATCTGCGGCCTCCTGACCGCCGCCCTGCAATTGGTGCTGGCGCGCACCCGGTTCGGCAGCCGGCTGCGGGCCGCGGTCGACGATCCGCGGGCCGCCAGCGGGCTCGGCATCAACGTGCCGCAGGTATTCGCCTTCACCTTTGCGTTCGGATGCGGTCTCGCCGGTCTCGGCGGCGCCCTCAGCGCCGAGATTTTGGGACTTGATCCATATTTTCCGCTGAAATTCATGATCTACTTCTTGATCGTGGTGACGGTCGGCGGCTCCTCCAGCATCACGGGGCCGTTCCTCGCTTCGCTGCTGCTCGGTATCGGCGACGTCGCCGGCAAATACTACCTGCCGAAGCTCGGGCCGTTCGTGATCTACACCATCATGATCGTGATCCTGATCTGGCGTCCGAACGGCCTGTTCGGCCGCACCGCCCCGCGTTGAGCGTGTCATGAACGCGCCAGCCGACGTCGGATATCACGCCATGCAGCATGCACGCTGGCGCTGGAGCGAGTTTGCGTTCTGGTTAGCGGCGCTGTCATGCGCATTCCTGTTTCCGTCCCGCTACCTCATCATGACCGACATCGTGCGACTGGGATTGTTCGCGCTGTCGCTCGATCTGATCCTCGGCTATGCCGGCATCGTGTCGCTCGGCCATGCGGCGTTCTTCGGCGTCGGCGCCTATTCCGCAGGCTTGCTCGCGCTGCACGGCATCATCACCCAACCCGTGATCGCGCTGGTCGCAGCCGGATTGATCGCGGCGGCGCTCGGTTTTCTCACCAGTTTTCTGGTGATCAGGGGCGTCGACCTGACCCGGCTGATGGTGACGCTGGGCATCGCCCTGCTGCTGGAGGCGCTGGCGGAGCGGTTTTCCGACATCACCGGCGGCACCGACGGGCTGCAAGGCATCGACATGCAGCCGATCCTCGGCCTGTTCGCTTTCGACATGTTCGGCAAGGTCGGCTTCTTCTATTCGCTTGTCGTGCTGTTCCTATTGTTCCTGCTGGCGCGCCGGATCGTGCATTCGCCGTTCGGCCTGTCGCTGCGCGCAATCCGCAACAGCCCGCTGCGCGCCGCCGCGATCGGCATCCCGGTCAACCGGCGTCTGGTCGCGATCTACACCGTCGCGGCATTTTACGCCGGCATCGCCGGGGCGCTGTTCACCCAGACCACGGCTTTGGCCTCGCTCGACGTGTTCTCGTTCGAGCGTTCGGCCGACCTGATGCTGGTGCTGGTGATCGGCGGTACCGGCTATCTCTACGGCGGATTGATTGGGGCCGTGGTGTTCAGGATGCTGCAGGAATTCTTTTCCAATCTCACGCCGCAATACTGGCAATTCTGGATCGGTCTGGTGCTGGTCGTGATCGTGCTGGTCGGCCGCCAGCGCCTGCATCGCTGGGCGCTGTGGGCGCCCAACCTGGTCCTTCGCCAGTTTGGTGGCCGCAAGACCGTCATTGCCGTTCCCGAGGGCGACGCGTCATGACGTTTGCGCTGGAAACCAGGGGACTCGAAAAGCAGTTCGGCGGCCTCAAGGTCACCCGCGATCTTTCGCTGCAGATCGCGGCCGGCGCGCGCCACGCCGTGATCGGCCCCAACGGCGCCGGCAAGACCACCGTCATCAATCTGTTGACCGGGCTGCTCAAGCCCAATGCCGGACGCATCCTGCTCGAAGGCAACGACATCACCGATCTGCCGGTTCATACGCGGGTGCTGCGCGGGCTGTCGCGCACCTTCCAGATCAACCAGCTTTACGCCGACCTGACCCCGCTGGAGACCATCGGGCTCGTGGTGTCGGAACGGCTCGGCCGCGGTGGCGACTGGTGGCGCCGGATGGGCACGCGCGCCGACGTCAATGGCGAGATCGCGGAGAATCTGGCGCGGTTCCGGCTGCTCGACGTGATGAACGAACCGACCGCGACCTTGCCTTACGGCAAGCAGCGGCTGCTCGAGATCGCGGTCGCCATCGCCGCCAAGCCCCGGGTGTTGCTGCTCGACGAACCCGCCGCCGGCGTGCCGGAGGGCGAGCGCCACGACATCCTGGCTGCGGTCGCGGCACTGCCGCGCGACGTCACCGTGCTATTGATCGAGCACGACATGGATCTGGTGTTCTCGTTCGCCGACCGGATTTCGGTGCTGGTCAATGGCGCGCTGCTGATGGAGGGCCCCCCCGACGAGGTGGCGCGCGACCCCCAGGTGAAGGCGGTCTATCTCGGCGAGGCCGCCGATGCCTGATCTGCTCCGCATCGAAAATCTGCGTATCGGATATGGCGAGGCGGTGGTGTTGCCGGACATGTCGCTGCGCCTTGTCGAAAGCGAGGTGCTGGCGCTGTTAGGGCGCAACGGCACCGGCAAGACCACGCTGATCAATTCCATCGTCGGGGTGACCCGGCGGTTCGGCGGCACCATCACACTCGGCGGGCTTGACATCACGCGGATGCGGCCGGACCAGCGGGCGCGGGCCGGCATCGGCTGGGTGCCACAGGAGCGCAATATCTTCCGCTCGCTCACCGTCGAAGAGAATATGACCGCGGTGGCGCAGCCCGGGCCGTGGACGGTGGCGAAGGTGTATGAGATGTTTCCGCGGCTGAAGGAACGCCGCCGTAATTTCGGCAACCAGCTCTCCGGCGGCGAGCAGCAGATGCTGGCGATCGGCCGCGCGCTGACGCTCAATCCGCAGGTGCTGCTGCTGGACGAGCCGACCGAGGGGCTGGCCCCCATCATCGTCGAGGAGTTGCTTGGGGCGCTCCGCACCATCACCCGCGCCGGCGGCACCTGCTCCATCATTGTCGAGCAGAACGCCCAAAAGATTCTAGGGCTCGCCGACCGGGTTGTGATATTGGAGCGCGGCGCGATCGTTCACGACGCGGCGAGTGCCGCCTTGAAAGCCGATCCTGCAGTGCTTGAACGCTTTCTTGGCGTCTCCAGCGCTGCGGCACACTGAAATTCCCGGGAGTGAAAGCCATGCAGAGAACCAAAGCCCCTTTCCGCGCCGACGAGGTCGGCAGCCTGTTGCGGCCGGCGCGTATCAAGGAAGCGCGCGCCAAACTCGAGAAGGGCGAAATATCCGCCACCGATCTGCGCAAGGTCGAGGACGTGGAAATCGAAAAGGTCGTGCACAAGCAAGGCCTGACCGGCTGCGAACTGTTCCACCCCGAGGAGGGCATCCAGTTCGCGGGCGTGCAGACCCGGCACGACGCCATCCGCGTGATCGGCAAGCTCGACTTTCCCGCCGATCATCCGATGCTGGACCACTTCCGCTTCCTGAAAAAGCATGCCGACACCGCGCATGTGACGGCGAAGATGACGATTCCTTCGCCCGCGGTGCTGCATTTCCGCGGCGGAAGCAGGTCGATCTCGAAACAGGTCTATCCCGATCTCGACGGGTTTTTCGAGGATCTTGGCAAGACCTACCGCAAGGCGGTCAGGGCATTCTACGACGCCGGCTGCCGCTACCTGCAATTCGACGACACGGTGTGGGCCTATCTGTGCTCCCAGGAGGAATTGAAGAAGGCGCGCGATCGTGGCGACAATCCCGACGGCCTGCAGGAGATCTACGCCCGCGTGATCAATTACGCGATCGCCGAGCGGCCGGCCGATATGACCATCACCACCCATGTCTGCCGCGGCAATTTCCGCTCCACCTGGATTTCGTCCGGCGGCTACGAGCCGGTGGCCGAGACCTTGCTGGCCGGAACCAATTACGACGGCTATTTCCTCGAATACGATTCCGAGCGCGCCGGCGGCTTCGAGCCACTGCGCTACCTGCCGAAGGGCAACAAGATCGTGGTGGTCGGCGTCATCACCTCGAAGACCGGCCAGCTCGAGAAAAAGGACGACATCAAGCGGCGGCTCGAAGAGGCGAGCAAATTTGTGGCGCTGGACCAGCTTGCGCTATCGCCGCAATGCGGTTTTGCCTCGACCGAGGAGGGCAACATCCTCAGCGAGGAGGAGCAGTGGGCCAAGCTGAAGCTCGCGGTCGACGTCGCCAATGAGGTGTGGGGAAAGTGACGGCGGCTTTACCGTTGTTTCCGCGCATGCCATATTGTAAGCGAAAAAAAATCATCAGATTCTGCAAGAAGGAGATCTTTATGGCTTTCGATATCCTGCCGTCATCGACCGATCTCTTTTGCCTTCCGGCCTGGTGAGATCCGACTGAGCATATGAAATCCGGCAGGCCCAGCAATTTGATTTGGCTGCTCATTCTGGCTGCGGTGTTCTTCTTCATTCCCGCGGTGCTGTTTTCCGTCTATCCGCTCGGCTTCTGGAGCTCTACCGACTATGAGCCGCTGGGATTGGCGGACGCGCTGAACATGGCTTACCGGCTCGGCGATCTTAGGCTCTACGCCGCCGAAGGCATGACCGGCCATCCCGGCGTCCAGTTCTATCTGACGAGCTGGCTGGCGCTGGCGCTGTCGGGGCATCCGGTCGCCACCGGAGATGCATATTCTTTCTTCCGCGACGTCGTCGATCACGTCGAGGATTATCACAGGATAACGGTCTATCTCGCTGGCTTGATTGGTTCGGCAGGCATCTTTCTGTTTGCCCGATTTGCGCTCAAATTGATTCCGCTCGGGGCAACCGTCGCAGCACTCCTGCTGTGGCTGGTGTCGACGCCTGCGACGATAATATGTTTCATGTCCACCGGGTTTGAGCCATTCGCGCTGTTGATCAACGGCATTTTCCTGATGGTGCTGGTCCGGATCGCCTTCGACCGGGATCTCGATCCCTGGATGATGGTTCTGGCGGGCTGCGTCGGCGCCTTCGCCTATCTGAACAAGCTCTCCTACGCCTACATTCCACTGGCGCTGGTTACGGCGATCTTCTGGAAGGCGGTTTTCTGCGGGATAGGCTGGCGCCGCGGCACCAAAATGATCGCGATATCCTTCTTCACCTTTGTCGGGGTGATCATCGCCACCGGCTATCTGGTGATCGGATCGAATGCTTTCATCGCGATGTTGCGATTCCATCGCAACGTCATTCTCGGCTCCGGGCTCTACGGCACCGGCAGCCAGGTCGTCGTCAGCGAAGCCGGAGTACTGCGTGCGATCATGGCGATTCCGGGCGACGGGGCCTGGGCGGTCCCGCTGGCCCTGATCGGCGGAGCGGCGCTTTGGATCGCCGGACTGGTGGCCGGATTCAGGAACCGGCAGGACAACAGCGTCGCCATCATTGCCATCGGCGCCGGTCTCGCCGGCCTGTTTGCGGCGCTCAGCGTGCTGAAGCATTATGACTCCCATTACACCGCGGGTGTGTCCGCGGCGCTGCCGGGATGCGTGCTGGCCTGTTGGCTGTTGGCAGGGAGCTGGAATCCCCGGCTTCGCCTTGCCGGTGTCGCGGCGGTCTGGGTCGCGATCTCGCTGATGACCGGTCCGGTGCTGCGGCATGTCGGGGGCGCTTTGGCCGATATATCCGAGACCTCGCGCCTGGCGGCGGTCGATATGAAGCAGGTCAGTGCCGCAACCGCTGGGCTGAAACGCGCCGTCGGGTACACCTATCGGGTGCCATTTCCGCAATATGTTGAAGGCTTTGTCGTCCATTTTGCGGGCATACCGCGGCTCACGGAAGAATATGTCGAGAACCGGGGCGGCATTACCAATAGTATAGTGGGGCCGCCGGGCGCCGAAGACGACGGCGCCTACGTCATCGACAAGGCCTATTTTCCCGACATAGCGGCGATCGAGAGCGCGGCGAACCTCGATCCGCTGGGGCCAAAACCGGTACAATTCGAACCGGGCGACAGGCTGATCGAGTTTCACACGGTTTTTCTGCTGATCCGCAAAATGACGGCAGCTGACCAATTTCATCACCCCGACCGCGATCGATCATGAGTTCAATTCGAGGAAGTCATGGATTCAATTCAGCCCCGCGAAGGTGGCTCGTGCCAGCTCTTTCGCAGGAGCAAATAGCGCCTTGTGTGGAGTTGGCTCAATGTAGACCGTGATCCCTCTGCGACCGAGGGCAACGCCACGTTCGATAAAGGGTTTGGCGTCCGCGGCCAGCATTCGCAAATTCGAGATTCTTGCATCGGTACAGATCTCAGGCCCGAAATGCCGCCGCAACCGGGCCGGCCTGATATCGCCTATTCGTTTCATGTATTCGTGTTCGCCGGTTTCGCCGCTGGCCCGTTTCCAGCGATAGCGGATGGTGCCATCGAACACTTTCCGGAAAAACGGAACCTCGTCATAGAGCAGGCACTCGACCGCGTGCAACGGGGTCATGAACTTGAAACCCGCGCCGAGTCCGAGTATGCGGGCGTCCACGTCCATCAGCCGGCAAAATGGGCTGTCCTTACCCCACGGCATCGCCGTGAGGTGATGATCCCTGATCAGATAGTCGGCATTCGGGCCGATCGCGCACACCGATGAACTGAGATGAATGCTTCGGCATACACCCGAATAACGACGGAAAGCCTCGCACAATAACCCCGTGTAAACCGGGGCTCTGTCGACCAGAAAAACCTTGGCGGGGTCCTGCCTGATCGAGAAAGCCGGCATGGCAAGCGTGCCGCTTGGGCCGAGCAAGTCGCGCAACAGATCGATCATGTCGGTCGGGCGCATAGCCAGGTTGAAAAACTCGTTCCAGGAGGATTGCACCCACAGCGTTCGACCGGGCGTCACGCCGAGATCGATCAGTTGCTGCCGCAACTCGGCGACGGCGATGGGACGGCGATAGATCTGCTTCGACAGCCATAGCCGCTTGATACGAACGAAACCCCGTACGTCTTCCTGCCCGAGCACTTTCTGGGCGAGGCGTTTGGCGATGTTGCGAAGCGCGCGGGACATGATGGGAAGAAGGTTTGGAACGAGGATAATGCCGCCTCGCGGCTGGAGCACCGCCGGACTATCTGCCGCTCATACACAATTGCAAGCATCGCGTCCAACGCATCATGCGTGCTGGCGGCACCGATGGCGCATGGGCGTCCCTGCCACGCGCGCCGCCTGTCTTGCTCCCTGCAGGCACCGCCTGCCGACACGGCGGGACTACGGCCCGGCCGCCCAGAAACGTACTTGCCGAGGGCCGACGCGCTGTGGAACGCCGAGTTGGCAAAGCTCGGGATCGCGGCACGCAATGGTGGAATGGCGACGCTCTTCTGTCTTGCGCAGCGGCTGGTTTCTTGCTGAAATCCCTTCGATGTGACGCAATTGCCTTGCGCTTCATAGTCGGAATTTATTTTCTAAGGTCAGTTGCTGTCACGACACAGGTTGATCCGGACGGTCGCCTCGCAAAACTGGCCAAGCGCGGCATGGATTCCGAGCCCGCGCTCGGTTTCGACCTGCTGCGCCAGCTGCGGCCACACAATGTCTTGCCGGCGTCGCGGACGAAGGTCCGTCTCGGCGTGTTCTTGTGCTTCGTTCTCATTGTTCAGGCCTCCAGTTTCAACAGGACGTTCAGATCGACGCGCAAGCAGTTGCGGCCTTCGCGGCGGCCGACGGCGTGGCCGGCGCGCCACACCAGGATGATGTCGGTGATCACCGCGTCCGATCCGTTGGCTGGGCGCACGCGCACCGTCTGGCCCTGGTCGTCCTTGATCGAAAGGGATGCCGTTGCGCGTGTCGACCCCGCCCGCGCGGTGGACGTGGTAGATCTCGTCGGCGGCCATCAGCGCGTAGTTCTCAGGGATTTGTGCAACGCCGTCGCGCGGGGTGGAGACGTCGTGATACTACTGGGCTCTGCGGCGTCTGTTCGACAACCTAGACACCGACAAGCATCTCGTCGTCGGAACCACGACGGTAAGCATACGTTGGCGCTCGGATGGAAGGGCATCCGCGAAATCGCGTGCGTGTCGATCGACAGCCAGCGCGTCGTCTCTCCATTTCCGGTGCTGTCGTGGCTGGGGTGGTCGCAAGAACGCGATCATGTTGTGCGATCATCACGGCAAAATTCCCGGAAGCTCGCAGGGCTGCGACATCGGCGTCGACGCAATGGGCGCCGGTGAGGTTGAGCACGATTGAGACGTACATGTAGACGCTGCCGCCGCGCGTTGATCCGGAAGAAGGCGACGACTTCGACGCGGAGGTACCGACGACGCGATGACTGGACGCCAGTGACCTAGTATGCGGCCGGCGACATCTTGACGGGATCGACGCCTGCGATGGTCAGCTAGACAGTGCCTGAGCGCTCCGCTCTCGCCGCCAGCGCGCTGCTCGTCGTCGCCGTCCTCGCGTTCGGCCTGATCCACGCCGTGCCGAACCGGCATCTGTTTCCACAAAATGAGTTCATGGGCGCGATTTACCTTCGGCGACCAGCCAATCGGGACGCCAGCGACGCGATAGTGCGGCGACATGAATTGCAGAAACCTCGAATTTGATATCTCCGTTCAAGGCCGGGTTAACAGTTGCCGGCTATGCTGTGTAGACAGCGTCGCAATTTATCGCGAGTAGTAGGCCGGCGAAGTCGAGGCAAGCTTTCAATCGGCTGCAGAGGAATTGAGATGGAAGAAAAGGACGCGGCGATAAGACAGACCCAGCGGTTTCGCGTTGGCGGTCCCTATGAAGTGCTTGCTCTGTTGTGGGGATGAGGCGACGAGCCAGAAGAGATCACAACGCGTTTCAAAATCAGCTTCGATGTGGTCGAAATCGGTCCAACTGCACGGCGACAATTACCGAAGCGACCAAAGTGTCGTCGCCGTATCTAGCTTTCTTCAACGCGGCATGCGATGGCTGTGACCAAAGTGGCCTTTTTAAAGAATGTAGCTGCGACGGTGACTGTGCCGTAACTCGCGCATTGGACGTAGTCCTGGGGCGAAGTTACCGCACACAAATTAGATCAGTTCTTAAAGAAGCAAGCGAGGTTTTGATGGTTTCAAGCTCTGTTGAAAATCTTGAGCTTAGACATGCCTGCGGACACACCAAGATGCGCGTGAAACCTCAGAGCGAGATCCTTCATGCGCTTTACATAAATCGTGCTGCGCAGACGCTCTGTAGTCTTTGCCTCGACGAGCACGAAAAGCGGCGAAGCCGGATGATTGCAGATTCAATTTCACGCGATAGAAAGGCCGCAAGACTCACAAAACTGAAAGGTAGTCCGAAGCAAATCACATGGGCTGAAGGTATCCGTGAGCGTTGGCTTTTTAAGATTGAGCACGATATCCCAACGTCATGCATAAAACCAAGCCTAGACAAGGCTGATCGTTGTTCTTCCGGTCAGCCGGATGGAGCGCATAGTGTCCAGCAGGCGATTACAAACGTGCTCGCCGCGCGGCTTTCTTTAATTGAAGCGATGTTTGAGCGTAATGACGCGCGATGGTGGATCGATTTTCGCGAAGATATTGCTCGCTGGATTAACAGAGAGATGGAAAAGGCAGTTGTCTTCGAGTTTTCTGAGATATCAAACAACACGCGTGACGACGCCCGCGTGACTTAAGGGTGGCGGCGAAAATTCCCTGTTCCAGCTCCTGGCAGACCTGATAGCCGCGCTAGTACAACGAATTCGCGCACGCTCGAACCGGTGATGCCTGCCGGAGCGACAATCGGCTTCATCACGATCGGCCGCTGCGCGATCTCGACGGTCCAGGCGAGGGACGCTATCGACGGCGGAACTACCTTTGGTCGGGATCCGCCGCGACAGTTGATATTTGCGGCTGTTGCCGAGAGCAGGGCATCGCGACAGCGTGCCGATGCTGAACCGGATGATGCATTTAAATCACTTCGCCCAGCGGCGGCCTACGGCCGCCGACTTCGAGTTGTGTGCGAATCTGGTCAGATGGCAGTCACCCGATTGGAACCCGACACCGACAGGAAATAAATATCCGCCCGTTTCTGAAACAAATATGTGTCAACGATGTCAAATCATTCGTTATCGCGGAGCTTTTCTTTGTAGCTTTGTTGAGTAGAGCCTCCAGCAGAGGCCGCATGTGGTGATTGATAGCGTTCCGCTCACCTCAGCGTTCTTGGTGACTGCGGTGAGCGCTTCTGGATACATCTCCTTGAGGTGGTTCACGGATGAGCGTCCAATCTTGCGTGCAACTTCGTTGAGCGCTCGTTTTGCGCGCCCGTTGAGATCGTCCTCGGACGGACCCGACGAGTATGGTTGGACCGCCTGTACCTTGACTAGCATTCTGGACCTTTCTCGCGTTGGATTCTAGAACACTCACAAGTCCGGCGCGCGTCAACAGCGTTTTAGCATTTGTCGATGATAGTTGGGGAGAATGGCGCTTCTTTTCAGTCGACTTTCGAGCGCACTTCTCGGTGCATATCCATCTCGCTGACGATGAGATCGATCGAGTGCAGCGTCTGCGAGTGGCACGTCGAGCTCCTTGATGGCGCCGATCGTGTGCGTTGCTTCAGCCGACGTAGGACTCCGGTTATAAAAATCGGCGCCGACGCGCACGTAAAGACGGCCGCTCTCGACGTCGATGTTCTTGGGAAAATCGGGATCCGGCACGTTCACCCGGTGGCCCGCGCGCGCTTCGCGTCGGCGGTTAGACCGTCTGACACGTGCACGAGCACCTGCCGCGGCCTACAATCTGGTGCGGCTGCCCAAGCTGATAGCGGAGGCCTGCTGATGGCCAAGGTGCCCGGGCTTCGCCAACGCCGTTGCCAGCCGCTGGCGCCGTCGAAATGGCCATCAGGCTACGTTTGCGAACGCGGTGAGTTCTTCAACAGCCTGCTAGGCGGCCGACGCTCGGATTTTGCCCCAAAAATTCAACCAGAGCCTCTTGGTCGGCAGGAAAAGCGCGCAACGCAAACGCCGGAACATCGGTTCTGGCCGGTCGCGGGGCCCCATTCTGCGATCGATGGCTTGGCGAACGACAGCCGGACGTCATCCTGTGTGCCGCAGCTGGGATGCTGCTCTCATCTGGATTTCGTTCCCGAACTTCCTTCAGGCTGGCTTGGCTGGCCGCATTGACGTCCGCCTAGGTCCACGATCTCGGCTTCTAACCGTTGTGGCGGTCCCTGATGCTCGGCTTACCCTTGACGTAGACCCCTCGGAGGCTTTTTGCGAACGTCGGCGACTCTGAGGTGTCCGCTGCCGCCCCTCTCGTTAAGTGCGCTACCGGGCAGGACAAGATCTGCCCTTGAAACGGCAATACGACTTCATCGATTTACCGCGCTGCCTGATGCAGATACGGCTTTTGCTCGTCGAAACAATTGCGGGTCAGGATGGTTTCGGTGGACTTGGCCGCCGCGGCATGTTTGGCGTCGGGGGTGATCTTGGCGGTCCCGCGAGCGCTGACCAGATGGTCGGGTTTGATGACCCTTCGGCGGGGCTCTGCGCGTTACCCTCGACGCCTACAATTTATTTAGCACAGGCGCCATAATCCCGCGCGTGATGGTAGGCTCCAGCGGAGATCCAGCGAGCGTCACGGCCTGCATTCCCGCGGCGGCCAGACGGTGGTAGGATATTGCAGCGATCCGCCGCTGCCCACCAGCCCGTCCCATCCCACGATCCGATGAAAAACGACCAGATCCTCAGCCAGATCACGGACTATTGCCGCCAGGCCGACATGGCGGAATCGACCTTTGGCCGCCGCGCGGTCAATGACGGCAAGCTGGTGCACCGGCTGCGCGAGGGCAAGCGCATCACCATCGACACGCTGGACCGGATCCAGGCCTATATCGCCGCTTCCATGCCGGGCGGGCTGCCGCCACCGCGTGGCCTCGAAGTGCTACCCGAGAAGCGCGACCCCCGGGGTAATTTCCGGTTTTTCGAGAACCGGCAGAAATACCTGCTGTTCGTCCATACCTGCAGCGAAAAGCGGGTGATTGCCGAGCGGGTGGCGCTGGAACTCGGCAGTATCCATCCCCGGCCGCCGGCGCTGCGGGTGTTCGACGCCGGGGTCGGCGACGGTACCGTGCTGGCGCGGGTGATGCGGTCGATGCATGGCCGTTTTCCGCATATGCCGTTCTATATCGCCGGCAAGGAGCTCAGCCTGGAGGATGTCCGGCTGACCCTGGACAAGGTCCCGGACCGGCTGTTCGAGCACCCGGCAACCGTCTTTGTGCTGACCAACATGTATTACGCCGAAGCCCCTTGGCTGACGCCGGCGTCGCCAGTGGCGGCTTCGGGCATGATCTGGCACGAGGTGGCGCTGCGGGGGGCGTCCTCGGGCGAGTTCGAGGCTCAGATCGCCGAAATGGGACCGTTTCTGGAGCACAACTGGCGCGCCAATGTCAGCCCCCGTTCGGGCATGCCGGTCTATGAGCGGCCGGTTGCGATCGTGCTGTACAGGGAGGATCACCGGTTTTTGCTCGATTCGATTATCCCGCGTGCCGGCCGGTCCGAGGCCAATTTCGACCTGATCATCGCCTCCCAGCCCTACCGGGCCAAATCCTCGGTCAATTTTCGCGCCAAACGCATCATTGCGCCATTGGCGCGGGCGCTGCGGGCCGGCGGCCGTTTGATAGGAATTCACTCCCACGGGCAGGATCCCGGCCTTGAAATCATCCAGGCGATATGGCCCGGAGAAAATCCTTTCGCCGTGGGCCGCCATGAGCTATTGCGCGCAGTGAAATACGAGCTGGGATCGGAGGCGCGCGACCTTAACTTTAATGCCTATGCCGATAACCGTTCGATCTTCCGTTATGATATGGAAGCGCTGCCCAATGAGGTCACCGGGTCGATCGGAACCTCGACGGCCTTTGCAGCGTGGAACGCGGCGGTGTATGTCGCCCAGATTGAAGACGACCGGTTGACGGAGATGACCCAGGGCGGCCGTTATCTCGATGCCGCCAGAGAAGTTCTGCGCAAGCATAACGGGCTCTGGTTCTACGACGAATCCTACGTCATCTCGCGCCGCCGGGACTGACATCTCAGGACACATCAAAGGGCCGCCGAACTCTGGCGGAAAATAAGGGGTTGGTTGATGCGCGATTCTTATCTCTTCACCAGTGAGTCGGTTTCCGAGGGGCATCCGGACAAGGTCTCGGACCAGATATCGGACGCGATCCTCGATGCTTTCCTTGCGAAGGATGTCGAACTCGGCATTGCCGACAACAGCGCGGTCAACACCCGCCTTGGCTGCGAGACGCTGTGCACGACCAACAAGATCGTGATCGCCGGCGAAGGCCGCGGCCAGCTGTTCCGCACCATCCACGGCAAGTCGGTGGTCGACCGCGAACTGATCTCCCGTATCGCCCGCGATGTCGTGCGGGACATCGGCTACGACCAGAACGGTTTCTCCTATCACGGCGCCGACATCGAGGTGCTGCTGCACGGCCAGTCGCCCGACATCGCGATGGGCGTCGACGCCAAGAAAAAGAAGAGCGGCGAGGAAGAGGGCGCTGGCGACCAGGGCATGATGTTCGGCTATGCCTGCACCGAGAGCGAGGTCTATCAGAAGGGCTCGTTCATGCCGGCGCCGATCTATTTCGCGCACAAGATCCTGAAGGTGCTGTCGGAGAAGCGCCGCAACGGCCAACTCGCCGACCTTCAGCCCGACGCCAAGAGCCAGGTCACCGTGAAATACATCGACGGCAAGCCGGTCGGCTGCACCAAGGTCGTGGTCTCGACCCAGCACAACGAGAAGAGCCGCAACGGCAAGAAATATTCACCCGGCCTGATCAAGGAAATGATTTCGACCGCGGTTGAATCGGCGTTGCCGAAGGGCTGGATGCCGCAGAAGAATTCCGACTTCCTAGTGAACCCGACCGGCAACTTCGTGGTCGGCGGTCCCGACGGCGATTGCGGCCTCACCGGACGCAAGATCATCGTCGATACCTATGGCGGCTACGCCCCGCACGGCGGCGGCGCGTTCTCGGGCAAGGATCCGACCAAGGTCGATCGCTCGGCCGCGTACGCTGCGCGCTATCTCGCCAAGAACGTGGTGGCAGCCGGTTTTGCCGATCGCTGCACCATCCAGGTCGCCTATGCGATCGGGGTCGCTGATCCGATGTCGGTGCTGGTCGATACCCACGGCACCGGCAAGGTCGACGAAAAGAAGCTTGAGAAGATCCTGCCGCAGATCTTCCGGCTGACGCCGACCAACATCCGCCGTTCGCTCAAGCTGAACCGCCCGATCTACCAGCGCACCGCGGCCTATGGCCATTTCGGCCGCGCCCCGGAAAAAGATGGCGGCTTCTCCTGGGAAAAGACCGATCTTGCCGGCGCGCTCAAGAGCGCGATGTAACTTCTCGACGGCATTTACGGGATGCGCCGCAAGGCGCAGACCCAAGATGTGCAACTGCACATTCGAACTTCTGGATTCCGGGTTCGCTCGTTTCACAAGCGCCCTGGAATGACATGCACAGGAACAGGACCACGCACATGACGGCCACCGCCAAGAAGCCCGCTTTCACCGACTACATCGTCAAGGACATTGCGCTCGCCGAATTCGGCCGCAAGGAAATCTCACTGGCCGAGACCGAGATGCCCGGCCTGATGGCGACGCGCGAGGAATACGGCCCGACCCAGCCGCTCAAGGGCGCGCGCATCGCGGGCTCGCTGCACATGACGATCCAGACCGCGGTACTGATCGAGACGCTGGCAGCACTCGGCGCCGACATCCGCTGGGTCTCCTGCAACATCTATTCGACCCAGGACCATGCCGCGGCCGCGATCGCGGCGGCCGGCATTCCGGTGTTTGCAGTGAAGGGCGAGACCCTCACCGAATATTGGGACTACACCGCCAGGATGTTCGACTGGCACGGCGGCGGCACGCCCAACATGATCCTCGACGACGGCGGCGACGCCACCATGCTGGTGCATCACGGCCTGCGTGCCGAGAACGGTGACGTCAAAGTTCTCGACAAGCCGGAATCGGAAGAAGAGGAAGTGTTCTTCGCGCTGATCAAGAAGCTGCTCAAGGAAAAGCCGAAGGGCTGGTTCGCCGAGATCGCCAAAAACATCAAGGGCGTCTCGGAGGAGACCACCACGGGCGTGCATCGCCTGTACGAAATGGAAAAGAGCGGCAAGCTGTTATTCCCCGCGATCAACGTCAACGACAGCGTCACCAAGTCGAAGTTCGACAACCTCTATGGCTGCCGCGAATCGCTGGTCGACGGCATCCGCCGCGGCACCGACGTCATGATGTCGGGCAAGGTGGCGATGGTCGCCGGCTTCGGCGACGTCGGCAAGGGTTCAGCGGCGTCACTGCGCCAGGCCGGCTGCCGGGTCATGATCTCCGAAGTCGATCCGATCTGCGCGCTGCAGGCGGCGATGGAAGGTTATGAAGTCGTCACCATGGAGGACGCCGCCCCGCGCGCCGACATCTTCGTCACCGCTACCGGCAACAAGGACATCATCACCATCGAGCACATGCGCGCGATGAAGGACCGCGCCATCGTCTGCAACATCGGCCATTTCGACAACGAGATCCAGATTGCGGGCTTGAAGAACCTGAAGTGGAACAACATCAAGCCGCAGGTTGACGAGATCACCTTCGCCGACGGTAAGCGCATGATCCTGTTGTCGGAAGGCCGCCTCGTCAATCTCGGCAACGCCATGGGCCATCCGTCGTTCGTGATGTCGGCCTCCTTCACTAACCAGACGCTGGCGCAGATCGAACTGTTCGCCAACAACAAGGCCGGCAAGTACGAAAAGAAGGTTTATGTGTTGCCGAAGTCGCTGGACGAGAAGGTGGCCCGCCTGCACCTCGCCAAGATCGGCGTCAAGCTGACAAAGCTGCGGCCGGATCAGGCCGAGTATATCGGGGTGAAGCCGGAAGGTCCGTTCAAGGCGGATCACTATCGGTATTGAGAAGTAACGCCGTCATTCCGGGATGGTCCGAAGGACCAGACCCGGAATCTCGAGATTCCGGGTTCGCTCGCTCTGCTCGCGCCCCGGAATGACACCACGTAATTTTCGTCATGCCCGGCCTTGTGCCGGGCATCGACGTCTTTAGAGTCGCCATGGCCAAGACGTGGATGGCCGGGAGCAAGCCCGGCCATAACGGTGGCAAACCAGGCGGGCCCAAGCGATGACCACATCCCTAGAACATGTCGACGTCCTGATCGTCGGCGCCGGCCTGTCCGGCATCGGCGCGGGCTATCATGTGCAGGCCAATTGTCCGGGCAAAAGCTTTGTCATTCTCGAGGGCCGCGACTGCATCGGTGGCACCTGGGACCTGTTTCGTTATCCAGGCATCCGCTCCGACTCGGACATGTTCACGCTGGGCTATTCGTTCAAGCCGTGGCTCGAGGCCAAGGCGATCGCCGACGGGCCGCAGATCCTGAACTATGTTCGGCAGACCGCGGCCGAAAACGGCATCGACAAGAATATCCGCTTCCATCACCGGGTCAAGCGCGCGTCATGGTCGACGCCGGAGGCGCGCTGGACCGTCGAGGCCGAACGTACCGTGGGCGAGGGCGCGATCGAGACCGTGCGCTTCACCTGCAATTTCCTGTTCATGTGCTCGGGCTATTACAAATACGAGGAAGGCTATTCCCCGGAATTCCCGGGCTCTGCGGATTTCGCTGGCCGCATCGTGCATCCGCAGAAGTGGACCGACGACATCGACTACGCCGGCAAGAATGTCGTGGTGATCGGCTCGGGCGCCACCGCGGTAACGCTGGTGCCAGAAATGGCCAAGCAGGCGGCGCACGTCACCATGCTGCAGCGTTCGCCGACTTACGTGGTGGCGCGACCGGCGCAGGATCCGCTCGCCAACAAATTGCGGGCAAAGCTGCCGGCAAAACTCGCCTACCATCTGATCCGCTGGCGTAACGTGCTGTTCGGGATGTACTTCTTCCGCCTCAGCCGGCGCAA
>Ga0209483_1001094_pt1 | contig 21228 bp, 17 predicted proteins | sample NGEPerA_FD_184508 | JGI IMG/M metagenome (GOLD analysis project Ga0209483, IMG submission 184508) | Arctic peat soil microbial communities from the Barrow Environmental Observatory site, Barrow, Alaska, USA - NGEE PermafrostL2-A... | ecosystem: Environmental > Terrestrial > Soil > Wetlands >... | reverse complement strand
GCCCTCCGGCACCGCGGATGGCTTGCCGCCGGTTGAAACGTCGACCACCGGATATCCCGCGGCGTGGCGGCTCGACGATGGGCGGCTGGCGTTTGCGACGCGACGCGGCGTCGTGCTGGTGGACCCTTCGCGTTTATCGCTGTCCGATACGCCGCCCACCGTCGCGTTGGAAGACATCACAGTCGACGACAAGAATATATCCGCCGAAGAGATGGCTTCCCTGCCCCCGGGGAGCTTGCATTTTTCCTTTTCGTTCGCGGGCATTCATCTGGCCGCGCCGCATCGCGTGCAGTACCGCTACATGCTGGAAGGGTTGGACCGCGACTGGGTTGAGGCGGGCGGGCGAAGGGTCGCGTATTACACCAGCATTCCTCACGGGCACTATCGGTTCCTCGTGTCCGCGCGGGATGCGGGTGGGGCGTGGGGGCCGGCGACGGAGTTGACGTTTGCGCTGCGCCCGCACTTCTACCAGACGATGTGGTTTCGGGTGCTGCTGGCTTTGTCGATTGCCGGAATCGTTGTCGCCATCTACAGGTTGCGGGTGCGCGCGCTGCGAGGCAGGTTCGATGCCGTGGCGGCGGAGCGAAATCGGATGGCGCGCGAGATACACGATACGCTGGCGCAGAGCTTTGTCGCCGTGTCGGTGCGGCTGGAGGTGATGGCGCAAATGTTGCGGACGCCAGACAGCGTCGAGCCATGCCGCGAACAGCTCAACCAAACGCGGACGCTGGTTCGAGAAGGGCTGGAAGAGGCCCGGCGGTCGATATGGGACCTGCGATCAGAGGGACCCGAGGCGCAAACGCTGCCGGCGCGGCTGGCAAAGCTGGTCCGTGAAACGACGTATCAGGGTACTGATACTCGACTGGAAAATACCGGAGTTTATCGGGTGCTGCGGCAGTCTACGGAAGACGAACTGTATCGCATCGCGCAGGAAGCTGTGACGAATGCCGTCCGTCATGCAAGCGCTTCAACGATAAGTTTGCGGTTGAGCTACTCACTGGATTGCGTGTCGCTCGAAGTTGTCGATGACGGAGTCGGGTTCGACGTTTCGCGAGGGCCTGCGACGGAAGAGGGGCACTTTGGGCTTGCGGGAATACGCGAGCGGGCGCGGATACTGAACGCAGAGGTTATGCTGGAAAGCGTACCGGGTGAAGGCACGAGCGTACGGGTCAACGTTCCGTTGGGTCGCGACGAAAAAGAGAAGAGAAAGAAGGCCTGAGTGGCGGCGCCGATACGACTGCTTGTGGTGGACGACCATCCCGTGGTGCGCGGTGGGCTGGTCGCGCTGCTGGGCACGGTGGAAGATATGAAGGTGGTTGCCGAAGCCGGCGACGGGCGCGAGGCGTTCGAGCAATATGGCCTGCACCAGCCGGACGTCACGCTGATGGACCTCAGGCTGAAAAGTGTCGGCGGCGTCGAGGCCATCCAACTGATTCGCACGAAGTGGCCGGCGGCGCGGGTCATCGTGCTGACTACTTTCGATGGCGATGAAGACATTTACCGCGCGATTCAGGCGGGCGCGAAGGCTTACCTGCTGAAGGGCATGTCCGTCGAGGACCTCATCGGGACCATCCGCTCGGTGCACCAGGGACGGGTGCGGATACCGGCGGCGATTGCCGAAAAACTGGCGGAGCGCATGGCCGGCCCGCAACTGACCGCGCGCGAACTTGAGGTGCTGCAACGGATCGTGCGCGGACGCAGCAACAAGGAAATTGCCGGCGATCTTGCGATCTCCGAGGCGACCGTAAAGACCCACGTCAATAGCCTGCTGGGAAAGCTGGCAGTGAGCGACCGGACGCAGGCTTCGACGGCCGCCATTCAGCGCGGCATCGTCCATTTGGATTAGTCTCGTCGGATACGAAGTATGAGGAGCGAAACGATGCCGCAAACCAGGGACGGAATATCGCAGCAACAAGGAATATCCGGTGTTCGCGCGGGGCGGATTGGGTGCGTGGGCGCGATGTGTGTGGTGCTGTTGTGGATGGGTGTGGCTATTGCGCAGCCCGTCGCCGGCAACTGGCGCGCGGCGACGGACAAGGAGTTGAAGTCCCTTTTGCCGGCACGCGCGACGGTCGGGAAGGAACACATCGAGACGGAGATGCGGACTGCGTCGGGCATCACCGACGGACGCGGAAACTTTATCGCCGGGATCGTGCTGATTACCGCGGGATACTCCGCCGACGGCAAATATTCTCATTACTTCATCGTGCAGGCGCCGATGCAAATCGGACAGATTTCACTGCCGCCCGGCGAATACGTCTTCGGCTGGCAACGCGAAGGGGACGCGCTCCATGTGCATTTTTACGACGCCAATACTGGAGTTGAGCGCGGGTCTGTTTTCGCCAAACGGATGGAAGGGAATGTCGGCGTCGTGTCATTGAAAATATGGACACCGCAAACGCGATCCGTCATCCAGCTTGGCCGCTTTGGGATTCCGTACCAGTTGGAGAAGTAGGGCGCCGCTTTACGAAGCCGCAACCTACCTTGTTGTTCGTCCGATCTACTCGCTTGGATATGGCGACAGCGAAAAAGGATGTGCGGACCCCGGGCCGCGCAGACACGGGTGATGTTCCGTGCATCCAAAGACGCGGAGGACCAATTTGGATCTTCCTGAAGCGGGCGGAAAATGACACGAACACCAGTGGTAGCTATTACGGGGGCCTCGGCCGGTTTGGGCCGCGCGATCGCCCATGCGTATGCGAAACGAGGGGCCAGGATCGGCCTGATTGCGCGCAATCCGGAAGCGCTGGCGGCGGCCAGGCGTGAGTGCGAACAGTTGGGCGGGCAGGCAATGTTTGTTCCCACCGACGTTTCGGATGCGGATGCGGTGGAGCGCGCTGCGGAACAGATTGAGCACGAGTTCGGGCCGATCGATATCTGGATCAACGATGCGATGGTGAGTGTGTTTTCACCGGTGAAGGAGATGCTCGCCTCCGACTACAAGCGCGTCACGGACGTGCTGTATCTGGGCTTTGTGCATGGCACCATGGCGGCGCTGCGCAGGATGCTGCCGCGCGACCGCGGGACGATTATCCAGATTGGGTCGGCGCTGGCGTACCGCTCGATCCCGCTGCAGTCGGCTTATTGCGCGTGCAAACATGCGATCAACGGGTTCACGGATTCGCTGCGTTGCGAACTCTATCACGACAAGAGCCATGTAAAGATCACCGCGGTGCATATGCCGGCGATGAATACAACGCAGTTCGGCTGGGTGAAAAACCGGATGCCCGACGACCCGCAGCCTGTCCCTCCCATCTTCGAGCCGGAGTTGAGCGCGGAGGTTGTGGTGGCTGCCGGGTTCGCGAAGAACCCGCGGCGCGAGTACTGGGTGGGAACGCCGACTGTGGAAGCGATTCTGGGGCAAAGGATCGTTCCCGGATTGCTGGACAAGTATTTAGGAAGGACGGGCTACAAATCGCAACAAATCCAGGGCGAGCCGCGCGATCCACATGCGCTCAACAATCTTTATGAGTATGTGCCGGGCGTGCATAGCGCGCGCGGGAAGTTCGATGACCGATCCAAGCGCACCAGCGCGGAGATTTTTTTCTCGCTGCACCGCGAGTGGTTTGCGTTGGGCGCGCTGGCCCTGGTGGGTCTGGGCGGAGCCTTCTTCGCCAGCAGGCGCCGATGAGCGCGAGTTGCAGGGACGAGAATGCTTTGCGGTTTGCGACCTTGGTGGCGCTGTTGACGCTGCTTCCTGTGGCGGCACATCAGCTTGGAGTGCTGGCGCATTTGCCCGACCCGCCGGGACGGATTTTCGATTCGGACAGGATTACAGAATCGGCGATGGCGCATCCGTTCGGCGTTCCGGACAGTTTGCCCGGAATGGCCAGTTATGCGACGACGCTGGCTTTGGCGGTGGCCGCGCGGAACTGCGATGCGGCGCGGCGAGTGCTTGCAATCAAGCTGGTCGCGGACGGGTGCCTGGCCGGGTTCAACGTGGTGCGGCAGGTGACAAGGTTCGGGAAACTTTGCTCGTGGTGCATGGCGACGGCCGTTTGTACTGCGGCGATGGTGATTGCGGGGCGCGACGTCATTGCGACCGAGGCTCATGCGTTGCGAAAAGCCCTTTAGGCAGCGCGGTCCAAGCGAGACAAAATTGGGCCACGGCGATCGGCGGCGACGAGCGATGAGGAACCCATGCATGAAGAAATCGCATCTCACGCTTTTAGGCGCATCCGTAAGGCTTCGTTGCCTGCCGTAGACGTGCCCCGCGAAGCGCAATGGCCAGGGACTCCGATCGACATGCAAATACGTTGCAAGCAATGGAAGCTGCCGGGCTCGAAGGCCTGGTCTGCTTCTCTCCGGCGCACGTCCTTCTATTGAGCGGATATTGGCCGGTCATGGGATCGAGTGTCGCTGTCTTCACAAGAAACGGAGAGGTCGTTGTGCTGCTGCCGGAAGATGAACTCGACCTGGCGAAAGCGACAACGGAGGCGGAGTTGATTGCGTATCAGCCGGTCACGCTGCAGCGATTGGATCGGCCGGCGGAGGCGTTGGTGGCGCCGCTGCGTGCTCTGGCGACTCGGCTGAAGTTGGCAGGAGGCCGTGTGGGCACGGCGTTGAACGACTACACGCAGCCCAGTCCTTATCCCGCGACGCACCATTTCCATCACACGACCAGGCATCTGGCGCAAGAGCTTTGCCCGGGTGCAACGATTGTGGCCGCCGACGATCTGCTGGAGCAGATGCAGGCAGTGAAGACGCCGACGGAGATCGGTCTGATGAAGCGCGCGGCACATCGAGCGAAGTCTGGCTTCGACGCAGCGGCGACGATGATTGCGGCGGGCCGGCGCGAGGACGAAGTAGCCGCCAGCGCCGAGGCTGCGTTTGCGCGCGTGGCCAATGACGGCTTCGAGCGCGGGTTTGGGCAATTCTTCTGCATGTCGGGCCCTAACTCGACCGCGGCGGCTGGGGCGTATGCGCGCACGCGGCGGCGGGCGCTCGAGCGCGGCGACGTGGTGATGATCCATGCGAACACGACGGGCGATGGCTACTGGACCGACATCAGCCGCACCTTTGTTGTGGGTGAAGCGAATGCGCGGCAACGAGACATGCAGGAAGCGATTGCGGAGGCGCGAGAGGCCGCGCTGCGAGCGATCGCGCCCGGTGTGAAGGCCAGAGCGGTCGACAGTGCGGCGCGCGAGGTGCTGAAGCGGCGCGGATTTGGCGATGCGTTCAAGCATGGTGCCGGGCACGGAGTCGGCTTTGCGGCGGTAGACCCGAATGCGCGGCCGCGGCTGCATCCGGTTTCGGACGACGTGATCGAAGAAGGTATGACCTTCAATGTGGAGCCGGCGATCTACATCGAAGGGGTTGGCGGTATGCGGCACTGCGATGTGGTCGCGTGCGGCGCGGACGGCGCTGAGGTGCTTACGGATTTTTAGGGCGGATTGAATGCAGGAAGCGAAAATCACGAACGGCGCGGTGAGTTTTTATACGGTCCCGACGGACGCGCCGGAGGCGGATGGGACCTTCGACTGGACGAGCACATCGATGGTGCTGGTGGAGTTGGAAAGTGGAGGCACCAAGGCGCTCGGTTACACGTATGCCGATGCGGCGACGGCTGCGGCGGCGAACAAGCTGCTGAAGGAAGTGGCGATTGGCAGCGATGCGATGCGCCATCCGGAAACGCTGCAGAAGATGCTGCGGCAGATTCGCAACCTGGGTGAAACGGGCATCGCGATGATGGCTGTTTCGGCCATCGACAACGCGCTTTGGGACCTGCGGGCGCGGCTCGCGGGGCTGCCGTTGGTGAGTTTACTGGGACAGGTCCGCACGAGTATTCCCGTGTATGGGAGTGGGGGATTTACGAGCTATAGCGATGCGCAACTGCACGATCAACTGGGCGGATGGGCTGCGCAGGGCTTCACCATGGTGAAGATGAAAATTGGAACAAAGCCGGGGGACGATCCGTCGCGTGTTCGCACGGCGCGCAAGGCGATCGGTAAAACCTGCGAACTTTTCGTCGACGCCAACGGCGCCTATACGGTGACGCAGGCGATCGAGCTGGCCCATGTTTTTGCCGCGGAGAATGTGCGCTGGATCGAGGAGCCGGTCAGCTCCGACAACCTTGTGGGCCTCCGCCAGGTGCGGCAGCGGGCGCCGTTGGGCATGGATGTTGCAGCCGGTGAATACGGCTACAACGCGTTTTATTTTCGCACGATGCTGGAGGCTGAAGCGGTGACGGTCTTGCAGGCCGATTGCACGCGATGCGGCGGCATCAGCGGGTTTCTGGATGCCGCTGCGCTGTGCTGGGCGCACAATGTTCCGCTGTCTTCACACTGCGGACCGTCGATGCATCTGCATGTGTGCTGCGCCGTCCCGCGCGCGGTGCATATGGAGTTTTTCCACGACCACGCACGGATCGAGCGCCTGTTTTTCGACGGATTTTGCGAGCCCGTCGATGGCTCGATGACGCCCGATCTGGCGCGTCCCGGCATGGGATTGGAACTGAAGCGAAAAGACGCATCCAAGTTTAAGGTGCAGGTGTAGAGGACTCGGCGCACGCGGCCGTTATGGATAACTGAGTGCGGAATAAGCACTCCGAACCGGAGGAGGAGTGATGGCGAAGCAGGTGTCGGACCTGATTGTGGAGCGGCTGATCGAGTGGGGAGTGGATACAATTTTCGGTTTCCCGGGCGATGGCGTGGACGGGTTCTTCGAGTCGCTGCGGACACATCAGGACAAGCTGCGGTTTGTGCAGGTGCGGCATGAGGAAGCGGCGGCGTTCGCGGCCGTGGGGTATGCGAAATACACCGGGAGGATTGGCGTTTGTGTCGCAACATCCGGGCCCGGAGGCGTGCATCTGCTGAATGGCTTGTATGACGCGAAGTGCGATCAGCACCCGGTGCTGGCGATCACGGGACACACGTTTCACGACTTGATCGGGATGGATTATCAGCAGGATGTAGACCTCGACAAGCTGTACATGGATGTGTCGGTGTTCAACGAGCGCGTGATGGGGCCGGCGCACGCGGTGAATGTGGTCGATATGGCGGTGCGCACGGCCTACGGACGGCGCGGCGTGTCGCACATCTGCATTCCGAAGGACATTCAAGAATGGCCGGTGAGCGACAAGATGCGCAGCGGTGCAAACGTCGCCGGCCATAGCGGCGATTGGGCGAGGCCCTCGACGTCCCGGCCCGCGGATACGCTGCTGCGCAAGGCCGCGGCGATCATCAATAAGGGCTCGAAGGTGACGGTCATGGTGGGGCGCGGAGCGTTGGGGGCGCGCGAGGAAGTCGCACAGCTTGCCGAGACGGTAGGCGGCCCGGTGGTCAAGGCGCTGCTGGGCAAGGCGGTGCTTCCGGACCGTAGCCCGTACACAACCGGCGGAATCGGCTTGCTGGGTACAGCACCATCGGTCGACGCGATGGAAGAGTGCGACACGCTGATTTTCATTGGCACGAGTTTTCCGTATATGGAGTTCCTGCCCAAGCCGGGGCAGGCGAAGTGTGTGCAGATCGACATCGATCCGACACGCATCGGGCTGCGGCATCAAGTCGATGCGGCGTTGGTGGGCGATGCGAAGACGATCCTGCAAGCGCTGCTGCCGTTGCTGGAACGCAAGAGCAACAAGTTCCTGAAGAAGGCGCAGGATCGGATGAAGCAGTGGAATGAGCTGATGACGGAGCGCGGCACGAGGCAGGACATGCCGATGAAACCGCAGGTCGTGACGCATACACTGAACAAGCTGCTCAACGACGATGCCATCGTTTCTTCCGACAGTGGGACCATAGCGACGTGGACCGCGCGGCACATCGAGATCCGGGGGGCGATGATGTTCTCGCTTTCGGGATCGCTCGCGACCATGGCCAACGGTCTGCCGTACAGCATCGGCGCCGCGATTGCGTATCCGGGGCGGCAGGTGGTGTGCGTGGTCGGCGATGGCGGGTTGACGATGCTGATGGGCGAGATTGCGACGCTGGTGAAGTACAAACTGCGAGTGACGGTTGTCGTCATCAAGAACAATGTTCTGGGGCAAATCAAATGGGAGCAGATGATCCTCGAGGGCAATCCTGAGTTTGGCGTGGAGCTTCAGCCGATCGATTTCGCGAAAGTCGCGGACGCTTGCGGAGCGAAGGGATTCACGATCGAACGGCCCGAAGATGCGGAGCGAATATTGCGCCAGGCACTGGCCCATGACGGGCCAACGGTGGTGCAGGCTGTCGTCGACCCGAATGAGCCCCCAATGCCCGGCAAGGCGACCACCGAGCAGGCGTATAAATTTGCGAAGTCGCTGCTGCGCGGACAGAAGGACGCCGTGAAGATCCTGAAGACCATCGCCGAAGACAAGATTCGCGAGGTCGTGTAGAGACGATGGAGACTCGCGAGGGGGAAATCACGCTGATGCATCCCGTCCAGGATGCGAAGACGCTGGCAAACTTCGTCAGGGAAGGCCGGTTTCAGCGCAGCCTCGCGTTGCTGACGGCGGCTACCAGTGTCTTGAGCGGCCTCGAAGTAGCGTACGAGCATTATCGCGGCAGCTATAGCCGGCGCGTGATGTATACGCCGGTGATCCTGAGCGCGGTGCTCGCGGTCGCAGGCGTTGCCGGGTTCTTCAGCCGCAGGGCTGCGCGCGGGTTGCTGCGGTTGGCGGCGTTCATCACGCTGGTGGATGCAGGCATTGGATTTTATTTCCATGTGCGCGGCGTGCATCGCAAGCCCGGCGGATGGCGCCTGCCGATGACCAACATGATCATGGGGCCGCCGATCTTCGCTCCGCTGCTGTTTGGGACGAGCGCGTACCTGGGACTGGTCGCGTCTTTTTTGCAGCGTGAAGATGCGAGCGATCTCGCAGACGGAAATGGCGAGGCGACCGACGGCTGGCTGGCCCGGTTGCTGCCTCCGCGTATGGGCCGCGAGTTGATCTCGGACGAGCAGGACATTCGCGAGGGAAAATTTCAGCGGCAGGTGGCAGTGGTCGCGGGCATCAGCGCGCTGCTCTCGGGGTTTGAGGCTTACTACTCGCACTATAAGAATAATTTTCGCTACTGGGCGCAGTGGACGCCGGTCGCGATTGCGCCGCTGCTGGCGGGTGTGGCGTTCGCTTCAGTGAAAAAGCCTCGGCTGGCGACGACGGCGCTGCCGGCGTTGTCGGTGGTAGCGGGCGCCGATGCGGCGGTGGGCTTTTTCTATCACGCGCGCGGCGTGCTGCGGCGGCCGGGAGGAAGCAAACGGCTGCTCTACAACATCATGTATGGGCCTCCGATTTTTGCTCCGCTGCTGTTTGGCGCGGCGGGAATGCTGGGGATTCTTGCCAGCCTGCTACGGCGAAAGCGCTCGTGAAACGAAGGCTGGGCGAAGGAGAAAAGATGAAGATGAGGCAGTCCGCAGACTCCGCACTGCTGCCGCGCGATGCGGCGACGGGCGCGCCGCTCGAACCTGTAGCGCAGCCTGGATATTATCCGGGGTTCAGCACGATGGCGCAGAAGAAATTCTGGGATGAGGCGACGCGCAATCTGTTGACGATGCGCGTCGAACAGCCACCGCCCATTCGTTATTTCACTGCGGAGCAGGCGCAGTTCTGGCGAGCGGTGTTCGACCACTTGATTCCGCAGCATGACCGAATTGCGGCCCGCCGCATTCCTCTTGTCGAGCCCATCGACGACCGGCTGTACCGCAACCGGACGATCGGCTATCGCTTTGAGACTATGCCGCCGGACCGCGAGGCCTACGATCTGGGACGACAAGCGATCGATGAGGAATCGGCGCAGCGGTTTGGGGCGCAGTTTGTTCTGCTTCCGCACCGCCAGCAGGACCTTGTGTTGAAGGCGATTCACGACCGGAAGCCCATAGCCGGAGCGGCCATTTGGAAGCGGATGCCGATTGCGCGGTTCTGGCAGATGCTGATGCAGGACGTGCTCGATAGCTACTACTCGCATCCGTGGTCGTGGGACGAGATTGGCTTTGGCGGGCCGGCATATCCGCGCGCCTATACACGCCTGGAGCGCGGCGAGCCCGAGCCATGGGAAGTGGAAGAGGAACGCTATGAGTGGAGCGCGCCCGACTACGCCGTATCGGACGTGACCGAGTCGACGCACCATCTGCATCTTGAGGCAGACCAGAATGGATAGTCGCATCAAGAGTCCGTTGCTGGGCGAGTTCGATACGCCGCCATCCACGCCGCACATGCTGGGCGCGCTACAGAAGATCCATCTGCCGATGCGGCGCTTCAAAGACAACGACGAAGTGGATTACGTCATCGTGGGTTGCGGATCGGGCGGCGGTGTGTTGCTGCAGCGGCTGGCGCGAGCCGGCTTCAATGTGGTGGCGCTGGAGGCTGGACCCTTCTGGGACACGGAGCGCGATTGGGTTTCCGACGAGGCCGGATCGCACCAGCTCTATTGGGAAGAGCCGCGGGTGACGGGCGGCGATCATCCACTGGCGCTGGGCGCGAACAACTGCGGCCGGGGCGTGGGTGGCGGGTCGGTGCATTGGGCCGCGTTCACGCCGCGGCTGCATCCTTCGGACTTTGAAGTCTATACGCGCGATGGCGTCGGCGCGGACTGGCCGATTTCGTACGATGTGCTGCGCCCGTACTACGAACAGCTTGAGTTGGAAATGCCCGTGGCCGGCCCGGCCTACTATCCCTGGGGACATCCGCACGGCTATGCGTATGGGCCGCATCCGATGGGCGGCGTGGGCAATGCGCTGATCAAGGGGTGTACGGCGCTCAACATTCCTGTGTCGATCGGAGGGCCGGTGGCGATCCTCTCGGGATCGCACGGAGACCGGCCGCACTGCATTTATCGCGGGTTCTGCATTCAGGGATGCAAGGTGGGGGCCAAGGCAAGCACATTGGTGACGCATGTTCCCGATGCGCTTGCGAGCGGGGCGGAGATTCGCGATCATTCGATGGCGGCCCGCATTGAACTGGGCAAAGCGGGGCGCGTGACCGGCGTGCATTATTTCGACCGCAACGGCGAGATGCATTTTCAGCGCGCGAAGGCAGTGGTGGTCGCAGGCTACTCGATTGAAACGCCGCGGCTGCTGCTGAATTCCGCCTGTCCAGGGTTTGAGACCGGGCTGGCGAACTCCAGCGACACGGTGGGACGGTACCTGATGGCGCAGGCGGGCAATGTGGTGCTGGGGCGGTTCGATCAGCCGGTGCGGATGTATAAAGCTCCGCCAGCGCATGCGCTGACCGAGGAGTTTTACGAGACCGATCCGAAGAATGACTTTGCGCGAGGGTTTGCGATTCAGACCGTGGGGCCGCTGCCGATCGCGTTTGGCAAGCAAATGGTCGCCGCCAAAAGGGCCTGGGGATGGGGACTGCGCCGCGAAATGATGGACTACAACCACTGGGCATGTTTCGGGCTGCTGGGAGAGATTCTGCCCTGGCCGGACAATCGCGTCACGCTGTCCGAAGACAAGGACCGCTTCGGGCTGCGCGTGGCGCATGTGTCGTTCAACCTGAGAAGCAACGACAAGAAGCTGATCGAGAAGGCGAAGGAGAAGACCATGGAAGTGATGGTCGCGGCGGGTGCGACCGAGGTGGCACAGGAGGCGCGGTATGCGCATCTGGTGGGCGCGGCGCGAATGGGCGCGGACCCGCGAACGTCGGTGGTCGATAAGTTCGGACGAACGCATGACATTGCAAACCTTTTTATCTGCGATGGGTCCATCCTGCCAACGCAGGGTTCAGCGAATCCCGGGCTGACAATCCAGGCGCTGGCGGCGCGCATCGGAGACTACCTGATCGCGCAGGGTGAAAGAATCTTCACCAGCAACAAACGGGATTCGACTGAGCCTCCTTTTCGCGCGGAACTGGCGCCGCCGGGCACGTACCGCAAAGGGGTGCCCCGAATCAAATAGCTTTCGCGTCCAAACTTGCTAGTGGAAGTCGTGAGAGCGGACCTCGAGCATACCTGCTTCCAGCAACTCCAGGCGCTCTGCCTTTACATGGACCACGCCATCCTGGTTCTGCAGCTTTCCTTCGACCTTGAGAAACTTTGTCCGGGTCACAATCACTCGCTGCCGCTCATATAAATCCGGATGGACCACAACATTCGCGATGCCGGTTTCGTCTTCCATCGACAGAAAGATGAATCCCAACGCCGTACCCGGACGCTGGCGGGCAATCACACATCCAGCAGCGCAGACGTATCGACCGTCCGGCTGCTGCTGGAGTTCCCGGGCCGAGAGCACGCCCATCGCTCGCAGTTCCGCGCGCCGGTAAGCCATCGGATGTGGCCCTGTCGTAAGTCCCGTTCCGGCGTAATCCGCGATAAGCCTTTCTTCATTGCGCATCATGCGCAACGGCGAACCGGCAGCGTGGCCCGCTGCTTCATGCTGCCTCAACAGTGGACCAACAGGGCGGCTGACCTGCTCGATCTGCCAGATGGCATCGCGTCGATGGCCAACATTGGTGAGCGAATTGAGTGCGCCAATGCGTGCGAGCTGGGCGAGGTCGCTTCGGTTCAATGCGGGCACGCGAAGAGCAAGGTCTTCGACATCCTGAAACATCCCGCCACGTTGCCGCTCCATTACGAGAGCGTCTGCATTGCGGCGCTTCAGGCCGCGCGCATAGATGAGCCCCAATCGCAGCGAGTGCGTTCCATCCTTCTCTTCCGCCACCGTGCATTCCGCGTTCGACGCCAGCACATCGACCGGTCGCACGCGCAACTTGTGGCGCTGTGCATCTTTCACCAACACGGCGGGTGTGTAGAAACCCATCGGCTGATTGTTGAGCATCGCGCAAGTGAATGCAGCGAGATATTTCACCTTGAAGTAGGCCGATGCATAGGCAATCATCGCGAAGCTTGCGGCGTGCGACTCGGGGAATCCGTAAAGCGCGAAAGATTCGATGCTTTGCACAATCAGGTCCTGCGTTTCGCACGCAATTTTGTTTGCCGTCATTCCGTCGCGGAGCTTCAGCATCAATCGCTTCATTTTTTCGAAGGACCGGCGCATGCCGACGGCCTTGCGCAGTTCGTCCGCTTCCGCGCCGGAGAAATTGCCGACAACCATTGCCATGCGGAGGAGTTGCTCCTGAAATATGGGGACGCCCAACGTGCGATGCAAAACCGGCTCCAGCTCAGGCACGGGATAGGTCACTTTCTCCTTGCCTTGTCGGCGGCGCATGTAGGGATGCATCATTTTGCCGACGATAGGCCCGGGACGAATGATCGCGACCTGAACCACAAGGTCGTAGAACTTCGTTGGCGCGTTGCGCGGGATCGATGCCATTTGTGCGCGGCTTTCTACCTGGAACATGCCGACAGTGTCTGCTGCGCGCAGAGTTTTGTAGACTTCGAGGTCGTCGGCCGGCAGTTGTGCCAGATCGATGGCGTCTCCGTAATGCCGCGGAATCAGGTCGAGGCAGTCCTTTATCACGGCCATCATTCCGAGGCCGAGAAGATCGACCTTGATGATGCCCAACTGCGCGCAGTCCTCCTTGTCCCACTGCACGACGGTGCGTCCAGGCATGGATGCTCGTTCAAGTGGAACTACTTTGTTGAGCTGCCCCTGGCAAATGACCATGCCGCCGGAGTGTTGGCCGAGATGCCGCGGGAGGTCCTGCATGCGTTCGCATACCTCGACGTACTTCCCAATGCGCCTGTGCTCGATATCGAAACCGGCGTGGCGGAAGTTGTCGCCGATCGTTTCGTCCTTTTTCCTCCATTCCCATTGGCCGATGAGACCGGAGAGACGTCCCAGAGTTTCTTCATCGAAACCCAGCGCCTTGCCGACTTCTCGCGCTGCGGATTTGCCGCGATACGTGATGACGTTCGCCGTCATCGCCGCGCCCAATTGGCCGTAGCGCGTGTACACATACTGAATTGCCTGTTCCCGCTTATCGCCAGATGGCAGATCGAGATCGATGTCGGGCCATTCGCTGCGATTTTCGTTCAGGAAGCGTTCGAAGAGGAGATCCATTTCTATGGGGTCGATCACGGTAATTTCGAGCGCGTAACAAACGACAGAGTTCGCGGCACTCCCGCGCCCTTGAACCAATATGTCGTTTCGCTGGCAGTATTGAATGATGTCCCAAACGATGAGGAAATAGCCTTCAAAGCCCAGTTTTGTAATAAGCTCCAGCTCGCGCGCTGCCTGCTTTTTAGCTTTCTGCATCAGTCCAGGACTGCGTTTGGGGCCATACCTCTTTTCGATTCCTTCGGCCACCAGCTTGCGCAGATAACTTTCCATCGGCTCCTCCGTCGGTGTGTCGTAGCGCGGAAATTCATAGCCTGAATCGCCCAACTCAAACTCCAACCGTTGTGAAAGAAGCCCAGTATTTTCGATGGCCTCCGGCACATCGCTGAACAGCGCACGCATGGTTCGCGCACTGCGCACCTGCCGCTGCGAGTTCACCTGCAATAGCCGGCCGGCGCATTCAAGATCGGTCTTATTGCGAATGCATGTGAATACATCCAGCACCTCGCGCTCATACTGCGTGGCATAGCGAACACCATTGGTGGCAAGCGCCGGCAGCCGCAGCGACTCCGCGATGCGCATCGCCGCCTGGTTGCGCCACTCTTCGGCGCGGTCGCCATGCCGCTGCAACTCCACATAAACATTGTTTTGCCCAAAGAGTGCTACGAGTTGCTGCACCGTCTTGCGCCCAGCTTCTTCGCCGCCCCGCGTGAGTGCGGCAGCGAGTGGACCTTCATCGCCACCGGTGAGACACACAAGGCCGCCGGCAAACTCTGCAAAGTCATTCAGCGTAGCCGAGCCCTCCGACTTGCCCGGCTCGCGCATCTTGAAGCGCGTGATGAGCTGGCAGAGGTTCTGATAGCCGGTGCGCGATGTGCACAGCAGCGGCAACCTCACCGGCTGCACGTCGTATCGATGCGGCAGCCACAGCGGAGGCCTCATGCGCTCGCCCATGTCCGCGGATGCAATTTCCGCGCCGATATGCGCACGAACGCCATTCTCCTTCGCGGAAGCATGAAACCGCGCCGCTCCATAAACGCCATTGCGATCCAGCAGGGCCATCGCAGGCATCTGCCGTTCCACTGCTGCACGTATGAGTCCTTCGGGTTGCGATCCCCCTTCGAGAAAGCTGAACGCGCTGGCTGCGTGGAGTTCGATGTATTCAGTCATACAGCGCTTCCAGTTGCCAGTGACAGCGCAGAAGGTCATGCGTAATCAGACAGAGCAGCGTCTCTCCGCTGTTCGCTTTGCCGCATACGTCCCACTCCTCATGCGACCACACCTCGGGCGACCACCATTGCCCGCTCTTGCGCCACGGGCCATACGCTTTCTCTACGGCGTAACGTTTTCCTCGCATGTTGAAAGCCTCCAGCCGGTTGCCTTCTCTTTGCATCAGCAGCGCAACCGGCGGACGACAGCGGCGCATCGCCACCGAATGATTCGGCGAGTTCTTCCTGGCCTTCGCATCGGGCACGGTAAACCGCTCCAGCGTGAAGCTATCCGGCTTATGCCCATCGCCCAATCTCGCGCGTCCGACACATTCTTCCCCGACCAGCGCGGCGATGCGGGCCAGCGTTACGTCCAGCCGCGTCGGCTCCGGCAGCTGTGGAGCAAACAAGCCAAGCTGCACCTTGCTGCGATCTCCCGGCTCGGCGCTGACGAAAACCCCCACCACACCGGTCGGCGGCGGATGCGCCTGCAGATCGAGGTGCAGCAGCTTCAACAGGATCTCCCGCTGCGCGACAGGCAATGCCGGCTTGATCGTTCGACGGTGTTCGCCGCCTCCATCGAGGCCCAGCTTCACGGTCACGCTCGCCAGCGCCAGGGCGCGATTCTGCGCTCGCAGGATAAGTTGGTCGAGCATCGGTCCCAGCACGAACAGCAACGAGTCCAGCAGCTCCACCGGCGCGTCGAACTCGATGCGCTCCTCCAGCGCAAAGACTGCTTCCTCCGGCACCATAAGGTGCGGATACTCTCCTCGCGCCAGCAATTGCAGACGCTTCCCTTCCTGCCCGAGCCGCACTACCAAATCAATTTCTGGCAGGGCCGCCAATTCGGCAAGCGTCTTCAATCCCCACAACTCCAGCGTGTCCGCTTGTTGCTCCGAAAGCCTCAACGCAGCCAAAGGCAGCCGTCCCAACTGCTCCGCTTCTGTGCCCCGCGAGAGAATTACCGGCGCACTTATTGCCGATGGCGCGACACAGACAGCAGCATGAAAATTCGCGCTTGCCGCCAGTTGGACCACAAACTGCAAGCCCTGGAGCTTCGCTGCAATACTGCCAACAACCTGCTCGACTGCGCCGAACATTCGGGAGCTGCCCGTCATGTCCAACACCATTGCAAAGGCACACCCGCTGATCGGCCGCACTTCGACGCGCGGCGTAAAAATTCCTGCCGTATCCAGAAGCACTTCACGCGCGCCGCCCTCTTCAACCCGCGAACGCCGCAACACGCTGAGCCCCGTGAAGCAGTCCAGTTCCGCACGAGTCATCCCATGCGCGACACCCAGCCGCAACGCCAGCTTGTTGACGCTGCACACCTGCTCCAGCGGCGGGTCGCCATCGAGCACGGCTACCGGCCAGCGCGCCGAATCGCGGCGCAGACGCAGCATCGCCTGCGCCGGAAACTCCGGCACATAGATGCAGACATACAGCGGCTCGATCACTGTCCTTGCGCCCATGCCGCATTGCCTCTCCATTGCCCGGGACGTTCCGATTGCGGTGGCTTGCGAATCGACACCACATTCGTCTCGCGCTGTTGCAACCGCTGTCGCTCTACCTCGGCGCGATACCGTATGCCAGTCATCACTTTGCCTTCGGCTTCCATGCTTCCGGCTTCCATGCGCACCACCAGCTCGGCACTGCTGCGCGCACAGGGATGCTGCGTCAGCAGCAGCAAACTTACGCGCGTACGCTCACACGCCGCACGAAACCGGAACCACGTCGCCAGCGGAATGCGCCACGCAAACTCCGCCGGCGTGCTGCCCAGGTCGAGTATGATCGCACTGAAACCTCCGCCCTGCAAAAGCAGATCGGTCGCACGCAACGCCTGGTCCAGCGCACTCCACGGATTGCTCGCGGAGTGCGATGCTCCCTGGCGCTCCTCTGCGCGATACGAAAACGGCCGGATAGGCGCGTCCTGTATGCCGATGGACTTCTTTTCCACCGGAAGCGAAGCGCCTCCGGCAGCGGCAATCTCTGAGGTTCTTGCCGCGACGCCGCAACGCACCCACAGCAGCCGCTCCAGGTCGACCCCATTCGCCGCCGCGGCTTCCGGATCAAGCGCGTTGGCCACATCGATCCAGGCACACACGCTTCCCCCGCGCGTAACGGCAGCCATATAGGCCAACGCCATCGTCGTCCGCCCGGAGCACTCCGCTCCCACAAACTCGGTCAACACCCCCACAGGCAAACCGCCCTGAAGCAGCTCATCCCACGCAGCAACGCCGGAAGCAATGCGTTCGGACTCGATGCGCTGCCGCGGACTCAACGCCGAAGGGATTCGGGCGGCGAGAAAATTTTCGATTTGCAGGTGTAGCGCGGCAGAGTTTTTCAAGGCAAACTTCTTCGCCTTATATTCGCCTATCGCATGGGTACTCTGTCAATGGACGAGCGGCAGCTGCAAATAGTTGTCAAGCCCCCCAACCTGTGCAAAACTCCCAAAACCACCGTCAACACAGGCGAAATAAATTTTCCCAACCGTGCATGTTATATCGCGTAACTCAATATAATTAACTCAGGACTCAAAACTCACACTCAAGACTGAACAAGCCCCACAGCGAGCTTTTCCTCTAAGCTCTCTCGCTCTAAGCTCTGGGCTCGTTCAAAACCTGACGATGCTGGTGCCACCCACATCATCCACCGACACCGCTAACCCATTTAGAATGGAATCTTTACAAACTAAGTCCTTTGTTTAAGGCACTTTGCACGCAGTAAAACAGAGGTACAAGCCTAAGTCCTTTCGATAAGACACTTTACGCGAAATAGGGGGGAGGGGTGCCCGAACTGGAAACTCGCAACTGGCAACTGGCAACCCTAAGTTAAAAGCTGGTAGCTCGCGGCTGGTAGCTCGTAGCTGAACGCACCCTCCATCGCGCCACGAATCTCAGCCAGAGCACAGGTCCAGAGCTAACCCATTTCGATAAGGGACTTTACGAGAAATAGACGGGAGGGGGTGCCCGTTACAGCACAACCGCATCGCCCCGTGTCACTCTCCGCGCCAGCCGCATCAGCACGAACAGCAACAACAGCGCTCCAAAGTACATATACGACTGCAACACATTCCACCCGCGCCGGTCCGCCAACAGGTTCGTCGCCGCGAGAAAGTTCATCGTCAAGAAGAAAGCCACACCCAGCAGCCACGGACCCTTCCGCTGCCAACAACCATACGCAAACCAGACCCACACGAAAATCCCGACGACGATCCCGTAGTGGTGCTCCCACGCCATCGGCGAAGCGGCGACCGAGGCCAGCCCCATCGCCGCGATGTCCGCCGTCGACCCGCGCAGCCTGCCCCACGGAAACACCAGCGCCGCGCCCACAATCAGCAGCGCCGTCAGCACGGTTACCCGGTACACCCACGGAATATATGGCGTGTACACATACGGCGTGTACCCAATATTCTCGCCGTTTAAAATCATGCGATTGATCGTCCCGAACATCGACTGGTTCGCAAAATGCGACTGCGCCTTATGGCTCAACCCCGCGATCACGCCAATGTAGTCGAGGTTGTTGTGCCATCCGAAGACTGCGATCGACACGGCCGTCACGGCCGCCGCGGTAGCAAGAAACGCCCACATCGCGCCCCATCGCCGCCGCACCGCCATCCATACCAACAGCAGCACAAACTGCGGCTTGACCATCGTCAACAGCGCGGCAACTACTCCCGCCGAACGCTCGCGCCTCGCCGTCCATAGGTACAACATCACGACGAAGCCGAGCGAGAGAAACGTCTGCGCATTGCCCAGCGCGTATCCCTTCAGCAGCGGATAACACCCCAGAACGGCCAGCACAATCGCCAGTATTGACGGCCATGTGAGCGCCGCGCCGCGCTCGCGCAGCAGGCGTCGCGCCAGCGCAATCGACACCGCCGCAACGCCGAGAACGGCCATCCACGAAGCCCACGCGAGCACTCGCAGCATAGCAGCATCGCCCAGTCCGAGTTTGCGCAGCAGCACCATCGGCAGCAGGCTCGCCAGCGGATAGATCAGCGTGTCGTACAGCTTCGCCCCATAGATCGCCTGCGACGGATGCGCCCGAAACGCGTCCAGCGACATCATCATCGGACGCCAGGAATCGGTCCACTGCGTCACATGCGTAAACGCCAGCACCAGGTCTTTCAGTCCGCCGGGATTCCCCAATCCCAGCACGCGGCACGCGCCCCATTGCACGACGTTCGCCAGCACCAGGCTCGCCACGACAAACAGCAGGAGCCGTTTGTCGTGCGTGCGCACACCGGAGTTCTGCGTATCGGCGGGAACCATTCCGCCAGTCTACTTATCCGTCCCCAGCAATTGCACGGCGTCGATCTCATTCCATCCCTGGACCATGTTCGTCGCCAGCATGATCTTTACATGGTTCGTCTTGTAGGTCGTCTTCGGAAACGTCAGCACAAAGTAGTTGAGCCCCTTGGTCGGGTCCGTGCCGGTCCACAAATTGTGTACGGCGCCACTATCGTCGAACATCTCCACCCTGACGATCGCTCCCGCGCCGTCGCTCTCGCGGACGCGCAGGCCGGTCGCATGGACGGCGTTCGGGAACGTGAGGTCGAGCCACTCCATCCCCGCATCGGCAGTCTTCGACGTCCACGCCGCGGCGTTGTCGCTCTCCTGATCGACATTCGGGACGCCGGTGGCCTGCCACGGCGAGTACCTTTCCTGCTCCTTCGCATCGCCATAGCTCGACGACGCCGTTGCTCCGCTCGCCCACTGGCCCTGCGGATCGTTCTTGATGTCCTCTTGTTTCAACGCCCAGTCCACGGACTTGCCATCGCCCGATGTCGCCGTACTGGTCACGCTATCGGCGCTGACGGTGACCGGGGCCACGACAGGAGCCGGGGCCGGCGCAGGGGCAGCCGCGGCGGGCGCCGGCGTCGGTGCCGCAGCCGGTTCAGGAGCGGGTGCCTTCTTGCATCCGGCGGCGAGTATCAACAGCGAAGCCGCGACCACCATCAATGGCCGCAAACGAAATGTAGTCATAGGGAGAGCTCCTTTACTGCTTTATCGCGTAGCGTACAGGATCGGGCCAAAAAAATCGCAGAAATTTACAGCATTTTTGCTGCCACCGAACCTTCAACCTGCTCCGCGCGACCCACCGGCGGAGTCACCATCGCGCTGGTGTCCTTCATCGCCGCAATCGCTTCGTCGTAGCGCCCGCGCATCGAGTTGCGGCGAATCTGCGCCATCTCTTCCAGCATCTTCATGCCGTCCTTCAGATAGCTCATGCGGCTGCGTTCATCGTGTCCCCAACTGACCGGGACTTCAACGATTTTGTACTTCAGCTTGCGCGCTATGAACAGAATTTCCGGGTCGAAGCCCCAGCGCTCGATGGTCTGCAGGCGAAAGATCACCTGCGCGGCATCGCGCCGGAACGCCTTGAAGCCGCACTGCGTATCTTTGAACGGGAGGCCCATGATGCGTCGCGTCACCCAGTTGAAGCAGCGTCCGAAAAACCGCCGGTAGAGCGGTTGATGCACCGTCTGGCGCTGCTTCTCGAGCCACCGCGAACCGATCGCCACATCCGCGCCCGCGTCGATGGCCGCCATCAGAAGCTCGGCCTCTTCCATCGGCGCGGAAAGGTCGGCGTCGGTAAACATCACGATCTCGCCGGCCGCCTGTAGTAATCCGTTGCGCACGGAGTAGCCCTTGCCGCGGTTCCCCGGGTTCTTCACCATGTGCAGGCGGTCGTTGGTCTGCATCCAGCGCTGGATGATCGCGGCGGTCTCATCAGTCGATCCATCGTCGACCACCAGGACTTCGGCGTCCCACTTGCGATCACTGACGCATCCCATCACGCGCTCCAGGGTGGTCTCGATGCGCAGACACTCGTTATAGGCCGGAATGACAATGCTCAGGCGCGGATGTGCCGCCTGGCCATCCGCCCTTTCTCCGCCATTGAGTTCCATCGACGCACCCCGTACCCGCGCGGGCCCTGGCCGCAAAAAATCGTGAGCCTCATCATACCCCACTCATTGGACGCAATAACAGCGGCACCGCGATTCAACAGCAGTTCTAAATAGCAGAAGGAACTCAATTCGCTATTTTCTCCGGCGTTGCCTTGTGCTTTGTTGAGGCATGGAGATATTTGAGTCGCTTTTGCATGGGCTGGTCTCGGTTTGCGCGGGATTTCG
>Ga0209483_1001092_pt1 | contig 21257 bp, 24 predicted proteins | sample NGEPerA_FD_184508 | JGI IMG/M metagenome (GOLD analysis project Ga0209483, IMG submission 184508) | Arctic peat soil microbial communities from the Barrow Environmental Observatory site, Barrow, Alaska, USA - NGEE PermafrostL2-A... | ecosystem: Environmental > Terrestrial > Soil > Wetlands >... | reverse complement strand
GCCTGGCCATATCTGGAACCGCATCGCCGACGAAATCCGCGACCAAATTATTGAGCTGGCGCTCGAAGAAACCGAGTTATCGCCGCGGGAACTGGCAGTGCGGTTCACCGATACCAAGGGCTCTTTCGTGTCAGAGGCCACGGTGTATCGCCTGTTGAAGGCCCATGATCTGATTACCAGCCCGGCCTTTATCGTGATCAAGGCCCGGCTCGGCGGCATCAGCAAACGCGGCGACAGCTATCTGCGTCGCCTGCTGGTCAATGGTGCGCACGCGGTGTTGCTTCGGTCGAAGGCGGGCAAAACCGATTCCTGATTGGTATCATTGTGGGCGCGAAAGCATCGACTGGTCACGGCCGTCGCCGTGGCAAACAAAACCGCTCGCATCGCCTGGGCGGTCATGAGCAAAGGGGAGGTTTATCGAACCCTCGCAGCGGCGGCTTAATCGGCCACCCTACGGTGCAGCAAGCTTGCGAGAGTAAAAATGCGTGATGGCAAAGTCGGTCGACCCGACGCATCGAGAGAACCTGGACTGTTACGGGGGAATCCCAAATCCCGGCAAACTGATAAGGACTCGGTTCGCGGAACCCATCACGGCCAGCGGCCATATTTGCCGCATCAACAGGGCGGACGCATGACTGCAAGCGACCAATGCCTTTCACGCAGAAAAACTCTTGCAAACCGGGGCCATCCACACATGTAACGGTGCCAGAAATCGGGTAGCGAAGCGAGGGCGATCCGAAGACAGAGCCGAGGACGAAAACATGCGTTGAGCATGCTTTCGCAATCCCACCTCTCTGCGCTATGCCTGTATCGCCGTACCGAACAATCACGAGAGGCCGAGACAATGAAATTCAAAATCTTGATGGCGGTCGCAATGGCGGGGACAATGGCGCTGGGCGGCTGCAGCAAGCCGGCAAAGCAGGTCCATGATCTCAGCCCGGCCGCGAATACCAAATTCCTCGCCGACAACAAGGCCAAGGACGGCGTGAAGACGCTTCCGGATGGGCTCCAATACCGCGTCATCAAATCGGGCAACGGCAAATCGCCGAAGAGCGGCGGCGATATCGTCACCGTCACCTACAAGGGCTGGACCATCGACGGCAAAGTCTTCGACCAGACGCAACCCGGCCAGACCGCGCAATTTCCTGCCGGCAATCTCATTCCGGGCTGGGTCGAAGCCCTGCGCATGATGAAGGAAGGCGATGATTGGGAATTGGTCATCCCGGCCGACCTCGCCTATGGCGCAAGCGGCGCCCCCGGTGCCATCGGCCCCAATCAAACGCTCGTGTTCGACATGACCTTGGTGTCGGTCGCGCCGGAACCGCCGCCGCAATAATGCGCGAAGGATTTTTCATCGGCGATGTGAAGATCGGCGGGCGCATGCTGACCGCGCCGATGACGGGCGTGTCGGATTTGCCGTTTCGGCGCGCGGCGTCGCGTCTGGGCGCGCCTTATGTCGCCACTGAAATGGTCGCCTGCGATGCCTTCGCGATCGGACGGCCCGATGTCGTGCGCCGCGCCGCGGTGGGTGAAGGCCTGCCGCTGATGATCATTCAGCTTGTGGGCCGCGAGCCGCATTGGCTGGCGCGTGGCGCGAAGCTGGCGGAAGAGGCTGGGGCCGAGATAATCGACATCAATATGGGCTGTCCGGCCAAGGAGGTGACCGGCGCGCTCTCCGGTTCCGCGCTGATGCGCGATCTGGATCTTGCGGAACGTCTGATCGCGGCGGCGGTGGGCGCAACGAGGCGGCCGGTGACGTTGAAGATGCGGCTGGGTTGGGACGACGACAATCACAACGCGCCGGAACTTGCGCAGCGCGCCGAAAGAGTTGGCGTAAAGGCGATCACGGTGCATGGCCGCACGCGGATGCAATTTTACAAAGGCGTCGCCAACTGGCGTGCGGTCGCGGCCGTGAAGGCGGCGGTGAAACTTCCCGTCATTGTCAATGGCGATGTGGTGGGCGCGGCGTCGGCGCGCGCGGCGCTCGCACAATCGGGTGCCGATGCCATCATGATCGGGCGCGGGGCCTATGGAAGGCCGTGGATCGCCTCGGCTCTGAACCGCGCGTTGCAATCGGGCGGCGAACTTATTGAGCCGCAAGGCGCCGAGCGCCTCGGCATCGTGCTTGATCATTTCCGCGACAGTCTCAAATTTTACGGCGACGCGCATGGCGTCAAGATTTTCCGCAAGCAGCTGGGCTGGTATGTCGAGAACGCGCCATGGCCGCTGGATGCCGCGGAGCGCCGCTCCGCGAAATCGCGTCTTTGCCGGATGGTCTGCCCGCGCGAGATCGAAGCGGCGCTGACGGAATTGTGGCGCGCGGACGACCTCGCGCTCGCCGCGTAACATGGTGGCGTTCGCTTACGTCCTCCTGAGCAAGACCAAGCCGAAGCGGACTTATGTCGGCTGGACGCTCGCGTTGGAGAAGCGCGTGGAACAGCACAATGCCGGCAAAGGCGCGAAATTCACGCGCGGCAGCAAATGGGTGCTGATCTATGCCGAACGCCACCGGACACGGAACGGCGCGATGCGGCGGGAAGTGTTTTTGAAGCGGGATCGTGCGTTTCGGGCGCATCTGCGCGACCGATAAGATTGAAACATCACTGTTATCTCCGGTGCGGCGCGCGATTGCGCCGCGTGAAGGTGATGTTCATCCGAACCGGAGCCGCTCATGCTCCGACAAGCTCGGCATGCGGGATTGGCGCCCCCTTTAACCTGAGCTTGTCGAAGGATGGGAACTGAGCTTGATGCCAAGAATGAGTACGTCAACCGGGTTGCCCTCGCGCGCGATCTCTTCAAAGCCATAGGCGCGGTAAAACTTCACCGCGCGCTGGTTCGACAGGCCGACGCCCAGGCATGCGCCGGGCGAACCCATCCTGTGCATCGCTTCCAGCCAGTGATCGACCAGCCGCTTGCCCCAGCCTCTGTCTTGCAGGCGCGGCAGCAGATTGATGTGGAGATGTGACGGGTAGGGCTCGGAAATCTTGCGCGGTGTGCGGTCTGGATGATGGATCAGATGCGCCATGTGTTGATCGCGCGTGTGCCGGCCCGGCGGCACGTCCTTCGGATCGGGATATTGCCCGCGCAGCGCCGGCCACCATTCGCGCTCCATCTGTTTCTCGAAGGCATAGGTATCGCGCGCGCCGATGATGTGGCCGCCGACGGCCTCTGCGTCTTCCACGACGAAACAGCACTCCGGCGCCAGCACGCCGTAGGGCGCGGCATAGACGTGACCGATCAGCTTGGGATCATCATAAAGCGCCGTCGCATCCTTGCCGCTGTCGCCGGTTTTGAGGCAAATCTCGTAAAGCGCGGCGAGATCATCGGCGCGATACGGTCTGATATCCGTCATGTCACGCGCGCAGCCGCTCGCGCCCGGCCCAGCAGGCATGCGTGCCGCTGCAGAGTTTGTGCGGCAGAGCGATGCGGACGACCGGGCCGTCTTCGATATGTTGTGCATCCAGCAGGATGCATTCCGATGTGCCGGTGTTTTCGTCGGTAACGAAGCTGACGAGATAGCCGTCATCTTCCTCGGTCGCGCCGATGCGCGGAGCGAAAGGCGCTTCGCTGCCATAGCGGCCCGGCCCCAAATGGAATTTGCTGGTCTTGCCGGTTTTCAGATCGCTCTTCACAAAGCCGTCGAACAGAAACCAGCCCGGCGGCGCCAGGATGGAATAGGCATAGCGATAAGGCCGCCCGCCAAAGCGGCCGTTGATCATGCCAAATTCCATGATGCGGTCGTCCAGCCGTTCCTCGCGCGTTTTGCCGGTGCGCAGATCGAAGCGCCAGCGATGCAGCTTCGACTTGAAGCTGTGCATATCGAGATAACCCATCATGTGCTCGTAGCCGGGCGGCGCATCCTTGAACGGGCCCGGGGTAGGCTCTTCCTGGAAATAACCGTCGAGCACGACCTCGTCGCCGTCTTCGTAAGCATTCACCCAATGCAATACATAAGTCGGCTCCGCATCAAACCAGCGAACGTCCTCGCTCTTGCCGTGACGCGGCACGATCGCGAAACGAGACGGCAAACCGTCATGCTTGCGCACGGCATGGACGTTGCGCTTCAGAAGCTCCGCATCCCAGAACACCGGCAGATCGTTCAGGATGGAATAATGCTCGGTGAACGCCATGGCGTGGGGCAGGCGCGGGTCGCTCAACGGAACCGGAATGTAGTTGGTCAAGTGGTTGTCGCGGTCGACCACGCCGTAATGCAGGTAGGGCGCGTGCTTGGAATAGTTGAAGAACATCAGCTCGCCGGTGTGTTCGTCCACCTGTGGGTGCGCCGAGATTCCGTCGAGCGGCACCCAGCCTTCCGGCCCGCGCTGGTCCAGCGTGCCGGGATCAAGGCGATAACCTTCGCCGCATTGATAGAAGGTCGAAAGCGCCTCGCCAGCATGAACGACGACATCCGTGCTGGCGCTATCCTTCAGCGAACCATGCGCGCCGAAGCCGGGGCGTTTGGAAAGCTCCGGCCTGTCCGCCAGCCCGCCCCATAGCGATCCGCCTGCTTCCTGCTCAGCGGCGAAGCAGCTCGTGCGCACGAAACGGTTGCGGTAATTCGCGCGGCCGTCGCGAAAGCTGATCTGATGGATCATGGCGTCGCCGTCGAAGGGATGAAAGCGCCCCAGCGGCTGGTGGATCTGGTTCTCCGTGTTGCGGAGATAGATACCGTCGATATCCGCCGGGATTTTGCCTTCGATCACGTCAAGGTCGGTCGCATTCACTTCCTCATGCAACGGTGTCCACGCCCCGTTGAGATAGGGGTGGTTGCTGGACTTCAGCGACGTTTTGATCGCGGGGAGGGTTTCCAGCTTCATTTGTGCTTCGCGTCTGGAACATGCCGGAATTGAATACTTCCTTCCCCGTCCGTCATGGCCGGCCCCGTGCCGGCCATCCATGAACACGATCTCAAACGGTGTTCATGGGTCGCCGGGACAAGCCCGGCGATGACGAAGATGGGTTTGGTTTGGATCAATTCCAAACGCTCCTCACTTTCCATTCAACACAGCGGTCGCCTGATCGAGGCGGTCGCTATACGCGTTGAGCGCATCGGCTGTGATCTTGATGTAGCTGGTTGCGTCGGCGAAGCGCTCGTCTTCGATGCCTTCGCGCACGCCCGGCAGCGTCTTCGCGCCATAGCCGGTGAAACGGCCGGGCGCGTAGATCAGGTTCTTGTACCAGGGCCGGCCCGGCAACCCGACATCCGGCGTCAGCGTCTGGTCGATGGTCTGCATCAGCGCCATCAGATGCGCGCGCTGCTCCACCGAAAGTCCCGCCGAATCTTTCGCGAAGGCGGTGTCATAGGCCGCCGCGCTTTTCTTCAGCCGGTCCGTTGCGTCATCCAACGGTTTGAAATCGAATTTCGGGACGGGCTGCAACGCGGTCGGTGTGCCGCTCGACTTGGTCGGATCGGCGCTAAGCTCGAACGCCTTGTCGCTCAGCAGCTTTGCCTGCACCTCGGCGGCTTCGCGTTTTTCGTCCGCCAGTTTTTTCACTTCGCCGAGATAGCGCGACATCGTGTCGGCGAAATCGCCGGCCTGCTGCAAGGGCAGATCGGTATCGGCGGCGCGCATCACCAGACGGCCGACGGTCTTCGCCAGCAGCGCGTCATACACAAAGCCCGGATCGACCCATTTGCTGTGATGCTCGTAGGTATCGTAGCGCGAATGATAGACGCCGCCGGCTTCGCCTTCGCCGCCGAAGCCGAGATTGAGCGCTGGCAGGCCCAGATGCTCGATGAAGCTGGAATAATCCGAACCGGAACCGAGTGCGCCGATCGGAACGTCTTTCGTCGGGTCGGCCGCGATTTTCGCTTCGGCCTTTGCGGGTTCCTTGGCGGTAGGCGACAGAGCATCGATGCGCAGCTTGGCTCGGCTGCGTTCGCCAATGGAGACGTGCGTTTCCGGATCGATCACATCACTCGCGACGCCGTTCACGAAATGCTCGAAATCATGGCTGCCTTCCGCGCCGAAAATGCCGCGGGCGTTGCCGTCGGTGTTGATGTAGAGAACGGCCTTCTGCTTCAGTTCGTCGGCATGGGTTTCCACCCATTCGGTTGAACCCAGAAGCATCGGCTCCTCGCCGTCCCAGCTCGTATAAACGATGCTGCGCTTGGGCCGCCAGCCTTGTTTCTCCAGATCGCCCAGTACGCGCGCTTCTTCGAGAAGGGCTACCTGACCCGAAAGCGGATCGCTGGCGCCGAACACCCAGCCGTCATGATGATTGCCGCGCACGACCCATTGATCCGGGAATTCCGAACCTTTCAGCGTGGCGACCACGTCATAAAGCGGCTTCAGGCTCCAGTCCGATTTCACCATCATGTGGACGAGCGTCTTGCCGGAATCCACGTGATAGGTGATCGGCAGCGCGCCGCGCCATCCGGCGGGCGCGACATTGCCGCCCATCGCGGACAGAAAAACTTGCGCGTCGGCATAGGAAATCGGCAGCACCGGAATTTTCAGGATGGTGACCGCTTCCGCACGCGTCAGCCGCTTCGCATCCGCCGTGGCGCCGATGCCGGGCGTCAACGGATCGCCGGGATAGATCGGCATGTCGGCGACCGAGCCGCGCTGAAATCCATGCGCCGGCCGTGCGGGGCCATTGGGATACACGGCATCGGTGGCATAGCCGTCATCGGCGGGATCGGAATAGATGATGCAGCCGACGGCGCCATGTTGCTGCGCCAGAAGCGGTTTCAATCCGCGCCAACCCGCGCCGTAGCGCGCGATCACGATCTTGCCTTTGACGCTGACGCCCATGCGCTCCAGCATCTTGTAATCATCCTGCATGCCGTAGTTCACGTAAACGAGGCCGGCCTTCACATCGCCATCGCCCTGATAGGCGACGTAGGACGGCAGCGCATATTCTTTTGCGGTGGCGCTGCTATCGCCGGGGATCGGCGGCTCCTGCAGCATCGCCTTGAACGGCTTGGGCGCAACCAGCTCCAGCGTTTCGCTGATTGGCGTCGGATAGAGAACCTGGAAGGTTTCGATATGCGCGTCCCAGCCGAATTCCTTGAACTTGGCCAATTCCCATTCGGCATTGGCTTTATCGTGCGGCGAGCCGACATGGTTCGGCTCGGCGGCCATCAGCTTCATCCAGCCCCCCATTTCATCGGGGCGCACATCGGCATCGAAAGTTTTTTCTAGCGCGGCAGCGTCGGTTGGCGCGGGCGCCGTGTCGGCGAAAACCGATGCGGTTGCGAAAAGACAGCAGCTTGCGAGCAATGCGATGCGAATCATGAAAGTAAATCCCCACGGGTGAATGATGTGCTCCACTCAGGATCGTATCGGGGAAGCGCGCGCAAATCACGCCAATTGCGACAATCAAGCGCGGCAGTGGATGCGACGTTCACGCATGGCTTGAAGGTATTGGCGCGCGAACGATAGGCTGCTTCCGATTTGATGCGTTGCAGCAGATGGCGCAGCGATTTCAGGGACAGACCATGCCGGGCAGCCAGGATTTCGCCGCCGATCCGCGCAACGAACGCGCGCGGATCTATCTGAATGGCGCGCTGGTGCCGCGCGGCGAGGCCAAAGTCTCCATATTCGACGCGGGTTTCGTGCTGGGCGACGGCGTTTGGGAAGGCTTGCGCCTGCACAAGGGGCGCTTCCTCTTTCTGGAGGCGCATCTTGACCGGCTGTTCGAAGGCGCGAAGGCGATTGCACTCGATATCGGTCTCACGCGCGATGAGATCGCGGCCGCACTGCGCAAGACGGTGGACGCGAACGTGATGGAGAGCGGCGTTCACATCCGTCTGATGGTGACGCGGGGCCCGAAGACGGCGCCCAATCAGGATCCGCGCAACGCGCTGGGCATTCCAACCATCGTCATCGCTGCCGAACACAAGGAGCCGAGCCCCGAGATCGTCACCAAAGGTCTCAAGCTGGTGACTTCGAAAATCCGCTGCACGCCGAGAGAGATGTTCGACATGCGGCTCAACTCGCACAGCCGCCTCAATCTCATCACCGCGCTGCTCGATGTGATGCCGGCAGGCGCAGATGAGGCCTTGATGCTCGACCCGCACGGATTCGTGTCGAGCTGCAATGCGACGAATTTCTTTTTTGTGCGCGGCGGCGAGGTCTGCTCTTCGAGCGGCGAATTCTGCTTCAACGGCATCACGCGCGCGAATGTGATCGCGCTGTGCCGTGCGAACGGCATTGCTCTGCGGCTTGCGAATTTCACATTGGCGGATGTGGCACAGGCCGACGAAGCCTTTGTCACCGGCACGTTCGGCGGATTGACGCCGGTGCGCGAGATCGACGGGCGCGTCCTGCCGCAAGCCTTGCCGGGCCCGATGACCACGCGGTTGCGCGCGCTCTATGCAAATTTGAAAGATGAAGATGCCGTCTGAACCCATCCGCATCGCCATGTGGTCGGGACCGCGCAATATTTCGACCGCGATGATGCGCAGTTTCGAGAATCGTGACGATACGGTGGTGATCGACGAGCCATTCTATGCCGCCTATCTGGCACAAACCGGCATAGACCATCCGCTGCGCGAAGAGTCGCTGGCATCCCAGCCGCAGGACTGGCGCAACGTCGTGCGCGATTTGATGGAACCGCGCGAGCGTCCGATTTTCTATCAGAAGCACATGACCCATCACATGCTGCCCGGTTTCGGGCGCGACTGGATCGCGCAGTGCCGCAACGCTTTTCTCATTCGCGCGCCGGAAGATGTTCTGGCGTCCTACACGGAAAAGCGCAGCGACGTGACTTTGGCGGATATCGGTTTTGTGCAGCAGCGCGAATTGTTTGACGCCGAGGCCGATCGTCTGGGCCGCGCGCCGCCGGTTATTCGTGCGCAGGACGTGCTGGCGAATCCGCGCGGCACGCTTGGCGCTTTGTGTGCGGCGCTCGATATTCCGTTCTCCGAACGCATGTTGTCATGGCCCGCCGGAAAGCGCGCCACGGACGGTGCGTGGGCGCCAGCCTGGTATGATGCCGTCGAGAAATCCACCGGCTTCGCAAGCCCGCGAGAGAAACCGCGTCCTGCTTTATCCGCCGATCTCAAACGCATCGCGGATGAAGCCCGCCCGCATTACGAGCGGCTGGAAAAGTTCAAGTTGAAAGCGAGCAGCGAATAGAATCCATTCCGGTTTTCAATGCGGATTGGTCGGCGGGCGCTCTGCGGACTGATCGAGAATGCCGGGCTCGTCCCAAGCGCCTTCGCGCCGCAGGATGACATAGGGATCGCTCGCCAGCGTGATGGCCCCAGGGTGCGGCGGAAACTCACCCAGGATTTCGGTATATTCGTGATCGGAAAAGACCAGCTTGAAATCCTTGTCCATCGGATGGTAGCCGAACCGCTTCCAATGGCGAACCAGCCGTTTCTGCGCATGGCCATAGACTTTGAGAAAACCTTTGCGCCGCACGATCTCGACGCAGAAATCCAGCATGCGTTTCGAAAGATCGGTGGTGCGGAAACGCTCCAGAACGCAGATGCGCTCGAACTTCACGAAATCCGCGAAATAGCGGATGCGCACGGTGCCTGCCGGTTCGCCGTCGACCCTGCCGATAATTTGCGTGGCGCTGAAATCATTGCCGTCGAACTCTTCGGCATAGGGGCATTTCTGTTCGACCATGAAAACCGCCGCGCGGACGGCAAAACATTGCGCCAACTCGTCCGCACTGCCGACAATCGACACTTCAACACGCATATATGGACGCCTCTACGCCGCTGAGCTTTTGCCGGCGGCTTCACCGCCGCGATCCAGTCGAAAGAGTTTTCCCAGTCCCGGTTCGGGTTGCGCGCCGCTGAAGCCATAGCCCTTGATCGTGTTAAGGCCGCCCATTGTGCCCGCCGTCGCGAAGATCGGCACGCCGCCATAGGTTTCCGCGCCAAGCGCGTTCGCCAGAAGCCAGGTCGCGACGCGCGATACTTTGCGCACGACAATCGCCCACACATAGATTGCCGCGGGACGCGTGCCGGTGGTCACGACAAGACGCATGTCAGGATCGACGCCGTCGAAATTTCCGGCTTCGAGCACTTCCAGCCCCGGCTGGTTCAAATGCAGGAGCGAATAGTAGCCGATGAATTTCGCGTCGGCGCGCGTGGTGTCGCTGGCCCGGTACACGCTCCAGAAACTGTCCTGGTTGTGTCCGCGCACCCGCTCGACAACTTCCAGTGTCGTGAGCGTTCCGGCGATCTCTTTCTTGCTTAACGCATAAATCTCCGGGAGCTCGTCTTCGGTGGTGCGGCGCACCCAGATGATGCCGCCATCCGGAACGGAGGACCACGGTTCCTCTTTTGCTTTGTCCGGCGCTAAGTCCAACAAATCATTCAACTTCTTCTGCATGACCTCTTCCCCCTCGGCAAATACGCACCATGGAAGGCTTGGGCGACTCGCTTGATTTAATACAAAATTATCCATATTCAAAATTGCATCAGTCGGGGGACGGGGAAGTATTAATGAATGAATTAGTCCCTACGGAAATTGAGGAACAAGGCGGCCGCCCCGGCATGGACTGGGATGATTTTCGCGTGTTCGTTGAGGTGGTTAAGGTCGGAAGCTTCAATCGCGCGGCCAGCAAACTGCACATGACGCAGCCCACAGTCAGCCGCCGGCTGATGCGGTTGGAGGAGGCCATCGGTGCGCGGCTGTTCGACCGCGACCGGCGCGGGCCGCGACTCACCGTGGAAGGCCAGCGCATCTATGACGACGCGATTGCGGCCCAGACCGCGTTGCTGCGCGCCGCCAGTCAGGCGTCCAACGCGGATTTTCGCATTGAAGGGGGCTGCAAGATCCAGATGGGCGACGGCGTCGCCACCTACTGGATGCCGCTTTTTCTAAAGTCCTTTTTTTCGCGCCACCCCAATATCGAAATCAAGCTCTTTGGGGTCCACGATCCGGCGACCAACAAACGTGAGCTGGTCGATCTGGCCGTTCACTATTTCGTGCCGCGGGACAACGCCAACGTCACCGTTCGCCTCGGCACCATGCATTTCGTTCCCTGCGCTTCGCGCGACTATCTGCGGCTGCACGGCACGCCAACGGATTTGAAATCGCTGGCGAAGCACAAGCTGCTCGATCAGGCGCTGTATCGCGCCGACATCGGTTCGTCCGCGAGCTGGCTGCCGGACGACAAGGCCGGTGCGTTGCTGGTGAGCAATCTCAGCGCGATCCTCGGCGCGGCCGTGCGCCAGGGCGTCGGCATCGCGATGCTTCCCACCTATGTGGCGGTAACCGATCCGAATTATGTGATGCTGGATGTCGGCATCTATCACCAGGCGCCGATGTATATCAGCTACGACCGCGAGGCGGCGAAGAAATGGCCTGTTCGGATGACTCTGGATTTTCTGCGCAGCTGCGTTTTCGACGTCAAGAATATGCCGTGGTTCCAGGAAGACTACATTCCGCCGGCCCCCGACTGGGCCGACATCATGAGCATGCTGGTTGAACGCGCGGCGCTTCCCTTGCGCGGCGGGCGTTCAAGCCTGCGGGACGACTGACGCTTCCGCGACGTAATCCATGCGCGGCGCGGCCCGCCGGTCCATCCAGCGGCGCACGCGGCGCAGCACGACATTGCCGCGCCGCCAATGCAGCAGCAGATGCGGCGCATCCTTGATCGCGGACCAGTCTTTTTCGCCGGCCAGATTTTCGTGCAGTTGCCGCACGCAAAATTCCCGCACGACATCGTCTTTCGTTGCCGCCAGCGTTAGCGTCGGCACCTTCACCTTCGCGGCAGCGCCGACGGCCGCGTAGCCCATGGCGATGACGCCGGAGAGAAGTTCGGCACGGATCGCCTGCATCACCATCGGATCGCCCATCAGCCGAATGGCCGCCGCTACCGACAATTCCTCACCGTTGGTGCGCTCGACCACGATTTCCGATTGGCCCGCGAAGAAACGCAAGACCCGCATGGTCAAATTATAAAGCGCGTTGCGCAGCGTGGAGGCGAGGGCACCGGGCGCGACCAGCACCAGGCCACCGATGCCAAGTTCGGGATATGAGGCTGCCGCATGAACCGCAACGGACCCGCCCATGCTCTCGCCGATAACGAACAGCGGCAGGCCGTTCGGAATACGCGTTTGGAAGAACGCGACGGCTTCGGGAACATCGGCAACGATGCGTTCCTGACTCGTCCATTGTCCGCGCGACGCGGTGGCGCCGAAGCCGCGCTGGTCGTAAGCGAAACAGGCAAAGCCGCGTTTCACCAGCTTGGGCGCGATGTCGTCGAAGGCGCCGGAATAATCGCAGCAGCCATGCAGCAGCAATATCGCCGCGCGCGGCGCTGCCTTTGGAAGCCATAAGCGGTAGGGCACTTCCGCGCCGTCCGAAGCCGCGAAGGCGCCGTAGCGCACCCGCCCGGCGCGCGGATCGAGCGCGGATAGCGCCCAGCGCACATCCTCAACGCGATCGTTGCGAATCCAGGGCGCGGCCTGACGAAATGCGACGTGGTAAGCGCCCATGGCCCGCTGCTCAGCCGCCGCTCACCTTGCGCGCCGCGGTGATGCCCAACACAAGCAGAACCAGGAAGATCACAAGGAAGAGGACGAAGAGGAATTTTGCGATTGCGAAGGATGCGCCGGCGACGCCGGTGAATCCCAGCAATCCGGCGATAAGTCCCAAGATCAGAAAGAGAATGGCCCAACGAAGCATTTGAAGTCCCTGTGAAAAATCGATGCGAGACTGGAACGCACGGCCCGGAACAAAAGTTCCCGATGCGAAAAAATTGAATCAGTCCGTAAACCACCTTCGGTAAGCGCGGCTGAAGCTGGTGGGGTCGCGGTAGCCGAGCCGTTCGGCGATCTCGCCACGCGAGAGTTTGCCGCCCATTAATTTTCCGGCGCGCGTTTTCAATTCATCGTCCAGCAGATCGCGGAACTGCGTGCCCGCTTCATGCAGGCGCCGGGTCAGCGTGCGGCGCGAAACGCCAAGTGCCCGCGCCACGTCATTCGCGCCAAGCCGTCCGTCCGGCATGGTCTGCAGAAGCCGTTCGACCTGCGCGCGCAGATCCAGGGGATCGTCCAACCGCGAAAGCGCACTCTGCAATTCCGAAAGCGCGTTTCGATAGAGCGCGCTGTCCGCCGCCGTGGAGGAAATCTCCATCCAGTCTTTCGGCAGCACCACTTTGTTGATCGCGCTGTCATATTCGACATGCTCGCTCAGCGCCGCGCGCACCGATTGCGCGTAGTCGGGCTTCGGAGCGGCGAAGAAGAATTGCATCTCGCGCGGCGCGCGGCCCAGCGACGCCTGTACCAAAGATCGCACCGCGACGAAGGCGATCTCCATCATCGGCCGCCATTGCGCCTCGCTCAGCGCAACGGTGAGGTCGTATTCCAGAACGACCGTGTCGCGTTTTGGCTTGACCCGCATATGAAAGAACGGTGCGCGCACGTGGCCGTAACGTCGCAGCACGTCGATCGAATCCGCGATGGTAGGTGCTGCCAGCATCGCCGACGCAATCGCGCCATGCGCGGACGTACTCCACAACTCCGGCTGCGATAGCGCCCAGCCGGTGCCGTGCAGCGCGCTGACATTTTCCACCTGCCGCACCTGTTGAAAGAGGCTGATCTCGGCGGATGGATTGGCAAGGTCGCGTTCGCTGACGCCGGTGCCCTCCAGCAGCGCAGCGCTTTTGCCGCCGCTGCCGAAGCAGCGATGGATGAGCCGGAAATAGCCCATCGTCATCGGCAGCCGTTCGAGCGTCTGAACCATTTGGCTCAAAATGCCACATTATTGGCGGGAGCGGTACTGGCGCCGGGGCAGAAGCAGCGTAGGCTTTGTGCAGCAGCGGGGAAAAACCCGCGCGAACGCTGGGAGGCCGCCGCTATGTCATCCGTCAAAGAACTCTATGTGCTTGGGACCGAAGGCTCGACATGGTCCGTGCCGCAGGATTTCGACGTCACCTTCAACTGGGATTACGACGACGGCCGCGCCGGCATGATGGGTCTCTATGCCAAGGGCAAGGAGATGCAGTGGGATGCCGCCACGCGTATCGACTGGTCGCAGGAGCTGGACGAAGACAATCCCGAGCAGATGCCCGAAGAGTCGCTGCCCATCCACATGGCCGGCTGCTATCTGAAAATGAACCGCAAGGAGAAGGCGACCGTGCGCCGCCATTTCCAGGCGTGGCAGCTTTCGCAATTCATGCAGGGCGAGCAGGGCGCGCTGATCTGCGCAGCGAAAATCGTGACGCAGGTGCCCGATGCGGATTCCAAATTCTACGCCGCAACGCAGACCATCGACGAAGCGCGGCATGTCGAAGCCTATAAGAGATTGCTGACGAAATTCGGCGTCGCCTATCCGATGACCAAGCCGCTCAAGGAACTGATCGACCAGACGCTTCGCGACAGCCGCTGGGACATGACCTATCTGGGCATGCAGGTGGTGATCGAAGGCTTGGCGCTCGCCGCGTTCGGGCAAATCCGCGACGGCGCGCAGAACCAGCTTTGTGCGCAGGTGAACGCCTATGTGATGCAGGATGAATCGCGCCACGTCGCTTTCGGGCGTCTCGCCTTGCGCGATTACTATCCGCAACTGACGCAGGCCGAGCGCAACGAGCGCGAGGAATTCCTGCTCGAAGCCTGTTATCTCATGCGCGACCGCTTCGATGCCGTCGAGCTGTGGCAGAATCTCGGCCTGCCGATCGAGGAATGCGCCACCGCCATGTATGAGAGCGGCTTCATGGAGAAATTCCGCAACTCGCTCTTCACCCGCATCGTGCCCATCGTAAAAGACATCGGGCTGTGGGGCGAGCACATCCGCAACGGCTACACCGAAATGGGCGTGATGGAATACGCCAACACCGACGTGCAGGCGCTGCAGGACGGCGACGAAGACATCGCCAAGCAGTTCGATGCCCGCAACCGCGACATCCAGCGCGTCATCGCAAGGGCGCAAGCCGCGGCGGAGTAGCACTTCATCGACAGCACGGAGGTTCGCATGTCGCGGGTCACTGTTTTTCTCGCGCGTCTGGTTGGTCTTCTCGCTCTCCTGCTGGTGGGCGCCATGCTGGTGCGCGGAACCGCAATCGTCGAAGCCTTGGTCGCGGACGGGCCGGCGATGTTTGCTCTTGGAATCGTCAGCCTCGCGGCGGGACTGGCGATGGTACTCGGCCATAATGTCTGGTCGGGCGGCGTGCTGCCGGTGGTGGTCACGCTGGCTGGATGGTTGATCTTCGCCAAAGCGCTGCTGCTCCTGCTGCTGGCGCCGGATGCGGTGACGCCGATCCTCGACCGTATGCAATATGGCGAGCATCCCATGCTCTATCTCATTCCCGCCTCCGTATTCGGCCTGTATCTGACCTGGGCTGGCTTCACCGCGCCGTTTAAATCAGGCACATGAACCCGCGAGCCGCGGCGGAGTAAGGCTGAAGCTTATTGTTCAAGCCGTTCTATGCTGGCGTGGACTCATCCCTGTCCAACGCTTAAACGCGCGAGAGAATGCGGCCGGATCGGAGAAGCCAACGAGATACGCCGTCTCGTTGACCGAGACTTTCTTGCCGCTCAGATAGTCGAGCGCCAGTTTGTGGCGCAGCTCGTCCAGCACTTTTTCAAACGTCGTACCTTCCGCCTTCAGCTTGCGGAACAGCGTCTGGCGGCTGAGCGCCATTTTGCCGGCGACCGTGTCCATGCTCGCTTCGCCGGTGTGCAAGACCGGCATCAACAGACTCTCGACGCGGCCGCGGGTGGATTTCGAACGCTCCAGACTCTTGAGGAGCAGCTCGGCGCGTTCGCTCAGCACGCCGAACACATAACGCGGCTGAGGCGCGATTTTCTGACTCATGCTTGCTTCATCGATCTGGACCGCATTCCAGTCGCTCTCGAACGTCACGGGCGCGCCAAAGATGCGCTCATACTCGCCGCGGTATGGCGGCGCCGCATGCGTGACATGCACCGCTTTCGCAACGCTCATCACGCCGACGCGGCGCGGTCCGCAGATCATGCGCGCGAATGTCGATTCGGTGAGTTCGAAGAAATCGTTGGGGTTGCGGCGGGTGTCGACCACCCACAACCCGCCGCGCTCCGGCGCCAGCCGGAAGCGGTCCGGGCCGCCGTCGAATTCGATCACCAGCCTTCCGTACCGGTTCAGTTGCGCGAAGGCCTCGATCATCGTCTCGCAGGCGTGGGCGATCAGCCCGACGACCGATATCTCCGACATATCGTTCGTCTCGCCATAGTGCAGCGCCAGCGCGGGGTCGTTGCACAATTCTTTTCCCGCGTGCATCAGCGCGACATAGTTCTTGAACGGGATGCGATTGTCCTGGTCTTGCAGATCTTCGAGTTTGATGCCGGCGCGTTCGGCGAGCGCTTGCGGGTTCGCGGCTTTCGAGACCGCCAGATCGATCAATCCGCGCGCAAGACCCGCCGCGACTGTCAGTTCCGGCATCGCTTCACTGCCCCAATTCCAGCGATGATGTTACCTGGGGTCATGTTTTTGATGCCCGGAATCATGTTCGTTGGATTTTCCGTCCCTATCTAGAGGTAAGCGGCACAGGGCTTGGGGGCAAGCGGGATGACGCTCACGTCACGAATTTCAGCGGCCAATCCTGTCGCCACGGGTGAGCGTCTGCCTCTACGATCCTGTTCGGGGCAAACATGACGACAGCGCTGTTTCACGAAATGACGACGCTCGCCTTTGTTCTTCACATTGGCGGCGGCACGCTCGGGCTTGTCTCGGGGACGGCCGCTGCGTTCGCGCGCAAGGGTGGGCGTGTTCATCGCGCAGCCGGAAACGTCTTCTTCTGGTCTATGCTGGTGATGGCGGTTTTCGCCATCTATCTCGGGTTCGTGATGCCGGGCCAGCTGGTGAATGTGTTCATCGGCATCTTTGCCTTCTATCTCGTGGCCACGGGCTGGATGACGGTCCGGCGCAAAGAGGGCGCTATTGGCCTCGGCGAAAAAATCGCCCTGATCGTCGCCATCATTCTCTGCGCGCCGTTCGCAATTCTGACTTTTCAGTTGGCGACCGGCTTGCCGCCCTTTCTCAAGAGCACCGTCGCGTTCGAGGGCCCGGTCCTCATCGCGATTTACGGCTTCACGTCCGTGCTCGCCATCGCGGCGATCTCGGACGCGAAACTCGTTTTCGCTGGCGGTATTTCGGGCGCGCCGCGGATCGCGCGGCATCTGTGGCGCATGTGCCTGGGACTGACGCTGGCCGCGGGTTCGGCCTTCACCAACGGATTGCCGCGGCTGTTGCCTGGTCCGATGCACGTGCCGCCGGTCTTTTTCGTCCCCCAGCTTCTGGTGCTGGTCTTCCTGATCTTCTGGATCATCCGCGTGCGATTCACGAACTGGTTCAAGAACGACGCAATGCTTGTGCCCCAAACCGGCAGTTGAGGAGGCAACGATGTTGACGCGCATCTTTCCCAAACAGATCGACAACGCCTATCGCGGCCACTGGCTCGCGATCTGGCTCATGGTCCCGATCGTGCTTCTGAGATTGGTGATCGGCTTCAATTCCATGGTCTTCGCCCGCATGGTGGCGACAAGCGCCGATGGAATTCCCCTCGACAGTTTCGGCACAGCGGGCGCAGAGGCCGTGATCGCGCTGTTCGCGCTGTTGGGACTTTATCTGCTGTTGTTCGCGTTGCTCGGCGTCGTGGTGTTGATCCGCTATCGCGCGATGATTCCGTTTATGTATCTGCTGCTGTTGATCCAGCAGCTGGGCAGCAAGGTGCTTGGGCTGCTGCACCCCATTGCCAGATCCGGCGTCTCCAGCGCCCAAACCGGCTCCGCTCTTGTCCTGGGAATCTTGGCGGCAACGATCATCGGTTTCGTGCTGTCACTACTCAGCAAATCCAATTCTTCGGCTACAGCAGAAGGCGCTCGCTAATGCATGCGTTTCCCCCGGTCGTCACGCCGTACCTGCCGCTGATCTACGTGCACATCACGGCGGGCATTATCGCCATCATCGCCGGCTATGTCGCGGTGATCGCCAGGAAAGGCGAACGCTTGCATCGCGTCGCTGGCACCGTCTTCGTCATCGCCATGCTGATCTTGGCGGCGATGGCCACATATCTGGCCATTTCGTTGCTGCACGCCCTGCCGGGCCAGATGGGCAACGTCGCCGCCGGCATCTTCGCGATGTATTTTGTCTCGACCGCATGGGTAACGGTCCGCCGCAAGGAAGGCACCGCCGGCCTGTTTGAAAAAGTCGCGCTCGTCGCCGTTCTGGGCGTGGCGGCGACGTTCCTGTTCTGGGGCGCGCAGGCGACGATGAGCCCGAAAGGCAGCCTCGATGGATATCGTGCGGTGTTCTATTACGTCTTCGGCGGCCTCGCCCTGTTCTTCGCAGCCCTCGATCTTAAGGTGATCCTTCAGGGTGGCATTTCCGGCGCGGCGCGCATCGCACGGCATTTGTGGCGCATGTGCTTCGCACTGTTCTTCGCCGCGGCCTCGTTCTTCCTCGGACAGCAGAAGGTGATGCCGGTGTGGATGCACGGCGCGTGGTATCTGTACGTGCTGGCGCTTGCGCCGCTGGTCTTCATGGTCTTCTGGCTGATCCGCGTTCGGCTCACCAACTGGTACAAAACTGCCGAGCAGACCGGCGCGCTCGCCGAAGGCCAACGCTCATGACAACGGCATCGACCCCTCATAGCGTTCCCGACCCTCACACCCCACGCCCCAACTGATAGCGTAATTTGAGCGTCAATCCGCGTCGTGAAGGGCGGCTATACCCCGTATGTGTCGCAGCAGGGTCGAACGGTAAAATTTTTACAATCCAGTCCGATCCGAAACCGCTAGCATGACCAATGCGCCATCGATGAAGGAAACAGGACAATGCCCAACGAAGTCGGCTATCTGACGCTGCCTGTCAAAGACATTGCGCGAGCGCAACGATTCTACGGCGCGCTGTTTGGATGGGAATTTCAGACCGGTCCAAGCGGCGGCGCGCACGTCACAAACACCACCTTGCCAATCGGCCTTGCCGCCAATGGTCCGGTTAAAGCGCCCTTCGTTTATTTCCGCGTGGAGGATTTTGACGCAGCCGAAAAGCGCATTGTCGAACTCGGAGGCGCTGTGTCCGGGATAACAAAGAGCCCCGCAGGCATCATGGCGGAATGTACCGACGATCAGGAGACTGTGTTCAGCATCTGGCAACCCGCACCGGGTCTCGGCAGCTGATATGACGCCGGTTTCGGACACGGCTTAGCCAACCAAGGAGGCAAAGGCACGGTGCACGCTAATGCGTGAGGTCGTCGATTCCGTGCTGCGCCGTGTCGTTGTCGGGGTCGAGTTGCAGGGCCGTGCGGTAATCGACGAGAGCCTCGCCGCTTTCGCGCAGATACTGGTATTGCAGTGCGCGATCGACGTAATCGTTGCTGCGCGTTGCCGCATCCGCGTGCTGATCCGCGTCGATGATCGCGGTGCATGCGGCGATGCTGCCCGGGTCGCCCATCTGATTGCAGGTCTGGCGCGTTGCGTCGCTGATTTGCGCGCTGGCGCCGCTCGCCGTCAGCGCCAACACGAAAACGGATATGCCTATTGCTGATAAGAGTTTCATCGTAGCACTCACTTTCCCTGCCTTCGAAGGACAGGATCAAAACCTGAATTCGCGATACCGGATCTTCCGGCACCGGATTGAACCGTTTCGCGCCCCGCGCTTTCGGATCGGCAGGACACGGCGGTGTCCACACTAGGGCTTGACCGATCGATTAAATAGGGTCCCTGTCACAGCGGCGGTTGGTTGCGCTGTAGCGCTTCCTTGGAGGCAAACATGCAACGCGCGTTCATGATCGGCATTGTTGCCATGGTATTCGGCGCAACGTTGATTTCCGCCAACGCGGCCACGCTTCCAGCGCCCGCGAAGCTCTGCCCGCTCATCGCGGCAACAGCGATGGAGGGAAACACCACGGCCCCAAAATGGCTTGCGTCGGGTAAATTTTATTCGTGCGACAGCGCCGGCATGATCTCACCGGGCGGCGCGGGCAATATTTTCATGACCGAATATCACGCCGCCGGCACGGCGAAGGCGCATGCAAGCCGCATCTACATCAAATTCAAGATGTACGACTCCGCGCCGCAGAAGGATGAAGTCGCAAAGCCCATTCTGTCGCGCATCACGGCTGTTTTCGCTGCCGCCAAGGCGGGCCCCGTGCCTGACGAACTCGTCCAGGCCATCAACGATGTCGCGACCGCATCCGTCTCGACGGCGCTGGGCACGATCCGAACGCGCTACACGCCCGGAAGCGCGGCGGACAGTCCGAACAACGGCGCAATGTTTGAAGTGCAACTGGATGTGCCGTGATCGGTAAGGTGTTCGCGCCGCTTTTGATCGCAATGTCGCTCACCGCCTCGCCCGCAATCGCGCAATCATTGTGCACGGCGAAAGAAATTGTGGTGTTCACCTGCAAGGCGAAGGGCGAACTCGTTTCGGCCTGCGCGTCGCGGGACATCAGTGCGCATGGCGGCTATCTGCAGTTTCGCATCGGCAAGGGGCATCGCGTGGATGTCTCCTATCCGGCAAGCCGCAAACGCACATCGAACATCGGCACGTTCGGGTATGCCTATGTCGGACAGGGGCCGCCGGGACATCATGTGCTGCTCGCCGATGGGCACAACGTTTATGGAATCATCACGACCGACGGCCGCGGCCCGCAATATGGCGGCGATGAAACCGCCTTCGTCTGGCAATATGACGGAAAGACCGCGGCCTCGCGCGTGTGCGACAATCTCGCCAGTCCGACGGACGCCGGACTCGATCTGCTGGAAAAAGCCGGATTCAAAAACGAAGATAGCGACGCGCTGATTTTGCCGTAACCGCAACGATCGCTTTCTTCACAAGGACAGTTGATGCGCCGATCAGTGTCTGCTGCGCTTAACAGCAAGCGCAATGGCTGGAAAAATTATGATCGCAAATCCATAAGCGAACAATAAGCTGACGGATATGACGATTACTTGCATCAACAAAAGCCACCCTCCCCAAGCATGTCTCAGTGGCAGAGTTGCGAGTGTCAAGTTTGCCCATAGTTGATGGGTACCCGTGGACGATGGCGTTTCCTGTGCCCAGCGAAAGAACGTCATTGGTATTTGGCGAGTTACCGGTATGAGAGCGGCCATCACAAACCAATACAAAGAGATGCCCAACCAGCTTAGAAGAATAGTTCCATGAGTACGAAAGCGGGTTTGGTGTGGCTCATCGTTTTTGTTTGGGAAGAAGCCGGCCACAATCCATGCCAGAAGTGTCCGTCGTCAAAACATTTGGGACAGCAGTGGGCGTGATTTAGCGGAGCGTTGACCTCATCTGGTTGGTTGATACTAAGCGGCGATGTTTTGGTGAAGCAAGCGTCTTTGGGCGATGGTCTTTCGT
>Ga0209483_1001091_pt1 | contig 21263 bp, 24 predicted proteins | sample NGEPerA_FD_184508 | JGI IMG/M metagenome (GOLD analysis project Ga0209483, IMG submission 184508) | Arctic peat soil microbial communities from the Barrow Environmental Observatory site, Barrow, Alaska, USA - NGEE PermafrostL2-A... | ecosystem: Environmental > Terrestrial > Soil > Wetlands >... | reverse complement strand
TGGCGCAGGCCAAGGCGGCGGGCGCGGCGACGCTCAATTACGGCATCTTCATCAACAACATCGTCAATTTCGTCATCGTCGCCTTCGCGGTGTTCCTGCTCATTCGCTGGATCAACCACATGACGACCAAATTCGCCGCGACCAAGGAGCAGGCGCCGCCCTCGCCCGAAACCAAGGATTGCCCCTATTGCATTTCCAGCATCCCACTCAAGGCGAGCCGCTGCCCGCATTGCACCTCCGAGCTGAGCCGCGCGTGAGTTTGGCCAAGGTCCATGTCATCGGCGGCGGGTTGGCCGGCAGCGAGGCCGCGTGGCAGATCGCGCGCGCCGGAGTGCCCGTCGTCCTCCATGAAATGCGTCCGCTGCGCGGCACCGAGGCGCACCGCACCGAGCGGCTGGCGGAGCTGGTCTGCTCCAACTCGCTGCGCTCGGACGATGCGCTGAACAACGCGGTCGGACTCCTCCATGAGGAGATGCGGCGCTGCGATTCCCTCGTACTCCAGGCGGCCGACGCCACCAAGCTGCCGGCCGGCGGCGCGCTGGCGGTCGATCGCGACGGATTTTCCGGCTTCATCGAGAAGGCGCTGGCGGCCGAACCCGGCGTCGAGATCCGCCGCGAGGAAATCGCGTCCCTGCCGCCTGCCGAATGGGACAGCGTCATTATTGCCACCGGCCCCCTCACCGCGCCCGGGCTCGCCAACGCGGTGCGCGAATTGACCGGCGAGGATGCCCTCGCCTTCTTCGACGCCATCGCGCCCATCGTCCATGCCGAGAGCATCGACCAGGGCGTCGCTTGGCGGGAGTCGCGCTATGGCAAGGGCGACGGTGCGGATTACATCAACTGCCCGCTCGACCGGCCGCAATACGAGACCTTCATCGCCGCCTTGCTCGCCGGCGAGAAAGGCGAATTCCGCGGCTGGGAAAAGGACACGCCCTATTTCGAGGGATGTCTCCCCATCGAGGTGATGGCCGCGCGCGGCGCCAACACGCTGCGCTGGGGGCCGATGAAGCCGGTGGGCTTGCACGATCCGCGCACCGGCAAGGGCGTCTATGCCGTGGTGCAGCTCCGCCAGGACAATGCGCTGGGCACGCTCTACAACATCGTCGGATTCCAGACCAAGCTGAAGCATGCCGAGCAGAAGCGCATCTTCCGGATGATCCCCGGCCTCGAGCGCGCCGAGTTCGCGCGGCTCGGCGGGCTGCACCGCAACACTTTTCTCAACAGCCCGCGCCTCTTGAACGACCGGCTGCAGCTGAAGGCGCTCCCGCGGCTACGCTTCGCCGGCCAGATCACCGGCGTCGAAGGCTATGTCGAGAGCGCGGCGATCGGCTTGCTCGCCGGGCGCTTTGCCGCGGCCGAACGGCTCGGTAGCCGCAGCGAGGCGCCGCCGGCGACCACGGCGCTGGGCGCGCTGCTGGCGCATATCACCGGCGGCGCCGCTGCCGAAACCTTCCAGCCGATGAACGTCAATTTCGGCCTATTCCCGCCGCTGGCCGAGGGCGCGGTGACCCGCGCCAACAAGCACGAGCGCAAGCCCATGATGGCGCGCCGCGCACTCGCCGATCTCGACCTTTGGCTCGGGCGGCGCGAAGCCGCCGAGTAATCAGTACCGGCCGCGCCAAACGGCGAACGACAGCCGCCAGCCGCGCCACGGATCGGGCGCCACGGCGTGGCGCGCGAAGACGTCAAAGGCCGCACTTTCGATCTGGTCGAGCCAGCGCGTCGCGATCACCGCCGGCAGCAGCGCCGGCAGCGCCGCTGCCTTGCTATTTCCCCGCAAGCTGCGCGCCGCGTGCAAATGCCCGCGTGCCGTCTGCGCCACTTTCGCCACGGCGCGGCGCAGCTCCGGCGTCGATTTGAGCGTCAGCACCGCTTGGTCTGGATCGAGCTCGCGCGGCAAATGCGAGACGCCGCCGCGCGCTTGGAACGCCGCCGCGCGCAACAGTCCCGCCAGCGCATAGCCGATACCGGCGAGCCGGCCGATCTCGGCAGTGGCCTCGTCGCGCAGGCCGAGAATTTCGAGCGCCAGCAGCATCAGCGCGCCGGATGTGTCCTCGGCGTAATCCTCGAGCTCGGCGAGAGTCGCCGGCGACGGCGATCCCAGCTCGGCGTCGCGCGCGTCGAGGATGCGGTCGAAATGGGCGCGCGTCAGGCCATGCCGGGATATCGCGCGCGCCAGCGGCTCGGCCACCTCGTGACGGCGCGGCTTGCCGCCGGCATAAATCTCGTCGAGCGTCTCGCGCCACCATTGCAGGCGGATGCTGCCGAGCAAGGGCTCGCTCACGATCTCTGGTACCTTCCCCACCTCCTGGTTGAAGGCGTAGAGCGCGAGCAGATCCTCGCGCCGGTCGGCGGGGGCGAAGAGCGCCGTCACGAAACGGTCGCGGTCGCTCCGCCGCACCAGGGCGGCAACCACCGAGAGTTTCGGGTTTTCGACTTCTGCCATGTGCCTCGCCGGAGGGACGCGATGGACGCCCGTTTTTCCTATGCTATGATCGGGCATCCTATCGATTCGGCTGCAGGGGGGAATGCATGAAAAATCCATTGGATTCGCTGGGCCAGACGGTGCTGTTGGGATTCATCCTGACCGCCGTGGTCGTCGTCCTGATTCACGTCATCTCGGCTTGACCGGTCAGGAGGAAAAGCCATGAACGAGATCGTCACATTCGCCTGGTGGGTGTTCGCCTTCCGCTGGTTCCACGTCCTCAGCGCCATCATGTGGATCGGCCTGCTGTGGTACTTCAACTTCGTGCAGACGCCGACCATGCCCAAGATTCCGGCCGAGCTGAAGCCCGGCGTCGGCAAATTCATCCTGCCCGAGGCGCTGTTCTGGTTCCGCTGGGGCGCGATGTCGACCATCGTGACCGGCATCATCCTGGGCTGGATGAACGGCTACATCGGTGAAGCCCTCAAGCTCGGCATCGGCGACCATTCCGCCAACCTCACCGCCATCGGCTTCGGCATTTGGCTCGGCGCGATCATGTGGTTCAACGTCTGGTTCATCATCTGGCCGGGCCAGAAAAAGAACCTGGGCCTCGTGCCGGCGGGCGACGACGAGAAGAAGCGGGCCACGCGCATCGCGGGGCTCGCCTCGCGCATCAACACCATGCTCTCGATCCCGATGCTCTACTGCATGCTGTCGGCGAGTCACGGCGTCTTCTAAGCCCAGCATCGACCATCCGAGACAAAACCGGGGCCTTTTGGCCCCGGTTTCTTTTTGCCTTATCGCGCCGGCAGCAGCGCCGCGCAAACGCGGCGTTCCTCGGCGAGCAGGATATTGTAGGTGCGGCAGGCGGCGCCGGTGTCCATCGCGTCGATGACGATGCCCTCGCGTTTCAAGGCCGCGCGCAGCTCAAACGAGAGCGGCGCGCCCATGCGCCGGCCGCAGCCCAGCAGCATGATCTCGACGCCACGGCCGAACGCGGGGGTCAGGCTGTCCAGGGTAATCGATGCCAGATCGGCGACCACCCAGCGCAGCGTGACGTCGGGAAAGACGATGATGGCGCCTTCATAACCGGTGCCGCTGACATGGAAGCCGTTGCGGCCGTAGCTTTCGATGACCTGCTTGCCGGCCGGTATGAGCGGCGTGACGTCGGTCACGGCGCGCCGGTCTGCGCTCCCGGCGCCGGCACGCCAACTGGCAGGACCGGCTTGGTCGGCCGCATCTCTTTCGGCCGCACGTAATAGAGCAGCGGCGCCGCGATGAAGAGCGACGAATAGGTGCCGATGACGATGCCCCACAGCATGGCGATCGAGAAGCCGCGCAGCACCTGGCCGCCGAAGATCAGCAGCGACAGCACGGCGAGCGCCGTGGTGCTGACCGTCAGGATGGTGCGCGACAGGGTCTCGTTCAGCGACTTGTTAATGAGCTCGCGGAAATCCATCGTCTTGTATTTGCGCATGGTCTCGCGCACGCGATCGTAGATCACGACAGTATCATTGATGGAATAACCCGCGATGGTCAGGATCGCCGCCAGCGTCGTCAGATTGAACTCGATCTGCAGCAACGAGAACAAGCCGATGGTGGTGATGGTGTCGTGCAAGGTCGAAAGCATCGCGCCGACGCCGAACTGCCATTTGAAGCGGAACCAGACATAGATCGCGATGGCAACCAGCGCCGCGATGGTCGCCAGGATGCCCTTGAAGACGAGTTCACCCCCGACTTTGGGTCCGACCACTTCAGTGCGGCGGTAATCGATGTTGCTACCGAGCGAATCCTTCACCTTGGCGACCGCTGCCTCCTGCGCCTTGCCGTCGCCCGGTTGTCGCGGCACGCGGATGAGCACATCGTCAGGGCTGCCGAAGCCCTGCAGACTGATTTCGCCGATGCCGAGACTGTCGAGCTTGGCGCGCATCGCCGCGAGATCGGCCGGCCCCTGGGTGCGCGCTTCGATGATGATGCCGCCCGAGAAATCGATGCCGTAATTCAATCCCATCGTCAGGAACAGGACGATGGAGGCGGCCGTAAGCAGGCCGGAGAAGATAAATCCCAGCTTGTGCAGCCCCATGAAATCGATGCTGGGGATTTTGCGGATGATGATGAGCGGGCGCATGATTCCGGGCGGCCTAGATCGGGATCGCCTTGGGCTTCATCCGGCGCAGCCAGGTGACGATCTGGAGACGCGTCACCAGGATGGCGGAGAAGAGCGAGGTCAGCACGCCGAGGCTGAGCGTTACCGCGAAGCCCTTGATCGGGCCGGAACCCAGCTCGAACATCAGCGCGCCGGCAACCAGCGTCGTCACATGGCTGTCGAGAATGGTGCCGAAGGCGCGCTCGAACCCAGCCTGCAGCGATGAGATCAACGAGCGGCCGCCGCGGATTTCCTCGCGGATGCGCTCATAGATCAGCACGTTGGCGTCGACCGCCATGCCCATGGTGAGCGCGATGCCGGCGATGCCGGGAAGCGTGAGCGTCGCTCCGAGAAGCGACAGGCTCGCCATCAAGATGCACAAATTGAAAAACAGCGCGATGTCGGCGAAGATTCCGAAGGTGCCGTAGAACACGACCATGAACAGCACGACGAGCGCCACGCCGACCATGCTCGCCAGCGCGCCGGCATGGATCGAATCGGCGCCGAGATCGGGACCGACGGTGCGCTCCTCGAGCACGGTCAGCGGCGCTGGCAACGCGCCGGCGCGCAACAGCAGCGCCAGATCGTTCGCCGATTGGACGGTGAAGCTGCCCGAGATCACGCCCTGCCCGCCCAGGATCGGCTCCCGGATGACCGGCGCGCTGATCACCTTGTTGTCGAGCACGATGGCAAAGGGCTTGCCGACATTGTCGCGCGTCGCATCGGCGAAGCGCCGCCCGCCGACGGAATCGAATTTGAAGCTGACCACAGGCTCGTTCTGCTGGAAGGTGGGCTGCGCATCGGTCAGCGTGTCGCCGCCGACCATGACGCGGCGGCGCACGACATAATATTGCGGCAGTCCCGGCCGCGATTCCGTCGCCGGCAGCAGTTCGTCGCCCGGCGGTACCCGCCCGGCACGGGCCTCATCGACCGAGGCGTTGGGGTCGACGAGCTGGAACGTCATCTTGGCGGTGCGGCCCAACAGCGCCTTCACATGCTCGGGATTCTCGACGCCGGGGAGCTGAACCAGGATGCGGTCGTCGCCCTCGCGCTGAATGGTCGGCTCCTTGGTGCCGGTCTCGTCGATGCGGCGGCGCACGATCTCGATCGACTGCTCGACCGCCGAGCGCTTGCGCGCTTCGAGCGCCACCGGCTGCGGCCGGACGGTGATGTCGCCGCCGGCGCTGACAGTCACATCGACAGCGGGATCCGCCTTGGCGATGGCCGCGCGCACATCGTCGAGCCGCGCGGTATCGCGCAGCGTAAAGGCAACGTGATCGCCCTGTACGCCGAGATTGGTGTAGCCGATATGGCCCGCCAGCATGGCGCTGCGCAGTTCATCGACCAGCGCGCTGAGACGGTCGCGCTCGACCGACGACATATCGACTTCGAGCAGCAGATGCGAGCCGCCGCGCAAATCGAGCCCCAGGCTGATCTGGCGATGCGGCAGGAAGGACGGCCATTTCGCGACGGTCTCGGGCGCGAAGGCGTTGGGCAGCGAAAAGATCACTCCCAAGGCGCAGATGCCCAGGATGAGAACGACCTTCCAGGTTTGAAAATAGAGCATGAGCCGCTAGCTAACTGGCGCTCTTATCGTCCTTCTTCGGCGGCGGCAGGATTTCGACTTCCGGCTCGTCCGCATCGTCGTCGTTCGCCGCCTTATTGTCGGCCGGGGCGGTGCGCGCCAGCACGGTAGTGATCGTACCGCGCAGCACGCGGACGCGCGTGCCCTCGGCGATGTCGACCAGCACGTCGTCGTTGCCCGCGACCTTTGCCACCGTGCCGATGATGCCGCCGCCGGTGACGACGCGATCGCCGCGACGCAGGCCCTCGAGCATGGTCTTGTGATCCTTCGCCTTCTTCTGCTGCGGCCGGATCAGGAAAAAGTAGAAGACGACGAAGATCAGCGCCAAGGGCGCCATCTGCATGATGGTGCTGCTGGCGTCGCCCCCGAGGGCCTGGGCGTAAGCCGGCGCGATCAAATACATAAGGCACTCCCGAGGGTTTCTGGAGCGGCGCGAAGCGCCGCGATGGCGCATTGGTACTGGACTTGGCATCAAAGCGCAAGCCACGGGGACGGTTGACGACCGCGCCGCCAGCGCCTAGGGTCGCGCCGATTTTGCTTCGTGTCCCAATGGGTTAGACTGCACGCATGACCGACGCTAAGAGCCTCGAACCGCTGCTCGTACGCATTGCCGCCGCGCTCGAAAGGCTGGCGCCACAACCGCATCCGAAGACCGATCTCGATGCAGCGGACGCCTTCATCTGGCACGCCGAAGGGCAGTGGCTCGAGCCGGTGCAGCAGGTCAATCGCATCGAGCTCGAATTGCTGCAAGGCATCGAGCGCGTGCGTGACATTTTGCTCGACAACACCCGCCGCTTTGCCCGCGGCCTACCCGCCAACAACGTGCTGCTCTGGGGCGCGCGCGGCATGGGCAAGAGCTCGCTGGTCAAGGCGATTCACGCCAAGATCAACCAGGAGAAACCGCGTGCGCTGGTGCTGGTCGAGATTCACCGCGAGGACATCCCGTCCCTGCCGCAATTGCTGACGCTACTGCGCACGACCAAGCGACACTGCATCCTGTTCTGCGATGATTTGTCCTTTGACCAGCAGGACAGCAGCTACAAATCGCTAAAGGCGGTGCTCGAAGGCGGCATCGAGGGACGACCGGGCAACGTCGCGCTCTACGCCACGTCCAACCGCCGGCATCTGCTGTCGCGCGAGATGATCGAAAACGAGCGCTCGACCGCGATCATGCCCGGCGAAGCGGTCGAGGAGAAGGTCTCGCTCTCCGACCGATTCGGCCTGTGGCTCGGCTTTCACGCCTGCGACCAGGAAACCTATCAGGCGATGGTGCGGGCCTATGCCGAGCGCTTCGGCCTCAAGGTGCCGGCGGAGCAGCTCAAGGCCGAATCCGCCGAATGGGCAATCACGCGCGGCGCGCGCTCCGGCCGGGTCGCCTGGCAATACATCCAGGACCTCGCGGGGCGCCTCGGCAAGCAGCTCGATATACGCTAGGGCGCGGCGCTCGCCTGCGAGCCCGGCAGATATTCGCTCGGATCGAGTGCCTTGACGCCGCGGCGGATCTCGAAATGGAGCTGCGGGTCGCCGTTGAGCCCGGTCGAGCCGACCGTGGCGATTTCCTGGCCGCGCTTCACGGTATCGCCGCGCTTGACCATGACCAGATCGTTATGCGCATAGGCGGTCATCCAGCCGCCGGCATGCTTCACCAGAATCAAATTGCCGTAGCCGCGCATCTCGTTGCCGGCATAGGCGACGACCCCCGCATCCGCGGCGTGGACCGGCGTGCCGCGCGGTGCCTCGATGTTGATGCCCTCGTTGCGGGTGCCGCTCGCATTCGTGCCGTAGCGGGCGAGAATTTTGCCCTTCACCGGCCAGAGAAAATTACCGCCGCGCGGCGGGGGCGCGGCGAGCGGCGAGTCTTGCGACGTGGGCGCGGTAGCGGTCGGCGACTCGGTCGACGCAATCTCGGGCTTTTCGCGAGGCGGCGCGGGAAGATTTGCTCCGGCGTTATTGGCCGGCGGCGCATTACCGGCCGATTCCGGCGGCGGTGCGGCGCCCGGCTTGCCACCCCGATCGACCGGCGCCTCAATAAGCGGCGCCGGGCGCGCCGGCGGCGGCGGGCGCGCCGCCTCGACGGTCGCCGGCAGCACCAGGCTCTGCCCGACACGCAGGGTGTAGGGCGGCTTCAGATTGTTCTGCCGCGTCAGCGTGCTGACGTCGATGCCGTATTGGTCGGCGATGCTGTAGACGGTGTCGTTGGGTCGCACGACATGGCGGCGCGTCTGCGGCAGGTTGAGCGTGTCGCCCGGCTTCAGGAAGTAGGGCGGCGTGAGCTGGGGATTGGCGTCGATCAATTCGCGCACGGGAACGCTGGTGCGCCGGGAGATGGCGTAGACCGTATCGCCGCTCTGCACCTTGACCTGCCCGTTGACCGCGCCGGGCCCCGCCGCCGCCGGACCCCCCGGCTGGCCGAGATTGACATGCAACCCGTCGCAGCCGCCGAGCGGCGCGAGCAGCGGGATCAGCAAAAGAAGGACGCTCCGGCGAGGAACGCGGCGGGGGCGCATGACCCCAGTCTATGACGTGCCCGGCGTCCGCGACAGGCCTTCGCGCGAATCGCGCGGCAAACCTGCGACCAGCGGCACGAAGCGAACACGGCATAGCTCCTCGGTCTCGAATTCGCGGCCGCGGCGCGTCAGCCGGGCGAGCTTCTGGTCGCGCCGAGCGTGGCCGACCGGCGCGACCATGATGCCGCCATCGGCCAGATGCTCGAGCAAATTCGCCGGAATCTCGGGTGCGGCGGCGGTGACGAGAATTCGGTCGAAATATTCGTGCTCGGGCCAGCCCTTGGTACCGTCGCCGAAGCGGGCGGTGACGTTATGGAGCCGCAGCTTGGCGAAGCGCGCCTCGGCCTCCTTGAGCAGCGCGCGGTGGCGCTCGATGGTGAGAACGCGGCGACATAGCTTGGCCAGGACCGCCGCCTGATAGCCCGAGCCGGTGCCGATCTCGAGCACCTTATGGCGCTCGCCGACCTCCAGCGCCTGGGTCATCAGCGCCACGATATAGGGCTGGCTGATAGTCTGGCCGTGACCGATAGGCAGCGCCACGTTTTCGTAGGCGCGCGCCTTGAAGGTCACCGGCACGAAAAGCTCGCGCGGCACCTTTTCGACGGCGCCGAGCACGCGGTTGTCGGTAATGCCCTCGGCGCGCAGTTCCATGACCAGCCGCGCGACCTGCTCCTTGTGCGTGAGGCTGGCCGCGGCGTTCACCGGAACGCCTTGCGCAGCCCGTTGAGCACCCGCCGGCTGGTCAGGTCGAAGAATACCGGAGTGATGGATACCTTACCATCGACGACAGTAGCGTGAACGTCGGTGCCGCGCCGCGAGCGCTCCTCGTCCCGCATCGGCCCGATCCAGTAATAGGGCCGGCCGCGCGGATCGCGGCGCTCGATCAGATTGTCGCCGATCTTGCGCCGGCCCTGCGCCGTGACGGCAATGCCCTTGACCTTGCCGGGCGGCAGATCCGGGAAGTTGACGCTGACCAGCGTGTTGTCGGGCCAGCCGCGCTTGGCGAGGCGCCGGATCAAGTCAGGCGCGAATTTTGCCGCCGTCGGCCAGCAGAATTTGGTGCCCGCGGCGGAATGGAGGCTGAAAGCGATCGCCGGCACGCGTAGCAGCGTCGCTTCGAGCGCCGCGGCGATGGTCCCCGAATAAATCACGTCCTCGCCCATATTGCCGCCGGCGTTGATACCGGACAGCATGAGGTCGGGCTTCTTGTCCCTAAGAATCAGGTTCACCGCCAGCAGCACGCAGTCGGTCGGCGTGCCGTCGACGGCATAGCGGCGCGTGCCGATCCGGCGGACGCGCAACGGCCGGTGGATGGTGAGCGAATGGCTGGCGCCGCTCTGCTCCTGCTCGGGCGCGACCACCCAGACATCGCGGCAGAATTGGCGTGCGATCTTGTAGAGTAGCTTGAGGCCCGGTGCCTCGATGCCGTCGTCGTTCGAAAGCAGAATGCGCGCGCGCGACAGGTCGATGGGCTTACCGAACACCGCCGATCGCCTCCGCACCGCCCATGTAATTCCGCAGAACCTCGGGCACGGCGATCGATCCGTCCGCGCGCTGGCCATTCTCCATCACGGCGATGAGCGCGCGGCCGACCGCAAGGCCCGAGCCGTTGAGAGTATGGACGAAGCGCGTCCCCTTCCCGTCCTTGGCCTTGAAACGCGCCTGCATGCGGCGCGCCTGATAGTCGCCGCAATTGGAGCAGCTCGAAATCTCGCGATAGGCGGCCTGCGACGGCAGCCAGACTTCGATGTCATAGGTCTTGCGCGCGGACGCGCCCATGTCGCCGGTGCAGAGCAGCATGACGCGATAAGCCAAGCCTAGGCGCTTCAGCACTTCCTCGGCGCAGCCGGTCAGATATTCGTGCTCGTCGTCGGAAACCTCGGGATGCGCGATCGATACCAGCTCGACCTTGCTGAATTGATGCTGGCGGATCATGCCGCGCGTGTCCTTGCCGGCTGCACCTGCCTCCGAACGGAAGCACGGCGTCAGCGCGGCGTAGCGCAAGGGTAACTTTGCCTCGTCGAGGATTTCCTCGCGCACCAGATTGGTAAGCGAGACCTCCGCTGTCGGGATCAGCCATAACCCGGTCGTGGTGCGGAACAGATCGTCGGCGAATTTCGGCAGCTGGCCAGTGCCGAACACCGCCTCGTCGCGCACCAGCAGCGGCGGCGAGATTTCGGTGTAGCGGAACTCCTTCGTGTGCAGGTCGAGCATGAACTGGCCGAGGGCGCGCTCCAGCCGCGCTAAGCCGCCCGACAGCACGACGAAGCGCGCTCCCGACATCTTGGCGGCGCGGTCGAAATCCATCTGGCCGAGCTTTTCGCCCAAGGCGGCATGATCAAGCGGCTTGAAGGCGAATTTCGGCGGCGTGCCGTGCTCGCGGATGAGTTTATTGGCGGCGGAATCCCTTCCGTCCGGTACGTCGGCGGCGGGAAGATTCGGCAGCGGCGCCAGCGCCGCATCGAGCGCGTCGCGCAGCTGCGCCGCCTCGGCCTCGAGGAAGGCCTGCTTCTCCTTGCTCTCCGTCATTTGACGCATGAGTGCGGCAGCGGCCTCGCCGCCTTTCGCTTTGGCGGCCACCATCTCTTGGCCGAGCTTGCCGCGCGCCGCCTGATTCTGCTCGACCGCGGTCTGTGCCTCGCGCCAGCGCTTGTCGAGCCGCAGAATTTCCCCCGACAAGGGCGCCAAGCCGCGCCGCGCCAGGCCGCGGTCAAAATCCTCGGGGTTGTCCCGGATCCATTTGATGTCAAGCATCAGGGCTTGTCCTTGTCCGACAATCCCGCCGCTTCCGCCGCCTCGCGCTGGGCGCGCTTCTTTTCCACCATGCGGGCGCAGATGATCGAGATTTCGAACAACAGCAGCAGCGGCACGGCGAGCGACACTTGGCTGAAAATATCGGGCGGCGTCAGCACCGCGGCGACGATGAACACCAGCACCACGGCGTAGCGGCGTTGCTTGGCCAATCCGGCGGACGTGACAAGCCCGACGCGCGCCATCAGCGTCAGCAGCACCGGCAGCTGGAAGGCGACGCCGAAGGCCAGCATCAGCCGCATGACGAGAGTGAGGTACTCGGAAACCTTGGGCTCGACTTCGACGGGCAGCATGCCGACGCCGCCCGGACTCTCGAAGCTGAGGAAGAAGCGCCAGGCGACCGGAAAGATGACGTAATAGACCAGCGCGCCGCCGGCGATGAACAGCAGCGGCGAGGCGGCGAGATACGGCAGGAAGGCGCGCCGCTCGGTCTTGTAGAGGCCGGGGGCGACGAACAGCCAGAGCTGCGTCGCGATGATCGGAAATGCCAGGCAGAACGCCGCCCAAAAGGCGACGCGCAGATTGGTGAAAAACGCCTCGGTGAGATCGGTATAGATGAAATGGCGGCCACCCTGTCCGGCCAGCGCATCGGCCAGCGGCGCCGCGAGAAAATTGTAGATCTCGCGCGAGAAGTACCAGCACGGCGCGAACATGATGAGGAAGGTCAGGATCGACCACATCAACCGCTTCCTAAGCTCGATCAGATGATCGAGCAGCGGCATCTTGCCTTCCTCGAGCTCGTCGCCGGCCTCGCTGCTCATGGCGTCGGTTTCTTCGGCGTTTCGGCGGGAAGGTGCGGATCGTCCGGCGGCAGGACCGCGAGACCGGCATCTTCAAGCGTCGGTTGCGGCTTTTGCTCGATTTCAGCCGGCTTCGGCAGCGCCGCCGGATCGGCCAGCGGATTGACCAGTTCGGGCGCGCTCAGCGACCGCTCCAGCTCGCCCTTGGGATCGATGACCTTCGACATCTCTTGGTCGAAGTTGAAGCGTGTCGCGTCGTCGATGCCCTTTTTGACGTCGTCGAGCTCGGCCTCGCGGATCATCTGCTCGAAGCTACCCTGAAACTCGCGCGCGATGCCGCGCGCCTTGCGCACCCAGAATCCCACCGATTTGAGAACCCGCGGCAGATCCTTCGGCCCGATGACGACCAGCGCCACGACCGCGATCAGCGCCAGCTCCGACCATGCGAAATCGAACATCCTCGCCCATCGCTCAGGTAAATTTTCGCGGCGCGCGGATGATGGCAGAAGCCCAGCGCCGCCGCAACGCGGCCGCCCGGCTCAGCCCTCGCCGTCCCGCTGTCCCAACTCCTCGGCCGCCGCTTCCGCCTCGACCTCGGCGGCGGCGCTGTCGTCCGTGACCTCCTCGCGGTTGAGCGGCAACTCGGCGAGGGCGCCGGTCTCGCCCAGCGCGAAGTCCGGGCGCGGGCCGATCAAGCCGGCGGCGCGCAACTCCTCGATGCCCGGCAGGTCGCGGATGTCGGCCAGGCCGAAATGCAGCATGAAGGCGTCGGTCGTGGCCCAGGTCACCGGCCGGCCAACGGTCTGGCGGCGGCCGCGCGGCGCGATCCAGCCGATCTCCATCAGCAGATCGATCGTGCCGGTAGAAACCACGACGCCGCGAATGTCCTCGATCTCGGCGCGTGTCACCGGTTGGTGATAGGCGACGATGGCGAGCGTTTCAACCGCGGCACGCGACAGCTTGCGCGACACCTTCTGCACCAGCTTGAGTTGAGGCGCGAGCTCGGGCGCGGTGCGAATTGTCCAGCCGCCCGCCGCCTTGACGATGGTGACACCGCGTCCGCGGTAATGCGCTTCGAGTTCGGCCAGGAGCGCCGGAATGTCGGCCCCCTTGGGCATGCGTGCCTTGATCTGTTCCTCGTCAACCGGCGCGGCGGAGGCGAAGAGCAGCGCCTCCAGCAGGCGGAGCTGATCGGGCATGATTTCGGTTTGGGCGACGGTCTGGGTTTTGGTCATCTAAGCCTCGGGCGGCGGGCTGCGGAGATAAATAGGGCCGAAGGCGGTGTCCTGGCGAAGCTGCAGCTTGCCGGAACGCACCATCTCCAGGGTGGCGGCGAAGGTGGCGGCAACGGCAGAGCGCCGCACCAGGCCATCGCCGAGATTGGGCGGCAGAAAGGACATCAGCGTGCGCCAGTCGGGCACATGGCCGACGATGCGAGCGAGCCGTTCGAGCGCCTGATCCATCGAGAACAGCTCGGTCGCGGGAATGTGGAGCGTCGCCACTTCCTCGCGCAATTTCTGGTCGCCATACGCCTTCAGCAGATCGAAGAGCGTCGCCTCCCACACCGGCACGAAGCTGCGCGGCAGACCTTCAGGCGCGCCACGCGCGAAGACGTCGCGGCCGAGCAGATTGCGGGCGAAGAGCCGCTCACCCGCCTTCTGCATCGATTCGAGCCGGAGTAAGCGGTGCGCCAGCGCCGCGGCGAGTTCTTCCCCGCTCGGCTCGCCCGGACCCGACGGCTGCGGCAGCAGCAGGCGCGACTTCAAATAGGCGAGCCAGGCCGCCATGAGAAGGTAGTCGGCGGCGATCTCGAGCTTGAGATGGCGCGCCGCGGCGATGAAGGCGAGATACTGATCGGCGAGCTGGAGGATCGAAATGCGCGTCAGATCGACCTTTTGATCGCGCGCGAGGTTCAGAAGGACATCGATCGGTCCCTCATAGCCGTCGAGATCGACGACGAGCTCAGCACCCGACGCCGCTTCCGACTTGGCCAGCTCGAAAGGTTCGGCTTCGGTCATCCGAGCCCCGTAAGCCAGCTGATCGCGCTCAGGATCCAGTTCACCGGTCCCTGCACCACGTGACTGACGACATTCAAATCCATGCCCATCCGCGCGCCGATCATCGGCAACAGAAAGATCGCGGTGATGAGGACCAGCATGCCGTAGCGCTCCATCCGCGCCAAGGGCAGCGCCAACGCGTCGGGCAGCAAGCCGACCGCGACGCGCCCGCCGTCGAGCGGCGGCAGCGGTATCATGTTGAACACCGCGAGGATGACGTTGATCTCGACCGAGAATTCGAGATTGTGGGCGAACCATTGGCGCCCCCATTCCGGCACATAAGGCACCGTATAGAAGAGCAGGGCCGACAGAACCGCGAGCACGATATTAATTCCCGGGCCGGCGAGCGCGACCCAGACCATGTCGCGGCGCGGATGGCGCAGCCGGTCGAAGGCGACCGGCACCGGCTTGGCGTAACCGAAGAGGAACTGCCCTCCCGAGCCCAGGAAAAGCAGCAGCGGCATGATCACCGTACCAAAAAGATCGATATGGCGGATGGGATTGAGGGTGACGCGGCCCATGCGCATCGCCGTATCGTCGCCGAGCCGGTATGCGACGAAGCCGTGCGCCGCCTCGTGGAAGGTGATGGCGAAGATCGCCGGCAGCGCCACCACGGTGATCGTTTGCAGCAGCGCGCTGAAATCGGTCGGCATTAGGCGCGTACCGCCACGAGTTCGGCGAATCGAGTCTCAGCCTGGCGGCGGTCGAACGGCATGGCCGCGCCGCGCCGGCGCGCCTCGGCGACCGTAACGCGGCGCGACGCCGCTTCGGTCAAAGCCGCAATGGATCCCGCGATTCCCGTCATTTCCGTCCGATCGCCGTTACAATGCAAAATCAGGTCGCAGCCCGCCGCCAGCGCCGCCGCCGCCCGCTCGGGGAGCGTACCGGGCAGCGCCGCCATCGACAGATCGTCCGAAATCAACACGCCATCGAAGCCAATGCTAGCCCGAATCGTGCCGGCGATCAGCCGTGACGACAGCGTCGCCGGCCGGTCCTCGTCGATCGCCCGGTAGACGATATGCGCCGTCATCGCCCAGTTCATGTCGCGCAGGGCCCGGAACGGCGCAAAGTCGGTGGTCTCCAATTCTTCGCGGGAGGTCTCGACCACGGGCAGCGCCTTGTGGCTGTCCACCGTGGCACGGCCATGCCCCGGCATATGCTTGATGATGGGGAGCACACAGCCCCGCAACAAGCCCTCGCAGGCCGCGCGGCCGAGTTCGCTCACCGTTTCCGGCCGCGACGAATAGGCGCGGTCGCCGATGATGGCATCGGCGCCGACGACCGGAAGGTCGAGCACGGGCATGCAGTCAAGCGTGATGCCGAGCGCCGCCAGATCGTCGGCGATCAGCCGCGCGCCGAGGAATACCGCCTCGCGCGGCGCGGACGACGCGGCGAGCAAAGCCGCCGACGGATATTCGCGCCAGTGCGGCGGCTTCAGGCGGGTCACGCGTCCACCCTCCTGATCGATCAGCACGGGCGCGTTGCCGCGGCCGACGCAGCCGCACAGCTCCGCCACCAGCCGTGTGACCTGTTCGGGATTGTCGCAATTGCGCTGGAAGAGAATGAACCCGAGCGGATCGGCATCGCGGAAGAATGCGCGCTCGTCCGCCGACAGGACGGTGCCGCTCAAGCCGAAAATTGCCGCGAGCGGCTTACGGCTTGAGGAGGATGCAGCCGACATTGCGTTGCTTAAGAACGTTGCAGGTCCGCGTCGCGGCGGATTCATCGGCGATCGGCCCCGCGACAATGCGATAGAAGATGCCGCGGTCGCCGAGATCGACGCGCACGGCATTGGCGGCGAGCGCGCCGAGAAGATCGCCCTGCGCGCCCTTGAGGTGGTTCCATTCCTGCTGCGCCGCTTCGGTCGAGCGCACGGCGCCGAGCTGCAGGAACCAGCCCTTGCCGGCGAGCGCGGCCGGCGCCTGGATCGCGGCAGGCGGCGGCGCGGTGGCTTGCTGTGGCGGCGGTTTGACGGGCATTGCCGGAACAACGGTTGCCGGCACCGAATTTCCCGGCGTCACCGGAATCGGCGGCGCCGTCGCTTGCCGCGAGGAGGTAACCGGCGCCGCGGGCGCAAGGGATGGCACCGCGACGGTTGGCGCCGCAACGGTCGGCATGACGGGCGGCGGCGGCGATTGATCGGGCATGAGAGCTGGCGGCGTGTTGCTCGGCGGTGACACCGGTTGCGGCACTTCCACGGTCGTAGCCATCTGCGGCGGCTGCGGCGATGGCAGCGGCGCCTCGGGCGGCGGCAGAAGCTGCTCGACCTTCGGATTGGCGCCCTCGCCGTTGAGCACGATCGAATCCTGGTTCGGCACCTGCATGCCGCCGGGCTGCGCCGGCGCGACCTTGAATGGCGCCTGATCGGGACCGAAAGTCGGCACCGCAGCCTCCTGGTTCGGCGGCGCGAGGATGTACTGGTTCACGGTGCGCACGCCCCAGGCGGCGGCGATGAGGATGAGCGCGACGGCGACCGCCTTCAGCGGCCGCACCCAGAAGCGGCGCGGCCGTTGCCGCGAAAGCGGTTCGCGCGGCGCACGCGCGCCATCGCGCAGCGGCCGGCGATCCTCGGGATCGATATCGAGGCGCGACATCAGCGCATCTCCTCGACGGGGGTTACGCCAAAGACGGCGAGGCCCGAGGCGATGATCGTTGCCAGTGCCTGGACCAGCGCCAGCCGCGCCAAGGTCAGTTCGCGCTTGCCCTCGATGAGGAAGCGCAGCGTGGCGTCGTCGCGGCCCTTGTTCCACAGCGCATGGAATCCGGCGGCGACTTCCTGCAGATAGAAGGCGATGCGGTGCGGCTCGTGCATCTCGGCGGCGCCCTCGACCAGCCGCGGCCAATGCGCCATCTGGCGGATGAGGGCAAGCTCGTCGGGCTCGGTCAGCAATTGCAACGGGCCGGCCGCGAGCGCCATGAGCGACAAATCTGCTCCGGGCAGCGACGTCGCACCCAGGCGCAACACCGAACGCGCCCGTGCATGGGCGTATTGCACGTAGAACACCGGATTGTCCTTCGACTGCTCGACCACCTTGGCGAAGTCGAAATCGAGCGCCTGGTCGTTGCGCCGCGTCAACATGACGAAGCGGAAGACGTCCTTGCCGACCTGGTCGACGACCTCGCGCAGCGTGACGAAATTCCCAGCGCGCTTCGACATCTTCACCGGCTCGCCCTTGTCGAGCAAATTCACCAACTGGCACAGCTTGACGTCGAGCGCCGCGCTGCCCTCGCTCAGCGCCTTGACCGCGGCCTGCATGCGCTTGACATAGCCGCCATGATCGGCGCCCCAGACGTCGATCAATTCATGGAAGCCGCGCTGCACCTTGTCGTTATGATAGGCGATGTCGGCGGCGAAATAGGTCCACGAGCCGTCTGATTTTTTCAGCGGCCGGTCGACATCGTCGCCGAAAGCGGTCGAGCGGAACAGCGTCTGCGGCCGCGCCTCCCAATCCTCGGGCAGCATGCCCTTCGGCGGCTCCAGCGTGCCGACATAGATAAGGTCTTGCCGCTCCAGCTTGGCGAGGGTCGTTTCGATGGCGCCGGATTTGACGATCTGGCGTTCCGAGACGAACAACGCGTGCGCGATGCCGAGCGCCGCGAGATCGGCGCGAATCAGGGCCAGCATCTCCGTCGTGGCGAAATCGCGGAACGCCGGCAGCCACTCGGATTCCTGCTTATCGAGCCACTTCCTGTGGTCGCGCTCGGCCATCCCCCGGCCAACCGCGACAAGATAGTCGCCGGGATAGAGACCTTCCGGGATGGCGCCGATCGTCTCGCCGAGCGCCTCGCGATAGCGTAGATGGGCGGAGCGCGCGAGTGCATCGATCTGCGCGCCGGAATCGTTGACATAATATTCGCGCGTCACGTTGAAGCCGGATTTCTCCAGGAGCGCCGCCAGCACGTCGCCGATCACGGCGCCCCGTCCGTGGCCGACATGGAGCGGGCCGGTCGGATTGGCCGAAACGTATTCGACGTTCACTTTCCGCCCCCGCCCCAGCTTTGAATCGCCGTAGGTCGGGCCGGCGCGCAGGATATCGCCAAGCCGCGCCTGCCAGAAATCGTCGGTCAGCTTCAGATTGATAAAGCCCGGGCCCGCAATTTCGGCCGAGACGACGTGCTCGAGTCTGGCGAGCCGCGGCCGCAGCTTTTCGGCAAAGTCGCGCGGCTTCATGCCGGCGGCCTTGGCCAGCACCATCGCCGCGTTAGCCGAGACGTCGCCATGCGCCGGATCGCGCGGCGGCTCGACCGAGATGCGCGAGGTGTCGAGGCCGGGAGCCCAGGCGCCCTCGGCCGCGAGCGCCTCGATCTCGGCCGCGATGCGGCCATGGAAATCCCGGAACAGGTTCATCACGTCGTGCGGTATTCGTCGAACAGGCGGCGATGCTCGTCGAGCGCGAAGCGGTCGGTCATGCCGGCGATGTAATCGGCGACGATGCGCGCGGTCTTGGCCGGATCGTTCTTGTCGGTCAGCTCGCGCCATTCGGTCGGCAGGCAATCGGGCTCACGCGTGAAAATCTCGAACAGCTCGGCGACGATGCGCCGCGCCTTCGACGACATGCGGTTAACGCGGTAGTGCCGGTACATGCGCTCGAAGAGGAATGCGCGCAGGCCCTTTTCCTGGTCGCGCATCGCATCCGAGAACGACACCAGCGCCGCGCTCTGCTGGCGCACCGCTGTCGGCGAGCCGATTCCGGCTTTGACAATCCGCCGCTGGGTTTCGCCGACCACGTCGCTCACCATGCGGTCGATCAGCCGGCGGATGGCCTCGTGGATCAGACGCGAATCCTCGATCTTGCGGTTGCGCGCACGCACCTCGGCGAGCAGCGGCCCGATCAACGGCACGTCGCGGAGATCGTCCAAGGTAAACAGCCCGGCGCGGAAGCCGTCGTCGATGTCGTGATTGTCATAGGCGATGTCGTCGCTCAGCGCCGCCGCCTGCGCCTCGGCCGAGGGCCAAGTGTCGAGCGCCAGATCGTGCTGCGCGTTGTAGCCGGCGATGGTCTCAGAGAGCGGCGACTTGATCGGCCCATTATGCTTGACGGTGCCTTCGAGCGTTTCCCAGGTCAGGTTGAGCCCATCGAAATCCGCGTAGCGGTGCTCGAGCGACGTCAGGATGCGCAGCGTCTGGTCGTTATGCGAAAAGCCGCCGTATTGGCGCATGGCCTGGTCGAGCGCCTCCTCGCCGGCATGGCCGAAGGGCGTGTGGCCGAGGTCGTGCGCCAGCGCTAGCGCCTCGGCGAGATCCTCGTTCAGGTCCAGCGCCCGCGCCAGGCTGCGCGCGATCTGCGCCACTTCGAGGCTGTGCGTCAGCCGGGTGCGGTAATGATCGCCCTCGTGATAGACGAAGACCTGGGTCTTGTATTGCAGACGCCGGAAGGCCGTCGAATGGATGATGCGGTCGCGGTCGCGCTGGAACGGCGTGCGACTCGGGCTTTCAGGCTCCTTATGGAGTCGGCCGCGGCTCTGGTCCGGCATCGAGGCATAAGGGGCAAGCGGCGCCACGACCGGGGGCTCGACATTCATGGCGGGAAGCTAATCCTCGGCCTTAATCGGCGCAACGCCGCGGTTTGACAAATCGGCTATAATCCCCACATAAGACAGGCTAATCCGGAGTCCCGACCATGGCCGAAGACGGTACCACCACAACGAACGAGGCCCGTGTCAGCCTGAGCCCGAGCGCGGCCAAGCGGGTCAAGGAATTGAAGGCCCAGGAAAACCTGCCCCAGGCCTTCCTGCGGCTCGCCGTGTCCGGCGGCGGCTGTTCCGGCTTCCAATACGGCTTCAGCTTCGACGACCAGCGCCAGCCCGAGGACAGCATCTTCGAGCTCGACGGCGTGCAGCTCGTGATCGACGAGACCTCGCTCGGGCTGCTCAACGGTGCCGAGATCGATTTCGTCGAAGACATGATGGGCGCCGCCTTCCAGGTCAAGAACCCTAACGCCGCCTCGTCCTGCGGCTGCGGCAATTCATTCTCGGTCGGCTGAGCGTTCCTCGCCGCCCCTCGGGCTCCCTCCTTGACCAAGATCGCGACCTGGAACGTCAACTCGGTCAAGGCGCGCCTCGGCCATCTGCTCGATTGGCTGAAAGATACGCAGCCGGATGTCGTCTGCCTGCAGGAAATTAAATGCGAGACGGCGAATTTTCCGGCGCTGGAATTGAAGGCGCTCGGCTACCGCGCGGCGGTGATCGGCCAGAAAAGCTATAACGGCGTCGCCATCCTGTCGCGCGAGCCGGCTCGCGACATCGTCACCACGCTGCCCGGCGACGACAAGGACAGCCACGCGCGCTATATCGAGGCGACGATCGGCGATCTGCGCATCGCCTCGATCTATCTGCCGAACGGCAATCCCGCGCCGGGCGACAAATACGACTATAAGCTCGCCTGGATGCGGCGGCTCGCGCAGCATACGCGTCGGCTGCTCGACCGCGAGTTGCCCTTCGTTCTCGCCGGCGACTTCAACGTCTGCCCGACCGACGACGACGTCTACGATCCGGTCGGCTGGCAAGGCGACGCGCTGTGCCGGCCGGAATCGCGCGCACTGTTCCGCACGCTGCTCAATCAGGGATTGACCGACGCTTTTCGATCGCTTCACCTGGAAGCGCACCGCTATACCTTCTGGGATTATATGAACCGCCGCTATCAGAACGACGAAGGACTGCGGATCGACCACCTCCTTTTATCGCCCCAAGCGGCCGACCGGCTGGCGGCCTGCGACATCGACAAGACGCCGCGCGCGCGCGAGAAGGCGTCGGATCACACGCCGATCTGGTGCGCGATCGACCCGGCGCGGTGATTTTCGAAAAAGACGCTTGGCTTAGAAGCGGAGGCCGTAGCCCAAGCGGAAATTGTCGCCCAGCTCGCCGCGGTCGGTGCTGAAATCCGAGTTGCGGGCGCGGTCGAAGGATAGCGACAAATTCTGCTGCTCGCCGAGCTGATAGCCGAGCTGCAAGGTGCCGTGCAGCGCCAGCGGCGAGCCGGTGACCGCGCGGTG
>Ga0209483_1001089_pt1 | contig 21277 bp, 14 predicted proteins | sample NGEPerA_FD_184508 | JGI IMG/M metagenome (GOLD analysis project Ga0209483, IMG submission 184508) | Arctic peat soil microbial communities from the Barrow Environmental Observatory site, Barrow, Alaska, USA - NGEE PermafrostL2-A... | ecosystem: Environmental > Terrestrial > Soil > Wetlands >... | reverse complement strand
GACGCCGGGCGAAACCTCGGTCTACGCGGTCGATGCGGCGGACAATGTGTTGCTCAATTCGCCGGTTCGCGTCGAACACGATCTGTCGCGCGTGCGCCAATCGATGCACACCTTGATGCCGGGGGAGAACATCTCGGTCAGTTCGGTCGAGAACTCGCTGGTGCTGCGGGGCGACGTATCGACCGCCGGCCGCGCCGAGAAGGCCCAGGCGCTGGCCGCTTCCGTCGCCGCCGACGTCAAGGGGAATGTCGTCAACCAGTTGTCGGTCGACACGCCGAACCAGGTCAACCTGCGGGTCAAGATCGCCGAGGTCAACCGCACCGCGTTGAAGGCCCTCGGCTTCAACTGGGGCGGAGCCGGCTGCACCGGCGGCCCCGGCATTCCTTGCGGCAACATCACCAACGCACTGGTAACGAACAATCCTTTTACCAATCAGAACATCATAACCACGAACACAATCCAATACGGTCTGCCGCTTCCCGGAACGGGTGGCAACCGGATTCAGGTGGAGCTCGATGCGCTGGCGCAGGAGAACCTGATTACCACGCTGGCCGAGCCCAACCTCACCGCGACGTCGGGACAGACCGCGAGCTTCCTCGCCGGCGGCGAGTTTCCGGTGCCGGTCGCCGGCAGCGCGGCCACCGGCGGCGGGGTTCCGACGATCAGTATCGAGTTCAAGCAATTCGGCGTGGCGTTGGACTTTACCCCGACCATCATCGACGCCACCCATCTGAGCCTGCGGGTCCGGCCGGAGGTCAGCCAGCTCAGCACGACCGGGTCGGTCTCGGTGCCGCTCAGCGCCACCGCGACGGTGACGATCCCGGCGCTGACGGTGCGGCGCGCCGACACCACGGTCGACCTCGCCAGCGGCCAAAGCTTCGCGCTCGCCGGGTTGCTGCAGAACACCACCGAGCAGGACATCTCCAAGATACCCTGGCTCGGCGACATCCCGGTTCTCGGTCAGCTGTTCCGCTCGAACCTGTTCCAGCACAACGAGACCGAACTCGTCATCATCGTGACGCCGTATCTGGTCAAGCCCTCGCAGACCGCCCTCGCGGCGCCGACCGACGGCTTCATCCTGCCGCACGACGCCGAACGGTATCTCAACGACGAGCTCTACAAGCAAACGCTGCCCGGACCCGAACGCGGTCCCCTGCCGGCGGGCGGTAAAGGCCTGATCGGCCCGATCGGCTTCCGGCTCGATTAACGGGGAGGGTCAATCCAATGAACACCAACCGCTCAATCCTGGTCGTGGCGCTGACGCTTGTCGTCGGTGCGTGCAACCCCGGGACCGACTACACCGCGGCCGAGGCGCCGAAGAACTTGAAGCTCGACATCGCGAAGAGCGAGATCGATGTGCGCTTCGCGCCCGGCAGCGCTGTTCTCGCGCCCGCCGATGCCGCACGCTTGCGGCAGCTTGCCGCGAAGGGCGGGATCGCCGCCGCCGACCGCGTCATGGTGGCGGCGGCCGGGCCGCCTGGCCTCGCCCAGTTGCGCGTGGGGTCGGTCTCGTCGGTGCTGGTGCGCTACGGCATCGCCGTCATCGCCGTCCAGCGGGCGCAAGTCCCGCCCGAGCACGCGGCCATCGAGGTCACCCGCACCCTCGTCACGCTGCCCGCCTGCCCCAACTGGAGCAAGCCCTCGAATTACGACTTTGGTAACCAACCCAGTAGTAACTTCGGCTGCGCCACACAGAGCATTTTAGGAATGATGGTCGCTCATCCCACCGATATCGCCAGCGGCCTGCCGCTCGACGGCTCCTCCGGGCAGCCGACCGCGGCCGCGGTCAACCGCTACCTGAACGATAAGGTCACCGCGCTACCGGCGTCTGGCACGGCTACAGCGTTCTCTGCGGCCGCTGGGGGGGGGGCGCCTGCCGCCAATACACCATCGACTGGGAGTCCGTAATGGCCGCAGCTGTTGAACGATCGAACGCCTCCTCGCGCAAGCCCGAACGGCTGGGCGTGGTCGCGATCCTTCACGATCAGGCAACACTCGACCGCATTCAGGGCGTTATCCGCGAATTGCAGCTCGACGACGAGCTGAGTTTCGAGGCGACGCTCGACGCCGCGTTGCGGCATATCCACGACGGGCAGAAACCTCGGGTCCTGGTGATCGATCTTAGCGAATCGCCCGCGCCGATTTCGGAACTGAGCGCAGCGCGCGCGGTCGGCGGCGCCGATCTGAAGATCCTGGCGCTGGGAACCGTCAACGATGTCGGGCTTTACCGCGACATGATCGCGGCTGGCGCGACCGACTATCTGGTCAAGCCGCCCGGGCGCGAGCAGCTCACGACGTTGTTCGAGAAAAACACCGGCGGAGGCAGCGGCTCCGGCGGGCTCGGTCAGGTGGTCGCGTTTCTCGGCAGCCGCGGCGGCGTCGGAACAACGACCGCGGCGGTCTCCTGCGCCTGGGTCCTCGCCGAGGAGCGCAAGGAGCGCACCGCGCTCGTCGACCTCGACCTGCATTTCGGCACCGTCGCGCTGAAGCTCGATACCGATCCCGGCAACGGGCTCTGCGAGGCGCTTGAACAACCCTCGCGCATCGACAGCCTCTTTATCGAACGCGCCATGATCAAGGTGACCGACAATCTGCGGATCCTCGCCGCGGAGGCCGCCGTCGGCGAAACGCAAATTGTCGACACCGGCGCGATCGACGTGCTGCTTTACGAGCTGCGGCGCAAATTCGCCTGGGTGATCGTCGATTTGCCGCGTTTCGTGACGCCAATTCATCGCGTCGTACTGTCCGCCGCGGGCCGCGCGATACTGCTTTGCGAGCGCAGCCTCGCCGGTTTGCGCGATACGATCCGGATGCAAACGCTGTTGCGCGAGCAGGCGCCGCAGACGCGCCTCCTGCTGGTGGAAAGCGGCGCGCACGGCGACCGTGCCATGGTCGGCAAAAGCGAATTCGAGAAGGCGATCGGCAAATCCTTCGACGCCTCGCTCTCCTATGATCCGAAAGCGGCCGGCGCCGCGGCAAACGCCGGTCAAGCCATGCCAATGGCCGCTCCGCGCAGCGCCTACTCGCGCGAAGTCCATCAGCTGATCGTCAACCTCGCCGGCGCTACCGAAACCAAAAAGCGCCGGTTTGCGATAAACATGCCATGGTAAGTCTCTTTCGCAAGCCTACCGCCGAACCGGTGCTGGACAACCGCATCGCCGACCTGTCGCGCCGTCGCGCCGGCGGACCGCCAGCGGGCGTCGACGAGATAGAAGAGGCGCAGCCGGACGAACCGGTCTCCGCTGCGTCGGCCGCCATGTCGGCTCGTGTGCACGCGCTTACTCACCCAGCGCCGCAACCGGTTCTCGCCGAGCCGTCGCTTGAGCGGCCGAACGGCCATTCGGCGCCAACGGATGATTTATCGGGGCCACCAAAGCTGACCTTGCCGGCCGCTCTGACACCGGGGACGTTGCCGCGAGAGTCCTCCGCGACAACGGACGCCGGTGCGGCCGACGTGTCTCCCGGGCCGATCGTCGTCAGGCCGGCGGCGTCGGCGTTCGATCGCCCGGATCCCGCATCGCACCCACGAAACGAACCCGCTTCGTCGGATCCGGCCGGCCCGCGGAGCGGCTCGCTCGAAGAAAAACTCACCGCCGCCCGCAGCCACCTGATTGCCAGACTCGGGAGCGAAATTCGACCGGAACGCCGCAGTCTCTTAAGCCGCGGTGAGCTCGCGAAGCTCGTCGACGCCGCGGTGCAGGCGCATTTCGTTCGCAACGCGATCAATGCGGACCCGCTCGCCCGGCGCGATCTGGTCACCGTAATCTTGCAGGAATTGCTCACACCCACCATGCCTGACCCGGAAGCGGCCGGCAATCGTCGTGCGCCGCACCGCGCGCTGGTGGAATCGGCGAAGGCCCAGATTCAACCGCTGGTGCTTGAGCATATGGACATCGCGGCCGCGGCCGAGATGCCGCGCGCGGCCTTCGAGGCTCAGCTGACCGGCTGGGTCAAGGAGTTGCTGGCCGAGACCAAGATTCAGCTCAACTTCGCCGAGCAGCGCGAGTTGGTCGAATCCCTGATAGCCGACATGCTCGGCCTCGGCCCGCTCGAGCCGCTGATGTCGGACGAGACGATCACCGACATCATGGTCAACGGGCCGCGGCAGGTCTATGTCGAGCGGCGCGGCAAGCTCGAACTTGCCGACATCCAATTCCGCGACGATCAGCACGTCATGAACATCGCCACCAAGATCGTGACGCGGATCGGCCGGCGCATCGACGAGGCGAGGCCTCTGGTCGACGCGCGTCTCGAAGACGGCAGCCGCGTCAATATCATCATCCCGCCGCTCGCGCTCGACGGTCCGTCGATCTCGATCCGCAAATTCGCCAAGAAGACGATCACGCTCGACATCATGGCGCAGACGGGAAGCATCTCGGGCCCGATGGCGACGGTGCTGAAGATCGCCGCGCGCTGCCGGCTCAACATCCTGATCTCGGGCGGCACCGGCTCGGGCAAGACGACGCTCTTGAACGCGATGTCGCGGATGATCGACCCGGCCGAGCGCACCGTGACGATCGAAGACGCGGCCGAGCTGCAGCTCCAACAGCCGCATGTCGTGCGCCTCGAAACCCGTCCGCCCAACCTCGAAGGGAGCGGCGAGATCACGATGCGCGATTTGCTCAAAAACGCCCTGCGCATGCGTCCCGACCGCATCATCATCGGTGAGTGCCGCGGCGAAGAAGCCCTCGATATGCTGCAGGCGATGAATACGGGCCATGACGGCTCGATGTCGACGATCCATGCGAACAACCCCCGCGAAGCGCTGACGCGTCTCGAAAACATGATCGGCATGGGCGGCATCAACCTGCCGTCGAAGGCGATGCGGACGCAAATCGCCTCGGCGATCCATCTGGTCGCGCAGGTGAACCGCATGCGCGACGGCGCCCGCCGCGTCACCCACCTCGTCGAGGTCGTCGGCATGGAAGGCGACGTCATCACCACGCAGGAGCTCTTCAACTATCAATTCCAGGGCGAGACCGGCGAGGGCAGGCTGCGCGGCACCTTCAATTCGTCGGGGATTCGCCCGGCGTTCCTGCCGCGGGCTGAGTATTACGGCCTCGACCGCGCCTTGCTCGAGGCAATCTGATCATGCTCGATCCGGCAACAGTGATGGCGCTCGCGTTTGGTGTTGTGGCCGCGCTCGGCTTCGCGCTGCTCGCCGGGATGGTTGGCGGCGGCGGTGGCCGGCGTTACCGGCGCCGCCTGTCGATCGTGGCGACCGGTAAGAAGCGGGCCGAGACGCTGGGCACTCCCGAGGCGCGCTCGCTATCGCGGCGCGAAAGCACGACGCCGATGATCGACCGCTTCATCAAGCCTTGGCTGCCGCACCGCGCCCTGCTTGAAGCGAGACTGGCGCGGACCGGCCGGCCGATCACCGTCGGACACTACGGATTGGCGACGGGTATCCTGGCGGTGGCCGCAACCGCATCGGTGGTGGTCTTCGTAAAGCTAACGTTCCTGCCAAGCCTCCTGGTCGGTGTCGCGGTCGGCGTTGCCATGCCGCACTATGTCATCGGCAAGATGGGCACCCGCCGCACCAAGGCATTCCTCAACCTTTTTCCGGATGCGATCGACCTGATGGTGCGCGCTCTTAAATCGGGCTTGCCGATCAGCGAGGCCATCGTCAGCGCCGCGCACGAGATCGGCGATCCGGTCGGGGCGGAGTTCAGCAGCGTCGAGAGCGGCATGCGGATGGGGCGCGACCTTGACAGCCTGTTGTGGGATATCGCCAAGCGTGTCAATACCCCCGAATTGCGCTTTTTCATCATTGCGCTCAACGTGCAACGCGAAACCGGCGGCAATCTCGGCGAGACGCTGGCGAACCTGTCCGATCTGCTTCGCCGCCGCCGGGCGATGCGCCAGAAGGCGCGAGCCATGGCGAGCGAGGCGCGTGCGAGCACGATGATCCTGGGCTCGTTGCCGATCGTCGTGACGCTGCTCCTGTTGCTGACCTCTCCCAACTACATCAAGACACTGTTCACCGATGTGCGCGGTCTGATGTTGTGCGGTATTGCCCTCGGCATGCTCGTCACCGGGATCGGTGTCATGGTCAAAATGGCGAAGTTCGAAATATGAGCGAGATGCCCGTCTCCAGTTTCCACATCGAGGCCTGGCTGCCCGCAGGGCTCGGTATGGACGACGTCATTGCCATGACTGCCGGGCTTGCCGTGGTCGCGACGTTCTATGCGGTCTGGCACGCGATGCTCGGCAACAGCGCGCTTAACCGCCGGCTGGCGCACATCGCGGACCGAAAGGAGACGATGCGGCAGGCCGCAATTGCCGCAAAGCGTCAAAGGGAGCGGCTAACCCCTGTGGGGCTCATGCGCGATATGGTGACGCGCCTCAATCTGCTGCGCTCGAAGCACGCCACCGACTCCCGGATGACTTTGGCGCGCGCCGGACTGCGCTCGCGCGATGCGATGATCCGCTATCTGTTCGCGCGTATCAGCCTGCCGCTGGTCTTCGCCATGGTTTTTCTGTTCGACGCCTATACTCTCCACCTGGTGCCCGTGCCGCCTCAGTACCGGATGCTGGCCGCGGCGGGCTGCGCGGTGCTCGGGTTCTTCACGCCGGGACTTTATATCAAGAACCTGACAACCAAGCGGTCGAAGCGGATAACAATGGGCCTGCCGGACGCGCTCGACCTTATGGTGATATGCGCCGAGGCCGGCCTCAGCCTCGACGCGACGCTGAACCGGGTGTCGCGCGAGCTCGAGAACACCTGGCCGGAGCTCGCCGAGGAGCTCAGCATCACCTCGGCCGAGCTCACGTTCCTTCCCGACCGGCGGCAGGCATTCGAGAACCTCAACCAGCGCACCGACCTGAGCGCGATCCGCGGCGTCGTCAATACGCTGACGCAGACCGCCAAGTTCGGTACTCCTCTGGCACATTCGCTGCGCGTGCTGGCGGCCGAATACCGCGACGCCCGTATGTTCCGCGCCGAAGAGAAGGCGGCGCGTCTGCCCGCGCTGATGACCGTGCCGATGATCCTGTTTATCTTGCCGACGCTGTTCATCGTGCTGCTCGGCCCGGCCGGCATCAACATCGTCGACACGTTTTCACGCCGCTAGGCCTTAAGGCGGCCGGCGGGCGCGGCGCAGGATCAGTCCTAGGATTGCGGCACCGTCCGGCCCGCGGCGGTTGCCGACAGGATCGCACGACTGCGCGCGTCGGGCGGGAGATGCCGCAGCGTCTCGTAAAAGGCGAGGTTGTGATCGACCGAGGCGGGGTCCAGATCGTGTCGGGCGAGTTCCCGCGCCGCCCCTTCATCGCCCTTGAGGCCATAGATCAGCGCCAGCGTCTGCCGCTCTTGCGGGGTCGCGCCGGGTGCATATGCCATGGGCCGCAAAAGGGCTATGGCTTGGTCGAATTTCTCGCTGAGGGCCAGCGATAGGGCGAGGTCCAAAGTCAGCGACCGATCGCCGGGAGCATACCGCAAGGCCTGCTGATAGCGGGCCTGCGCATCGGCATGCTGGCCGATGAAGTCGTCGGCGACCCCGATCAGCAACAGCAGCTTGGGATCGCCCGGCGTGTATTGATAGGCGACGGCGAGCGGATTGCCGGCAAGATCGGGACGGCCGGTCCTCAGATAGGCCTTGGCGAGACCGCGCAGCGCGGCCGGCGCACGCGGGTCGAGCGACAATGCCGCGTTGTAATTGGTAATCGCCTCATCGACCTTGCCCATCTCGACAAGCGTATCGCCCATGGCGATGAACGGCTCGGGATTGCTCGACTGCATCTCCGCCGCATGGCGGTAGAGGTTGATGGCGTTGCCATAGTCGCCGGCGGCACGCGACGCGGCCGCGATGTGCATCGTGGCCTCAAACGTCACCGCCGGCGCGTTGCCGTCACGTCCGCTGGTCGCGAGCGGATCGAGGTGCAACGACTGCACATCCTCGCATCCGGCCAGCCCCGTCAGGCCCAAGAGCAGGCTGAGGGCGGCTATGTTCTGAAATCGCCTCATTCTGCGCCTGCTCGTTCCCGCGTTGGTTTCATGAGGCGGTGTCTCGAACATCCCAAGGCGACTATGGGTCGCCTCGCGACTGCCGTCGATGGTCTGAAAAAACCGTCACCAACGCAAGGGCTTGATGCTGATCTTAGCATTGTATGGCGTTCGGCCAGCGGCACCCGTCGCGAATCGCGAATTAATGTCCTGCCTGGGCCACCAGGGCACGCCGTACGGCGTCGAGCGCTTCCTCGGCGCGCGCGGCGTCCGGGCCACCGGCCTGGGCCATATCCGGGCGCCCACCTCCCCCCTTGCCGCCGAGAATTTCGGCGCCGGCGCGAACCAACCCGACCGCATCGAAGCGCTGCGTCAGATCCTGGGTGACCCCGACGACGATCGCCGCCTTGCCGTCGTCGCGCGCGACAACGGCGACCACGCCGGAACCGATTCGCCGCTTCAGATCGTCGGCAAGCGAGCGCAACTCGCGCCCCGGCACATCATCGACCACCCGGCCGTCAAAGGCGATTTCGCCAATTTTCACCGCTGGGAGCGCGGCGCTTTGATGGGCCCCAGGGGACAAGTCCGTGGGCCGCAGGCCCATGGCGAGCGCACGCCGGGCATCGGCCAGTTCGCGCTCCAACCGCCGCTGCTCCTCGACCAGGCGCGCCACGCGTGCCGGCAGGTCGGCCGGGCTGGTGCGCAGCGCCGCCGCGGCCTGGCGCAGCAGATCTTCCTCTTCCGCCAGATAAGCCTCGGCGGCGGCGCCGGTCAGCGCCTCGATACGGCGCACGCCCGAGGCCACCGAGCTTTCACTGAGCGCCTTGAAGAGGCCGATGTCGCCGGTGCGCCGGACATGCGTGCCGCCGCACAGCTCGACCGAGTAGGGCTGTTCTACACCATTAGCCTCGCCCTCGCCGGCGCCCATCGCGACGACGCGCACTTCGTCGCCGTATTTCTCGCCGAACAACGCCATCGCGCCTTCCTTGATCGCCTGATCGGGGCTCAACAGGCGCGTGCGCACCTCGCTGTTGGCGCGGATGCGGCCGTTGACCTCGGCCTCGACCGCGGCCAGATCGTCGGCGCTCACCGGACGCGGATGGCTGAAGTCGAACCGCAACCGGTCGGGCGCCACCAGCGAGCCTTTCTGCGTTACGTGCTCGCCGAGCCGGTGACGCAGCGCCTGGTGCAGGAGGTGCGTCACCGAATGGTTGGCGCGCAGCCGGCGGCGCCGCTCGCCGTCGACCCGCAGCTCGACCGCATCGCCGATTTTTAGCGAGCCGTGCGCCATGACGCCGAGATGGACGACCAGATCGCCCGCCTGCTTCAGCGTATCGCGTACCGCTATCTCACCGCCGGCCGCCGAAAAAATCGACCCGGTATCGCCGAGCTGGCCGCCGGACTCGCCGTAAAACGGGGTCTGGTTGACGACGATCGCGACCTCATCGCCGGCCTGAGCGGTCTCGGCCCTGTCGCCGTTCTTGAGGATCGCGAGGATGACGCCCTCGGCGGTCTCGGTGTCGTAGCCGAGAAACTCGGTCGGCCCCAGCTCCTCGCGCAGCGCGAACCACGAGGCGCCGGTCGCCGCCTCGCCCGAGCCGACCCAACTCTTGCGCGCTTCCTCGCGCTGCCGGTCCATCGCCGCGTCGAACCCGGCGATCGCCACCTTGCGGCCGCGGCCGCGCAGCACATCCTCGGTCAGGTCGAGCGGGAAACCGTAGGTGTCGTAGAGGCGAAAGGCGACCTCGCCAGGAAAATCCTGAGTTGGCGACAGCCGATCTTCCTCCTCGTCGAGCAGGCGCAGCCCGCGCTCCAGGGTCTGCTTGAAATTGCTCTCCTCGAACCTCAGCGTCTCGGTGATCAGCGCCTGGGCGCGGATCAGTTCGGGGAACGCGGCGCCCATCTGCGTCGTCAGCGCCGGCACCAGCCGCCACATCAGCGGCTCCTTGGCGCCGATAATGTGCGCATGGCGCATCGCCCGCCGCATGATCCGCCGCAGCACATAGCCGCGGCCCTCCTTCGCCGGCATCACGCCATCGGCGATCAGGAAAGCGGCGGCGCGCAAATGGTCGGCGATGACCCGGTGCGAGACCGCGTGCGGGCCGTCGGCCGCAACCCCGGAGGCGTCGGCCGAGGCCATGATGAGGGCGCGGAAGAGGTCGATGTCGTAATTGTCGTGCTTGCCCTGCAGCACCGCGGCGATGCGCTCGAGCCCCATGCCCGTGTCGATTGACGGGCGCGGCAGGTCGGAGCGCGCGCCGCCCGCCTGCTGCTCGAACTGCATGAAGACGAGGTTCCAGATCTCGATAAAGCGGTCGCCGCCCTCGTCGGGGCTGCCGGGCGGACCGCCCGGGATGCTCTCGCCGTGATCGTAGAAGATTTCCGAGCACGGGCCGCACGGGCCGGTGTCGCCCATCGCCCAGAAATTGTCGGACGTCGCAATGCGGATGATCTTCCCTTCGGGCAGGCCGGCGATCTTGGCCCACAGCCGGGCCGCGTCGTCATCCTCGGAATAGACCGTGACCAGCAGCTTTTCCTTCGGCAGGCCGAATTCCTCGACGATCAGCTTCCACGCCAACTCGATCGCCACATCCTTGAAGTAGTCGCCAAACGAAAAGTTGCCGAGCATCTCGAAGAAGGTGTGGTGCCGCGCGGTGTAGCCGACGTTTTCGAGGTCGTTGTGCTTGCCGCCGGCGCGGACGCATTTCTGCGAGGTGGTGGCGCGCTGGTAGGGCCGCTTCTCGACGCCGGTGAAGACGTTCTTGAACTGCACCATGCCGGCGTTGGTGAATAATAGGGTCGGGTCGTTGCGCGGCACCAGCGAACTCGACGGCACGATCGCGTGGCCGGCGGCGGCGAAATAGCCAAGAAAAGCGGCGCGAATGTCATTGGCGGTTTGCATGATCCCAATTACGGGTGTTCCGCCAAATCATGCAAGAGGCCGTACTGGAATTCTTCTAATCGCCCCGCACATGGATTATCGCCTGGCCGTCGGCGTAGGCGCGCCGCCAGCCGGGCAGCCGGTCGAGCGCCGCGACCGCCGGCGATCCGGTCTGCAGCAGGGTCCAGGCGATACGGTAGCGGTCGAGCAGCGTGGCGAGCGCCGCCGCATCGCCGCGCTCGGCGGCAAGATAGGCGGCGAGGAAATCGTTGCCGTACATCTCGATGCGGCCGTCGATAAAGGTCGGGACGCCGGCGAAAATCAAATAGCCGCCAAAGGCCTCGCTGTTGAAGACGGGGCCGGCAAGGTCGAGGCGGCGAGCCGCCTCCAGGGCGGCTTGCGGCGTGACCGCATCGCCGCCGCGGTCGATCGGGCGCGACAGCGCCAGCAAGCCGACAGCGGTTGCAAGCGCCAGCGCCAGGATGCGCGCGGCGGGAGTTGCCGGCCGCGCGAGAAGGGCGGCGCCGCGCAACAGCGGCGATGCCTCGGCCGGTCGCGTCAGCCCCGCTAGGGCCGGGCCGAGCGCGGCGGCGATGGCGAGCGGCCCGACAAGCCCGAGGAGATCGGCATGGCGGACATGGGCGAGCGCCATGTGAATGAGGCCGAGCAGCAGGACGAGCCGCGTCCACGGCAGCCGCGCGCGGCACGCGAAGCCGAGCGCGACAGCGCCGAGCAGCCAGGCCTCGAGCGCCGGGAACTGGCCTAAATTGGCGGGCAGCCATTCGCCGAAGCCGCTCTGCAAGGCCGGCATCGCCATCAGCCGGAGGGGCTGGACGAGCGCCGCGACGCCGTTGGCGTTGACCAGCGACGCGGCTACGGCGGCGGCGACGAACCCGCCCCAGCGGCGAGCCTGGATCAGCCGCGATCGGCCCGGTTGCGAGCTCAACACCGCCTCGCCCGCCAGAAACCCGGCGAGCGCCAACCCGAACAGGAAGCTGCCGTGCAGATTGGCCCACAGGGTCATCGCCGGCAGCCACAACCAGGGCGGTCCGCGATCGTCGTCGCGGGCGGAGATCAGCGCCCCGCACCACAGCACCACCAGCGGCAAGGCGATGACGTGCGGCCGCGCCAGCAGATGCGGCAGGACGAGGACCGCGCCGGCCAACGCCGCGATCACCGCCGGCAGCGGCTCCAGGCGGCGCAGCAGAAACCAGGTGAGCAAACCGACGGCGATACTGAAGCAGGCCGCGGTCAGGACGACGATCCCGCTCCAGCCCGAAGCCCGGTAAACGGCGGCGAGCAGCACTTCGCCGAGCCATTCTGAGGCAACCCAATGGGCGCCGGCGAGGCTGTGCGAGAACGGGTCGGCGGCGGGGAGCGCGGCGTGGGCGAGCATCCACCGGCCCGCGGCGATATGGAGGTAGGTGTCGGGGTCGTGGAGCAGCGCCAGCGGCGAGCCGAGGGCGCGCAACAGCGCCAGGATGCCGACGATCCACGGCCAGGACGGCAGCCAAACCCGCCACCCGGCCGCGACGCCGGCCGGAACCGGCGGCGCGAGGGGTCGGCTGCTGCTTTGTTCGCTCGACATTGCGGCGGTCCAATGGTCCGCCGGCAGTGTCACGCGGTTTGGTTAAGACCCGGTCAAGGCGCCCGAAGCTCCGGTTAACCGTGCGGCGCGCTGCTGTTTTAGCTGTTATTTACAGGTCGCAAACAGCAGCGCCGCGTTCCGGCTACTCGTCGCCAGCCGCCATCTCGCCCGGCGCGGCCATCATCGCGTCGGCGACCAGCCCCGCGTTGCTGCGGATTTCGTGCTCGATCTGATCGGCGACGCCGGCGTTTTCCTTGAGATACTGCTTGGCGTTCTCGCGGCCCTGGCCGATGCGCTGGCCGTCATGCGAGAACCACGAACCCGATTTCTCGACCACCCCGGCCTGGACGCCGAGATCGATCAATTCGCCGGTCTTCGAGACGCCCTCGCCGTACATGATGTCGAATTCGACGACCTTGAACGGCGGCGCCATCTTGTTCTTGACCACCTTGACCCTTGTCTGGTTGCCGACCACCTGGTCGCGCTCCTTGATCGCGCCGATGCGGCGGATGTCGAGCCGCACCGAGGCATAGAATTTCAAGGCCTGACCGCCGGTCGTGGTCTCCGGATTGCCGAACATCACGCCGATCTTCATGCGGATCTGGTTGATGAAGATCACCATGCAGCGCGAGCGCGAGATCGAGCCGGTGAGCTTGCGCAGCGCCTGGCTCATCAGGCGCGCGTGCAGCCCCATGTGGCTGTCGCCCATCTCGCCTTCGAGTTCGGCGCGCGGCACCAGCGCGGCGACCGAATCGACCACCAGCACGTCGATCGCGCCGGAGCGCACCAGCGTGTCGGCGATCTCCAGCGCCTGCTCGCCGGCATCGGGCTGGGAAATCAGCAAATTGTCGATATCGACCCCGAGTTTCTTGGCGTAGGCCGGGTCGAGCGCGTGCTCGGCGTCGACAAAGGCGCAGATGCCGCCGCCCTTCTGCGCCTCGGCGACGACATGCAGCGCCAGCGTCGTCTTGCCCGAGCTTTCCGGCCCGTAAATCTCGACGACGCGGCCGCGCGGCAGCCCGCCGATGCCGAGCGCGATGTCGAGCCCGAGCGAGCCGGTGGACACCACGTCCACATCCATCACCGCCTCGCGCGAGCCCAGTTTCATGATCGAGCCCTTGCCGAAGGCGCGCTCGATCTGGCCGAGCGCCGCGTCCAAGGCGCGCTGCTTGTCCATCGTGTCCCTATCCAACAGGCGCAATACGGGTTGAGTCATCCGTCCCTCCGTTATCCCATGCCCGCCGGGGCGGCGCAACGCGATCAAGGAAGCGATCGTACCCGGTTCGTTCTCAGAACGCAAGGGGAACGATGCGGCATTTTCTCCCCGTTGGTCATACCCAACCTGGAGCGCATACGGCTGGCCCCTTTTCACCAAAAGGTTTATAGCTGGCCGCTTACGGACGTTGGGGGGACGCATGCCGGTTCAGAAGAAGCTTTATCGAAGCTCGTCGTCGGCGCTGCGCCGCAACCTGCTGCTGTCGACCGCGTTGACCGGCGTCATGCTGGCGGCGACGGGCCAGCCGGCGCGCGCGGCCAACCAAATCGTCAACAGCACGGGCGATTCGCCGCCGCCGCCGGGGTCGACAACGCTGCGCTCCGCGATCGCCGCGAGCACTTTCGTCGACACGATCACCACGAGCGTGAGCGGCACGATCACGCTAATGAGCAATCTGCCGCCGGTGACCGGTCAGACGATCGACCTGAGCGCGGGCACCCTCGTCGTCGCCGGGCCGTTTGGCGTGAGCTTCAACAGCGGCAGTTCGTCGCTGACCTCGCCGGCGATGAACACCTATAGCGGCGCATCCGCGCTGGTGACGGGCGGAAATCTCGCGGTGGTCGGGGCCGCGGGCTATTCGGCGCCTCAGTCGCAGCTCGAAGTCGATGCGGCCTCGACGTTCACCGCCAACACGACGCCGACGATGGGCGTCGCCCCCGGCGCGACCTTCGCCTCGCTTACCGGAGCCGGCACGATCAATCTCGGCGCCGGCAGCGGCAACGGCCTCGATCTGAGCGGCAACGACCAGCTAAGCACGATTTTCAGCGGCAACATAATCGGGGCCGCGGGAGAGCTCGCCCTCTTCGGCGGCGGCGGGACGCTGACCCTGAGCGGAACCAACAACACCTATTCCGGCCCGACCGACATCTTCGGCAACGTCATTGTCGGCACTCCGGGGGGCGGTCCGCTCGGCGCGACGCTGATCGCGGGCGCAGCCAACGTGTTCTCGCACAATTCGCCGGTGGTGATGATGGGCGGCGCGAGCAGCATCCTCAACCTCAACAATAACGACCAGACGATCGCCAGCCTCGCCGGCAGCGGCATCGTGCAGCTCGGCAGCGCGCTGCTGACCTTGGGCGGCGACAATACCACCACCATTTTTACCGGCGGCATCACCGGCACCGGCGGGATCGACAAAATCGGCACCGGCACCTTTACGCTCACCAATTCCGGCGGGGCGTTGCAGGCGACCTTTAGCGGGCCGACGCTGATCGATGGCGGCAAGCTGCTGGCCGGCGCCGTCAATTCGTTTTCGCCCAATTCGGCGGTGGCGATGGCCGCGGGCGCGACGCTCGACCTCAACAGTTTCAACCAGACCATCGCCGGGTTGAGCGGCAACGGTTCGGTGACCCTGGGCAGCGCCACGCTGACCATCAACACCCCGTCCGCGACCGCGCCCACTTTCTTGGGCAAGATTTCCGGGACCGGCGGCCTGACCCTCTCCGGCGCCGGCACGGAGGTCCTTGTGGGTCTCAACAACACCTTCAGCGGCGCGACCACGATCAATGGCGGCACGCTTCAGGGGGGCCGCAGCAATGTGTTTTCGCCGAATTCCGCGGTGACGGTCGCCGCGGGCGCGACGCTCGACCTCAAGGGCAACAGCCAGACCATCGCCGGGCTGTCCGGCGCCGGGTCGGTGACGCTGGCAACGCCTTTCTTACCGACAACCAGGCGTCATCGACGACCTTCAGCGGGGTGATTTCCGACGGGACAACCGGCGGCGTCGGCTTCCTGAACAAGAACGGGGCCGGAACGCTGACGCTCTCGGGCGCCAACACCTACGGCGGCACGACGCAAATCAATGGTGGCGTGTTGAGCGCCGGCGACAACAATGTGTTTTCGCCGAATTCGGCGGTGTCGATCGCCACGGGCGCGACGCTCGACCTCTCGAATCTTTTTGGCACCAGCCAGACCATCGCCGGGTTGTCCGGCGCCGGTTCGGTAACGCTGGGCGGCGCCCAGCTTACCGTCGCGACGGCGGCGGGAGTCTCGACAACCTATGGCGGCGTGATATCGGGAAGTAACAGCGGCGTCGGCCCGTCTCTAACAAAAGCCGGTTCCGGCACGCTGACCCTTACCGGCGTCAACACCTATACCGGGCCGACCAACGTCAACGGCGGTACGCTGTTCCTGGGAGGGGCCGGGTCGATCGCGTCGAGTGCGGTGGTTGCCCTCGGCAGCGGGACGTTCGACGTTTCGGGCATCAGCAGCCCGATCACGGCGATCCAAAGCCTTTTCTCATTAAATACTGCCGCTACCGTCAAGGTCGGCGGCAAGACGCTGATCTTCGGCGGCTCTCAGCAAAACGATGTCCCGGATTTCTTTTTGGGCTCGTTCACCGGCGCCGGCGGTCTGATCTACAGTGGCGCCGACACGGCGTTTCTGAATGGCAACAGCTCCGGCTTTACCGGCACGTTGCTGATCACCGCCGGCACCGTGTCGATCGGCGGCGATTTCGGCAACATAACGGGCGCGGGCGCAAAATTCGGCGGCAATGTGACGGTCAACCCCGGCGGCACGCTGGCCGGCATGGGCACGATCATGGGGAATGTGAACAACCTCAGCTTCGTCCGGCCGGGCGGGTCGATCGGCACGCTGACGGTCAACGGCAACTACACGCAGGGACCGAACGGCATCCTGGCGATCGAGGTCAGCCCGACCGCCTCCTCGAAGCTGGCGGTCGGCGTGCCGGCGAGCCTCGCCGGCACGTTGCACCTGATGTTCGATCCCGGCATCTATTCGCCGACGACCTCGTACAATTTCCTGACCGCGTCGAGCGTCAGCGGCAGCTTCAGCAGCGTCACCAGCAACAACCCGCTCGGCATGGGCCAGACGCTGATCTACGGCCCGAACGGCGTCATCGCGCCGGTCACCGTGCTGGCGCCGACCAACGACACGGTGTTCACCGATTTGACCAGCCAGCTGGTGCTGAACGGCCAGCGGGCGAACGCGATCATCCTCGACCGGGTCGGCAACCGCGCCGCGGGGGTGGCCGACGGCGAGGTGGCGCTGGCCGGGGCGAGCGTCACCGGGCTGCAGCTGGCGCAGGCCGGCAACGGCGCGATGCTGAGCGGTGTCGCCTCGGCGCTGCCGCAGGCGCTGGCGACGCAGGGCGCGTGGTTCCGCGGCCTCGGCGACTTCGCCTCGGTTGACAGCAACGGCGGCATCCCCGGGTTCACCGGCTCGGCCGGCGGGTTCCTCGCCGGGTACGACCGGCCGGTCGCGCCCGATGTCTATCTCGGCATCGCCGGCGGCTATCTGCACAGCAATGTCACCGAGCGCGGCACCGGCTCGACCGGCGCCGTCGACACCGCGCGCTTCGCGGTCTATGGCGGGGCGTTCCTCGGGCCGAGCCTCCTCACCGGCACCGCCGGCTACGCGCATGATTCGATCGACACCAGCCGGCCCCTCACCGGGATCGGCACCGCCGCCGAGAACCACAACGGCAACGAGGCGACGGTGGCCGGGCAATGGAGCCTGCCGCTGCAGGTGCAGGGGTTCGGCGATGGCGTCGCCACCCTCACCCCCAAGACCGGGGTGCAATACCTCCATCTGAGCGAGAACGCCTTTGGCGAGAGCGGCGCGAGCGGGTTCAACCTGGCAACGGGCGGCCACAACACCGACAGCCTGCAGCCGTTCATCGCGGTCTCCGCGGCGCAGAAATTCATCACCGACGGCGGCCTGTTCATCACCCCGGAGGTGCGGTTCGGCTATGACCGCGAGGCGCTGTCGGGGTCGCGGACCCTGACCGTCGCCACGGTCAGCGGCGCGTTTTTCCCGGTCGCCGGCGTCAGGCCGTCGAAGAACATCCTCACCGCCGGCGCCGGCCTCACCGTCGATTACGCGCCCAACCTCGCCTTCTACGCCACCTACGACGCGATCGTCCCGACCGGCAACACGACCGACCAGACCGTCCAGGCCGGCCTCAAAATCAGGTTCTGATCCGCCGGCCGGGTTCGCCGGCAGGATGGCGGGGTTCGGCGCCGAGGAGGGCGCGCCGCACACTCGATCGTGATGCCCGCGCGCCCCCGGCTCGCCGCACAATCGCGCGTCACTGGTTTGCAGGTGGACGCCGATGGGAAAGCCGGGATTATTCGCCGTACTGTTCTTCGCGCTGATGCTCGCCGTGTCGGGCTGCGGCCACGTCTCGGGGCCCTGCGACGATTCGGACCCCGCCGGCATCTGCGCCAATTCGCACGGCCAGCCCTGCGTCTGCTGAGCAAGCGTAGGGCGGATGAGCGCAGCGTAATCCGCCGTCGCATAATGTCGGGCTCGGCCCATCGGATCCGCTCGCGGATCACGGCGGATTACGCTGCGCTCATCCGCCCTACGGTGAGGGTTACGCCGCCAGCTTCCGCCGCGCCGCCGCCTTGACCAGCGCCGCGCCCTTCTCGGCGATCATGATGGTGGGCGCATTGGTGTTGGTCGAGGTGACGGTCGGCATCACCGAGGCGTCGATGACGCGCAGCCCGTCGATCCCATGGACGCGGAGCTGATCGTCGACCACCGCCATCGCGTCCTGGCCCATCCTGCAGGTGCAGGTCGCGTGGAACACGGTCGAGCCGGTCTGCCGCAGATAATGCAGCAGCTCGTCGTCGCCCTGCACCGCGGCGCCGGGCAGGATTTCGCCGGCATAATAGGGCGCGAGGGCGGCGGCGGCGAAGAGCCGCCGCACCGCGCGCAAGCCGGCGATCGCGCAGCGCCGGTCGGTCTCGTCCGAGAGATAGCGCGGGTTGATCGCCGGGGCGTCGCCGGGACGGTCGGTCTTGGCCTCGACATAGCCGCGCGACAGCGGCCGCATCTGCCACATGCCGCCGGTCATGCCGGGCCTGCTGTCGAGCTTGCGGACCGGCCCCGGCGCGAAGCTGGCGTTGGCGAACAGGATCTGCACGTCCGGGGTCGCCGATTCCTCGAGCACCTTGACCGAGGCGCAGACCAGCGAGGCGGCGTAGGTCAAGAGGCCGCTGCCCTGGAACACATAGCGCATCAGCTCGCCGACAAAGGGCAGGCCGCGCGATTTTTCGTTCGCGGTCGGCGCGCCGATGATCTCGGCGGTGCAGCGGGCGAGGAAATGATCCTGCAGGTTTTTCCCCACCCCCGGCAGCGCGTGCGCCAGCGGAACGCCGATCCGGCCGAGATGGTCGGGATCGCCGACGCCGCTGAGCTGCAGCAGATGCGGCGAGCCGATCGCGCCGCCGGAGAGGATCACCTCGCGCGCCGCGTCGGTCCGCTCCACCGTCCCGCCGCGCGAGAATTCGACCCCGACCGCGCGCCTGCCGTCGATGACGACGCGCTGCACCAGCGCATCGGTGACGACCGTAACGTTCGGCCGCTTCAAGGCCGGGCGCAGATAGGTGCGCGCCGCGCTCTGCCGCCGCCGGCCGCGCCGCGTCTGCTGCACCCAGCCGATATTGCCGGGCGCGCCGGGCGGCAGGCGGTTGACGTCCGCGTGGTATTCGAGGCCGATCTCGGCGCCGGCCTCGATGATCCTGTGGCAGAGAAACGGCTGATCGGCGGTGCGCGAGGTGAGCAGCGGCCCGTCCTTGCCGTGGAATTCGTCCTCGCCGCCCTCCCAGCTCTCGGCCTTCTTGAAATAGGGCAGCACGCTGTCCCAATCCCAGCCGCGGTTGCCGAGCTGCGACCAGTGGTCGAAATCCTCGGGCTGGCCGCGCACGTAGATCATCCCGTTGATCGACGACGAGCCGCCGAGCACCTTGCCGCGCGGGTAGAGGATCGAGCGGTTGTTGACCCCCTCGTCCGGCTCGGCGATGTAGCCCCAGGTCCATTTCTTGTGGTCGAGCAGCTTGATGTAGCCGGCCGGGACATGGATCAGCGGGCTGGTGTCGCGCGAGCCGGCCTCGATCAGCAGCACCCGCACGCTCGGATCGGCCGAGAGCCGGTTGGCCAGCACGCAGCCGGCCGACCCGGCGCCGACGATGACGTAATCCGCTTGCATTCCTGTCCTCCCTCAGCCCTCGCCGCGCTTATCCCTCTCCCGCAGTGCGGGAGAGGGCGCCGAAGGGCAAAGCCCTGAGGCGGGTGAGGGTCGATCAAATTCCAGCTCGCGCAGGATGGTGAGGATCACACCTTCCGTGTTGCTGAGAATATCGTTGTTCCAGAACCGTATCACTCGCCACCCGAGCGCTTCGATCTTCTCGGTGCGGATTTGATCTCGTGCATTCTCCGCGTGTTGTCCACAATCGGCTTCGACGACGACATGATGCTTCGTACAGGCGAAATCGACGACAAACCTGCCGATCGGATGCTGGCGGCGAAACTTATATCCGGCCAGCCGACGATCGCGCATCGCAAACCACAGCCGTCTCTCGGCATCGGTCATCGATTGCCGCAATCGCCGGGCTATGGTCTTCGCCATCTCCCTCACCCGTCCGCCGCTGACGCGGCGGCCACCCTCTCCCGCATTGCGGGAGAGGAGACAAACAACGGCACCGCGTAATCCCCTCTCCCGTGGCACGGGAGAGGGTGGCGAGCACCGCTTGCCGGTGCGAGCCGGGTGAGGGTCAAGCCGCCAGCCGCTCCCGCTGCGCCGCCTTGATCATCGCGGCGCCTTTCTCGGCGATCATGATGGTGGGCGCGTTGGTGTTGGTCGAGCTGACCGCCGGCATGATCGAGGCGTCGATGACGCGCAGGCCCTCGATGCCGTAGACCTTGAGCTCGTCGTCGACCACACACATCGCGTGACGGCCCATCATGCAGGTGCAGGTCGCGTGATAGACGGTGTTGCCGTAGCTGCGCGCGTAATCGAGGATCTCGTCGTCGCTCTGCACCTGCGCGCCGGGCAGGCTTTCCTCGCCGACATACTGCGCCAGCGCCGGCGCCTCGAAGAATTTGCGCACATAGCGCACGCCGCCGAGCACCGCGCGCCGGTCGGTCTCGTCCGAGAGGTAGCGCGGGTTGATCGCCGGTGCGTCGCCGGGCCGGTTGGTCTTGGCCAGCACATAGCCGCGCGACAGCGGCCGCATCTGCCACATCCCGGCGGTAAGGCCCGGCTCGCGCTCCAACTGGCCGACCGTGCCGTTGACAAAGCTGCCCGGCGCGAACGAGCACTGGATGTCGGGGGTGGCCGACTCCTCCAGCACCTTGACCGAGGCCGCCACCAGCGAGGCGCTGTAGGTCAGCATCCCCTTGCCGGTGAAGAGGTAGCGCAGCACCTCGCCGGCGAGCGGCAGGCCGCGCGCCTTTTCGTTGGCGGTCTGCGCTCCGACCACGCGGCGGGTGACGCGCACGACATAATGGTCCTGCATGTTCTTGCCGACGCCCAAGAGTTCGTGGACGACCGGCACGCCGATCTTGCCGAGATGCTCCGGATCGCCGACGCCGGACAATTGCAGCAGATGCGGCGAGCCGATCGCGCCGGCCGACAGGATCACCTCGCGCCCGGCATCGATGCGCTCCACCTGCCCGCCCCCGCGCGATATCTCGACGCCGACCGCGCGCTTCCCCTCAAAGAGGATGCGATGCACCAGCGCCTTGGTGATGAGCTGCAGGTTCCGCCGCTTCAGCGCCGGGCGCAGATAGGTGCGCGCGGTGCTGGCGCGCCGCCGTCCGCCGCGGGTCTGCTGGCAC
>Ga0209483_1001088_pt1 | contig 21287 bp, 15 predicted proteins | sample NGEPerA_FD_184508 | JGI IMG/M metagenome (GOLD analysis project Ga0209483, IMG submission 184508) | Arctic peat soil microbial communities from the Barrow Environmental Observatory site, Barrow, Alaska, USA - NGEE PermafrostL2-A... | ecosystem: Environmental > Terrestrial > Soil > Wetlands >... | reverse complement strand
TTTCGGCACGAATCGACCCGTGGTACGCCAGAAGTCCGGTCAGCAGCCAAGAAGCGGACTTAAGAGCGCTAACAATGCCGAAAAACACGCTATTTTCTTTGCCAACATCGTGAGGCACTACCGGATTTCGGATTTTCCACCGCTTCTGCGCCCTCAACCCAAATGACGGGTGAAAATCCGAAATCCGAATGTCGAAATCCGAAACAAATTCAAAAGTAAGAAAAGCGGAAAATTCAAAGGGCGCGTCCGGGCGGTTCTTGTTTTGAGATTTCTTGCTTTGAGTTTTGAGATTGTTTCGGATTTCGTGCTTCGGATTTCGGATTTTCCTCCGCTTTGCGGTTAATCCCGCATTTCCCAAGCGCCCATGCAAACCTTGACTCTACCGCATCTGCTCCCGTTGTTCGCGCTTTTAATCTGGGCGGCGATGGGCGATGTGCGCGAGCGGCGCATTCGCAATTGGCTCACCCTAACCCTTGCGATCCTGGGCGTGGGGCAAAGCTTCATGGCGCACCACACGGTCTCTCCGGGCGCATCGCTGCTCGGCCTTGCCAGTGGCTTCGGGCTCACGTTCATCCTCTTCGCGATGGGCGCGCTGGGCGGCGGCGACGTGAAACTCCTGGCGGGACTTGGGGCCTGGCTGGGGGCGGGGCCCACGCTGGCGGTCTTTTGTCTGGCCGCGATCATCGGAATGTTCATCGTTCTGGGACAAGCCGCCTGGCAGGGGCGGCTGGCAAAGCTGCTTCACAATACCGTGCTGGTCACCATCAATGTGATCCACGTGCGCGAGGTGGGGATGGAACACGCCGCCGCCACCGGCAAGTCCTGCCGGAGCGTCGAACGCCCGCTTCCGTACGCAGTGCCGGTGCTGATCGCAGTTTCAATGCTGGTGGCATGGAGCATCTGCCCTTTACGGTGAAGCGGGGCCGGGCTCCTTGGGATTCTTCAACTTGACACGGACGTCCCGCCCGTGCCAGCGGAGCGAGAAAGGGGTCAGAAGCCAATTCTGCGGAAATGGCTTCTGACCCCTTTTGCCCGCGCCCCTTTTGGCCGCCCACATTTAGGGCATGAGGACAATCGGCACGAGCGCGACGACGAGATCGATGAGGAACCGCCAACTCCAGAGCGCGTGGATGGCGCGCGGGAAGTGGCCCAAGGCGCTGATGGCCAGCAGCAAGTGCAGGTTGGCGGCGCTGGTGAGGATGAATGCCAATGCGGCGATTAGCAGTTGCGTCTGGAATGCCGTTCGGGGCGTGAAGTGCTCCATGCCGGCGGCGAACGCCGCGCCCAACAGGAAGTGGGCGAGCCACCAGGCACTGGGGATGACGCGCAATGGGATCGGCAAGCGCCATTGTCGCAGCGCCGCGGCGGGCCCGAAGGGGCGCTCGCGCAGGTTGAAGGCGCGGGCCGTGGCGGCGACACAGAACAGGCCCAGTGCCGAACTGCCTACGAGTGCGGCCACCGCAGTCCACAATCCAAATGCCGACCCAGGCGCGAGTCCCTGCCTCGCGCGATCGGAGAAGTCGATCAGGCCGAGCAGACAGATGGTGGGGACAATCAGCGCCAGTCCCCAGGTAAAGAGGGTAATCAGGCCCGCTTCCAAGGTCGTTGCGGCACCCAGAACATGGCCGGTGATTGACAGGGCGTGGCCGACTTGTTTGCCATTGCTTGATTCGAGTGTTTCACCGCCTCTCACGCGCACATTCTCGCGAAACTCCGTTGGCCACGCAAATGAAATTGTACTCGTCGCCGCCCGTGCTTGTGGGATCAACGCAGCCGGTGAAACGCAATCGCGCGAATCCCCAGGCCCACGGCACACGGTAGCGCCTCAAACCTGATACCGTTCCCGACGTTATCCATGATGCTGCGCAGCGGCCCTCCGGACGCCAGCGCCGCGGCATTGTGGATAACTCGGCGGCCCGGTCTCCCGCCGATGTGAATAAACTGTCGCGGGCTTGTGCGATGAATCCTCCTCCAGCCAAAAAGCGTATCCTCCGTCCCGCTCATGCGGGTTTGGTTGTCCCCGACGCCACGACGCGGGGAGCGAGAAAACATCCGGCCGCCGATTGCGGCCACGCTTGCGTGCGATCGTTGCAGCCATAGGGCTACCTCCATAAGAAAGACCGGGAACAGCATCCGATTCTCTCAGGAGGCAGTCTGGAAGGTTCAAAATTCTGTTTTTTTTATTCGGAACCTATATACCAGGGGTCAGAAGCCAATTCTGCGGAAATGGCTTCTGACCGGCTCTGTAGAAAAGGTGCCTCGTTTGGCGGGAAATTGCTGGGATCGGTGCAAAAGCTGGCGACAAAAGGCCCCGTTTTACAGCGAACTCAACCACAACCGGATACCTTGTCTACAGAGCCCTTCTGACCCCTGATACCGTTCCCGACGTTATCCATGATGCTGCGCAGCGGCCCTCCGGACGCCAGCGCAGCGGCATTGTGGATAACTCGGTGGCCCGGTCTCCCGCCGATGTGAATAAACTGTCGCGGGCTTGTGCGATGAATCCTCTTCCAGCCAAAAAGCGTATCCTCCCTCTCGCTCATGCGGGTTTGGTTGTCCCCGACGCCACGACGCGGTCACGGTCACTTATCCCCCAGCCCACGAGGCTCAACAAAAGATCACCGGCCCCCGTTGCGGCGCCTGCCCGGATGTCTAAGAGAACACCGCCCCAGCTTTACCATCGAGACGTGTTGCGGGCCGGCTGTCGAAAGATTGCTCGAAGCGAAGCTGGCGGTCTTCCCGCTCAATCCCAAGGCCGCCGAGCGGTTCCGCGACCGCAAGGCCCCGGCGGGCGCCAAGAGCGACCGCCTGGACGCCTACTGCTTTGCCGACGCACTGCGCAGCGACGGCCACGCCTGGCGTGCGCTGCGCCCGGCGGACCCGCTCACCGCCGAGCTGCGTTTGCTGTGCCGTGATGAGGTCGCGCTGATCGGTCAGCGCACGGCACTGGTCAACCAGCTCCAGGCCGCGTTGCATGAATATTATCCCACCGCCATTGCCGCGTTTGACGATTGGACTCTGAGCGGGGCGTGGGAGTTCATCCTCGCGTTCCCGACGCCGCATCACCTGGCCAGCGCCGGCAAACACAAGTGGGAAAAATTCCTTCACGCCCACAAGCTCTATCGCCCACAGACCGCGGCCAAACGCATGGAACTTTTCAAAGCTGCCGCCAAGTCCGCCAGCCCCAACCCCGCCGTCACGGCGGCCAAGAGCCTGCTGGCCATCACCTGCGCCAAGCAACTGGGCACGCTGCAAACGCAACTCGATGAGTACCGCGCCCGGATCAACGAGTTGTTCGCCAGACACCCGGACCACGACTTGTTCGGCTCCCTGCCCGGCGCAGGAGAAAAGCTCGCCCCACGCCTGCTGGCGGAGATCGGTGCGGACCGCGCGGTGTTTGATGATCCAGAGTCGTTGCAGTGCTACGCCGGCGCCGCGCCGGTCACCCGGCAGTCGGGCCGCAGCCGGCATGTCGTCATCCGCCGGGCGTGCAATCTGCACCTGCGCGCCACGCTACACCTGTGGGCGGACCTCAGCAGGTTCAAGACGCCCTGGGCCCAAGCGTACTACAAACAGAAACGCGAGCAGGGCATGCTCCACGCCGCCGCGCTGCGGTGCCTGGCGATGCGCTGGCTCAAGATCCTCTGGACGATGTGGGCCGACCGAAAGACGTACGATGGCGAGCGCCATCTCCGCGACCAACTCCACCACGGCTCCTGGGTCATCAAACTGATGCCGCAACCTGCAGCGCAATCCAATTAAACACAATCAACAGGCACGGTGAACAACATGGCGCGAAAAAAATCGAAATCCGTATTTACAACAGAGAGAACATCTTTTGCCTGCCTATGTTGTGGGGCGGCCGGAACGAACTCCAACGGCTGGTGGAAGGCGCACGCCTGCTCTGCCTCAAAAGATGTGGTTAAACTTGAGGCGGGACGCCCGTGTCACGGTTGAGGGTGCATGTGCCGGCCTGACACCCTGCTGGCTATGCCACAGACGAAGAGCGCGTAGTCGCGCAGGCCTATTTAGGTCGGCTTGTCCCGCATCGGAAGGATGCTGATGCGGCCGCTGTTTTCCAGTGTCGCCAGATGGATGTGCGCGATAGTCTCACAGTCTTGGCCGCGCGCCGCCTCCTGCAACTCCTCCTGCGTTACATTCGTGCGCCGCATCACGTCCCAAAACACCTTGCCATCACGCACCAGCACTTTGGGGCTTCCTTCGACGATGAACTCGATGCGGCGGCTGTGTCGCGTGGCGTAGCCGACCAGGTAGTTGATCGCAATCAGGGTTACGGCGGAGATCATTCCACCCAGCGCGGAGCTGTCGCCGCCATTCATTGAGTTTTGTACGGCATTGGACAGGAGCAGCACCAGGACGAGATCGAACTGCGTGATCTGCGCGGCCTGACGCTTGCCGGAGAGCCGCAACAGGAGAAGCAGAAAAAGATACACGATCGCCGCGCGAAGCACGAACTCCCACCACGGCAGCGATAGCGTCCACATCTTCTCCATCAAATGTCCGCCATTGAATCAGACCTTGGGACAGGATAAATAATCACCGGCATTCTACCAAAAGCCGGTAAGGTGCAGCGCCTCCAACTCTTTTTCCCTCTGCAGCTCATTCACCGGAGTTCAGCCAAGTAAATGTTGTGATAGGTGGCGCGGATTTGTTACAAAGGTGCCTCTCCGTTGCCGTGGTACGCAGTTGAGATTCGATCGCGGGCACCCCATGCAACATCTCCGGACGACGCGGCGAAGCGTCGGAAGCGTAAGTCAATAGTGGGGCGTGTGTTACGTCTCCGGCTTTTTTATCTCAAAACGTGTAAACCCGCTAATCAGCGCTGCATTTTGATTCACGAGGCCAGCACGCAAGGAGTGCTGGTGGCCGAGGGGGGGGGGCCGCTTACACCGCCGCTTTGCGCGACATCTCGGCGGCGCGTGAGATGATGGCGGCGGCGACTTGTTCGAGGTGGATGCCGCGGGAGGCCTTGAGGAGGATCAGGTCGCCGGGGCGGATCATGATGGGCAGGGCGTCGGCGGCGGAGGCGGCGTCGTCGAAGCGGAAGAGCGCGGCTTCCGGGAAGCCGGCTTGCAGGGCGGCTTCGGCCATGAAGCGCGATTGAATGCCGACGCACGCCAGCATTTCAAACCGATTCAAAGTCGCGGCGAACTGCCCGATCTCCCGGTGATACCGCTCGCTGGCGTTGCCCAGTTCGCGCATGTCGCCCAGCACCGCGATCCGCCGGCCAGCGCCTTCCAGAGCGGCGGCGGTTTCAAGGGCGGCACGCATCGAGTTGGGGTTGGCGTTGTAGGCGTCGTTGAGGATCGTCAGATCGCCGGCGGTCATCAGTTGCAGGCGCATTTCCGGGCCGTGGGAATGGCCCAGGGATTCGATGATCGCCTCTTCGGGCAGCCGCATGGCGCGGCCGACCGCGATGGCCGCCAGCGCGTTGCATGCCGAGTGACGGCCCAGCATCGGAACGAAGACGCGCTGCGTGCGCCCGTTGAGGCTGAACTCCGTGCCCGCGAGGCGGCAATCAATGTCGGTGGCGAAAAGATCGTTGGTTTCCTTGAAGCCGAAGGTGATTTTCCGGCCCGGCCAATCCGCGACCGCCGCCAGAAGATCGGGATCATCTCCGTTCACGACCAGCAATCCCTTGGGATTGAGTCCGCCGATGATCTGCGCGTTTTCGCGCCGGACGCCCATCAGATCGTCCAGACCCTCGAGATGTTCGGCGCCGCAGTTGGTGATGACGGCGATGTCGGGCCGGGCCATTTCGGTTAGCACCTTGATCTCGCCGTGATGGTTCGTCCCCATCTCCAAGACCAGATAATCCTGCGCGGGGTCGGCGGGAAAAATAGTGAGCGGGACGCCGATGTCGTTGTTGAAGCTTTTGGGCGAGATGGACCCCTTGAGCCGACCGCGCAACGCCGCGTCGATGAGATGCTTGGTGCTGGTTTTTCCATTGCTCCCGGCGACCGCGATGACCTTCGCCCGCAATTGTTTGCGCACATACGTCGCCAGCTTCCCCATCGCCAGGCGCGTATCGGGCACCTGGATCATCGCGACATTGGGCAGGGGATTGGCCGGCGGGGTTTCCACCATCGCCGCCACCGCGCCCCCGGCGGCGGCGTCGGGGAGAAAGGCGTGGGCGTTGTGATTGTCGCCGCGCAGCGCGATGAACAGCGAGCCCTTGTCCATCCGGCGTGTGTCGGTGCAGACCGCCGTCACCATCGGCGCGTGCTCGGGGATGGCCGTCAGCGCCTTGCCGCCGACCGCCTGGCGAACTTGCCGAAGGGTGAGGGGTTTCATGCGGCAGCCGGGCGTTGTTGCAGGCATCTGGCGGCTTCTTCGAGGTCGGAGAAGTGGCGTTTGTCCTTGCCGATGATCTGGTAGTCTTCGTGCCCCTTGCCCGCCAACAGCACCACATCCCGCGGGCCGGCGTCGGCGAGGATGCGCTCGATGGCGGCCCTGCGATCCATCTCGACGATCGCATTCTTTCGGCCGGCTTCTGAAAACCCGGTCAGTACCTGCGCGATAATTGCCTGCGGCGATTCGGTGCGAGGGTTGTCGCTGGTGACGTAAACGACGTCGGCGAGCCTCTCGGCGGTGTGCGCCATGCGCGGGCGTTTGGAGGTATCGCGGTCGCCGCCGCAGCCGAACAGGACGCGCAGCTTGCCGTGCGTGAGCGGACGAAGGGCCGACAGGACATTTTCCAAGGCATCATCGGTGTGGGCGTAATCCACCAGCACCGCGAAGGGTTGGCCGAATCGCACCGCCTGCAGCCGTCCTGGCGCGCCCGCGGCGTCGCGCAGGCCGGCGGCGATTTGATGCACCGAAAGGCCGAACGCCTCTCCCACCAGCGCCGCCGCCGCCAATACGTTTTCGACGTTATGGCGGCCGATCAGTTGCGTGGAGACTTCCGCTTTGCCATCGGGGGTATGAAGGATGAAATGCGTGCCGCTGGCGCTGATCGCAATGTCGCGGGCGCGGTAGTCGGCGTTCTTGCCAAAGCCAAAGCGAATAATGCGCGACGGGCAATCCTGGATCATCCGGGCCGACCACTGGTCGTCGGCGTTGATCACCGCGACCGCTTCGGGATCGAGGGAGGCAAACAGCGACGCCTTGGCGGCGGCGTAGTTTTCCATCGTCTTGTGGTAGTCCAGATGATCGCCGGTGAGATTTGTGAAGGCCGCGCCGATAAACGGCACGCCCGCCACGCGCCCCTGGTCCAGGGCATGGCTGCTGGTTTCCATCACGCAGGCCCGGCAACCCTTGTCGCGCATCGTCGCCAGCAGCTCCGCGATGTCGCAGGCGGCGGGAGTGGTCATGCTCGCCTCCCGGCGGCTGCGCCCATCATCAATCTCCACCGTCCCGATCATCCCGCAGCGCACGTTCACTTTCCCCATGAGGTGGCGCAGGAGATAGGCGGTGGTGGTCTTGCCGTTGGTTCCGGTAATCGCCAGCGGGCGGACGGCGCGGCCGGGGTTATCGTGAAAGGCGTTGGCCAAGATGGATGCCGCCGACCCGGTGTTGGAAACGATAATTTGCGGCAGATTCACGCCCACCCTGGACATCACCACCGCCGCCGCCGCGCCGCGCGCTTGCGCCTGTGCGAGGAACTCGCCGCCGTCGGCTTTAGTTCCCGCGCGGGCGACGAAAAGTCCGCCCGGCAGAATCTGCCGGGAGTCTTCGCAGACGCCAGTGATGGGGAAATTGGGAATCCCCGCAGTGCAGATTTTTGGATCCAGTTGCCGGAGAAGGGTGTGAAGCAGCATTGGAGGAAAATCCTTTTTCCCGCGTCGCCGGCCGCGTCGCCCAGAGCCTTGCGTCCGCCGGCATCCTGCCGATACCAGCCGCAAGCGTAGCAAACGTGGTCCGCCGAATCAATACCGGTTATCCCGGCATCTGCGCGGTCTTACGTCTTATCGTTTGCCGCTGTTCATGGACTTGGGAAAAAACGACGGAAATCCGGACAAATTGGAAAGGATGATAAAAGGACGAATCCCAGCCCCTTCGACCCCATCGCCCACACCACCACCCACGGGCACCCACGCAATGCGATATTACAGCGTTTTTCACATAGCTGGTGCGGTTTGGCATGGTCACTGAAGTGACCACGCCGGCGGCCGGTTATGGTCAAGCGCTATAGCAACATGAAATTTGCTTTAGTCTAAGCCATACGTTCGCGCGTAGGGTTCACTTCAGCGAACGCGGAACAGCGCGTGCGATTCGGTGCAGCGAACGGAGTTTATCGCATAGGGTTCGCTTCAGCGGACGCGGTGCAACCGGCTCAATCGTTCAATCGCCTCACTTCCCCTCGGCGTGCCTCGCCCTCGCCACCCATCCGGCAAGCTGCGCCCGCCAGTGCCACCCCGCGTACGCCAATGCCGTCAGGATCGCCAAAACGATAACCCGGCGAACGAGCCGGCGAAGTCGGCGTCTCCAAAGCGCGGCCCGGATCGGCCGGCGAACCAGGGGGATGACGGCCTCCTGGGTTGGACTCAGCCGGGCGTAGGCGCGGGCGAAAAGCGCGGTGAGAGCCGTCCCGCGTTGGCCGGCGACGGCGCCGATTGCTTCCTTGGCGGCATTGAGGTGGGCAGATGCCGCCCCGGCCGAGCAGTCCATCGCCACGCCCAGGAGGCGCTCATTAAGCCGTTCGCCATAATGCAGGATGAACGCTTCACGCTGCTGGGGGACGAGTTTGCGGATGGCCAGCACGAATGCGACGTAGTCGCCGGGCGCGTCGGCGCCGGCGGCGATGCTCAGCAAATCCTCTCGCGGCGTCGGCGGGCTGCCCGCCGACCTGCGGGCCGCCAAAATCGTATGATGATAAAACCAGTTCTCCGGCGAACTTCCAGAGCGCCAGGTCGGCAGCACGCGCACGCTGCGCTTCATCACGCCCGCCATGATCTGCCGTGCCGCCCCTTCGCGGCCGGCCAGCGCCCGGGAGAGCCGGCAGACCGCCGGGTACGAGTCGGCCAGCACCGCCTCGACCGCCGGCCGGCTCAGCTTTCGGGCACGATCCAAAACTTCATCAGATACGGGCATGGTCTCCTGGTTGAACAAAAGAACTGTTTTGATCGTTCCCGCGTGTCCGATACAGGAAGTTATGGGACTCTATGCGCCAAGCGGGCCGTACGTTGCGGAAATCGGGGATTGCCGGTACTGTCGCGTGGAACGCGTGGAAGTGCCCCGGCCCCGGGTGGGGCGGTACACTTCGCGATGGTAACGGAAAGGGCAGGGACGCCGAGCCTCGGGTCGGAACCTACATGGATCACGCCTTCATCTCCAATGATGCTGCCGCGACGGCTTACGCCGTTCGGCCAGGCGTGCTCCCGCCCACCATTCGCGCGGCGTTCCAGCCCGTGAGCGGCTTGGAGGCCGCCGAGGCATATACCCGCCATCTTACGCATTCGCATTACGAAAACTTCTCGGTCGTTTCCTGCCTCCTGCCCCGACACCTTCGGCAGGATTTCTGCAATGTCTACGCCTTTTGTCGGACCGCCGACGATCTGGGCGACGAGGTCGGCGACCGCGCCAAGGCCACCGAGCTTTTGGGGGCATTTAAGCGGCAGACACGCGACTGCTACCAGGGTAAGTCCACCACCGCCGTTTTCGTGGCCCTGCAAGGGACCATCCGCCGGCATGATATCCCCATTCAGCCGTTTCTCGATCTGATTGAGGCCTTCGAGCAGGACCAGAGGATCGACCGGTATGACACGTTCGAGCAGGTTCTGGATTACTGCCAGCGCAGCGCGAATCCGGTAGGGCGGCTGGTCCTTTATATGTGTGGCTACCGCGATGAGCAGCGCCAGCGGCTTTCGGATGCCACCTGCACGGCCCTGCAACTGGCGAATTTCTGGCAGGACGTGGGCCGCGATCTGCGCGACCGCGACCGCATTTACCTGCCGCTGGATTCACGCGAGCGGTTTGGCGTAACCGAGGAGCAAATCCGCCGGTCGCGCTGCGACGATCATTTTCGACGGCTCATCGAGTTTGAGGTGCAGCGCACGGAGGCGCTGTTCAGGCAAGGAGATGCGCTTCTGCCGCTGCTGGACATTTCCGTCCGCAAGCAGGTGGCGTTGTTTGGCAAGGGGGGGCGGGCGATCCTCAAGGCGATCCGCCGGCAGGATTTCGACACCCTCTCGCGCCGCCCGGTGCTCTCCAAATGGCAGAAAGGCCGGCTGGTTTTGTCGGTCCTGCGCGCCTACCTGACCGGCCGCCTCACCGGGAGAGCCCCAGCATGACCCTGATCGCCAGCCGGACCGATCCATTCACCCTGGCCCGCTCGCGCGCCTATTGCGAACAGTTGACCAAGGCGCAGGCCCGCAATTTCTACTACGGCCTCAAGCTCCTACCCGAACCCAAGCGCTCGGCGATGTTCGCCCTGTACGCCTACATGCGGCTGGTGGATGACATCGCCGACGATGAAGATGGCCGATCGGTCGCCCAACGCCTTGATGATCTGGAAGCGTGGCGCGTGCAAACGCACGCTGTTCTGGACGGGCAACTTCCCGACACCACCCACGAACTATGGCCGGCGTTTGCCGACATGGTCTGGCGGCATCGCCTGCCGGCCCGGCTGTTCGATGAGGTCATCGCCGGCCAGCGCCAGGATCTTCAGCCGACCCCCTTTGAGACCTTCGATCCCCTCTACGAGTACTGCTACCGCGTGGCCGGCGTGGTCGGCCTGGCCAGCATCTACGTCTGGGGATTCCAGGGCGGCCCGGAAACCGAGCAACTGGCCATCGAGCGCGGCGTGGCCTTCCAACTCACCAACATCCTGCGCGACTTGCGCGAAGACGCCGGCCGCGGCCGCACTTATCTTCCGCAGGACGAACTGGCCGCCGCCGGCCTCGACGAGGAAGACCTCCGCCTCGAACGCGGCGGCACGCCGTTCCTGGAAATGATGCGTTTCCAAATTTGCCGCGCCGAAGCCTACTACGAAAAATCCGCCCGCCTTGAGCAATACATCAGCCGCGAATGCCGACCCACCCTGATCGCCATGACCGACATCTATCGCGGCCTGCTCGACAAAATCGCCGACGAACCCGAGCGCGTGCTGCATGAGCGGGTGAGCTTGTCGCTATTCTCAAAGCTGCGGATCGGGTGGCGGGCGACGCGGAGCAGGTGAAGTCGGGGTCGGCAGCTCCCGCCCCTTCCGTCCCGGTATCATTTTGTCCAGCTCACGGACCGATGTTGTCGCCGCTTGTGGAGGCGAAATTGAACACGATCGCCGTCGTCGTGTGGGTGAAGGTCCCGAGCGTGTAGACCCCGCCGCCGATTCCCGGGGCGCCGTCGGCCGTCCGTATTGGCGTGCAACGCGTCAAGCACGCGACAAGAATTTCAGCCCGACGCCCAGAGCCGAAGTGGAAGACCCATTGGACAATGCCCGCGCGTTTGATCGGATCACGCCGGGCCTGAATTGCCCGCGCCGGGAGGCCGGGGGTTGTTGGCGCGGCGGAGTGCTGGGCGTCAGCTCGAAGACCGAGCCGTTGGTAGAGTTATTGGCGGTTCCGTAGAGATTCCCGCTGGCGTCGAGAATCAGGCTGTTGGGCGTGCCATCGGCGCCCTGGAAGACCGCCAAACCTGTGAACGCGGCGCTGCCGCGGGGAATCTCGAAGACAGAGCCGCCTCCACCGTTCGGGTCCGAGATGGTGCCATACAGGTTCCCGCTGGCGTCCACCACGATCCCCGCCCCGGGAGTTTCGACGTTGTAGAAAGCGGCGGCGAGGGAGTTGATCTCGCTGCTGCCCCGGGCCAGTTCGAATGCCGTTTCGTACGTCTCGCCGCTGAGGTTGACCCCAGCGGCGATGCCGTATAAGTTTCCACTCCTGTCCAGGACTAACCCGCCAAGGGGGGTTATGTCATTGTAATTAAAATATGTCAGGGTGACGATTGTACTGCTGCCGCCGGCGAGCTCGAAGATCGCGCCATTACCCTCGGCGCTGCCACTGGTGGTGCCATACAGGTTTCCGCTGCGGTCCACAACGAGGCCGTTGGGAAAGCCTCCGCCGGCGCCACTGAAGGACGCGAGGGTGGTGATGGTCCCGCTGCCGCGGACGATCTCGAAGATCGTGCCGCGAGCGTTGGGGTCGCTGCCGGAAATCGTGGTGCCATAGAGGTTCCCACTGGCGTCTAGGACCAGGGTGCCTGGACGGCTGCCGTTCGCGCCGTCGAATGATGCCAGGGTAATGACCGTTCCGCTGCCGTGGGGGATTTCGAAGACCGTGCCGTCTCCATTGGAGTCCCCGCCGCCGGGAGTGGTGCCGTACAGGTTGTCGTTGGCATCCACGATCAGCGTGTTGGGGGTGTTTGGGCTACTGAACGACGCCAGCGTGTTGATCGTGGTGCTGCCTTGGGCAATTTCGAATATCGTGCCGCTGCCAGAAGCGCCGTTGTCCTGCGTCGTGCCGTACAGGTTGCCGCTGCCGTCAACGGTTAACAGGTTCGGAGCTATGCCGTAGGCACCGAAGGAAGTGAGAATGGCGCTCTTGCCGTTGGCCAAGCGCTCGACGACGCATCCCGTGTTGTTGGCGCCCCCATTTGCCTCCGCGATATAGAGGTTGCCGTTGGCGTCGGCGGTGATGCCGCTGGGAGACCAGTTGACATCGGGGGTGCTGGGCGTGGTGAACGCGGCACTGCCGGCGGCGATCTTAAAGATAGAGCCGCCGCCGGCATATTCCGCCACATCGCCGTACACATTGCCACCGCCGTCGATTGCCAAGCCAGTGTTTGAGCCGGGGAACGAGCCCAATTGGGTAAACGTGCTGCTCCCGTGGGCGATTTCGTATACCTTGCCTGCGTTGACTACGTTGGTGGTGAAATATAAGTTCCCCGCGCCGTCGACGATTGCACTATTTGGAGCTTCAGCCTCCCCGGCGTAGAATGACGCGAGCGTGGTGATCGCCCCGCTACCGGCGGCGAGCTCGAAGACGTCGCCGCCTTGCCAGCTGGGGACGCCCATCGTGCCGTACAGGTTCCCGCTGCCGTCCAGCGTGAGGCGTCCATTTGTATCTACGAGATTGGAAGCCAGGGTAATGATCGTTCCCCTGCCCGCCTTGATCTTGAAGATGCGCCCAGTGGTGCCAGTGATGCCACCGCCGGTCGTGCCGTACAGATTGCCGGCGGCGTCAATAATTATGGCGTTCGGATATTCTCCATTGGTCCCATCGAACGAAGCGAGGGTGGTGATGGTCCCGCTGCCGCGCACCACCTCGAAGACCGCGCCCAGGCCATCGGCGCCGCCATAGGCGGTGGCGCCAAACAGGTTCCCGGCGCGGTCGAGGACGACGCCGTTGGGTTCATCTCCGCTTGTGAAAGACGCCAGTGGCGTGACTTTGCCGCTTCCGGCGACGATCTCATAAACCGTTCCGCCCCCGTTGGCGCCGCCCTTGGAGGTGGTGCCGTACAGATTTCCGCCGGCATCCATCACGACGGCGGAGTTCGGGTTCGCGCCGGTCAGGTTGGCTCCGAAAACGGCGCGCGTGCTCAGCGAATAGGCGGAAAGCAGCACCCGCGGCTCCAGCGACTCGCAAAAGGCCCTGGCATTGCCTGTTCGCATCGCTTGTCGCGGCTTGGCGGAGAATAGTGTGCGGCGTTTCATTGTCTGTCTCCATCTGCGGTATCGGGGTCACATCAGTTGCTTCCCGTACCGCAGCTTGAACTGCCGGTAGTCGGACAAGTCGATGGTTCCGTTCCCGTCGTAGTCGAACAGCGCGCTGTACGATGGCGAATCGCGCGTGGCCAGGAAGCTGCGTACGAACTGTCGATAGTCCGCGTTATTGACGATTCCGTTGCCGTCGTAGTCGCCGAAGAGGCGGTGGAAGGTGATGGAGGAATCCAGCGCCATTGGCGTGCCGGTGGAAGTGGAGGTGACGCTCGCGCCATGGATATTCAGCGTGTAGGTTCCATCCCGCAGGCTGCCGGTGGCGTCGCTGAACGGGGTGTTGGCGAGGACCGGGATCGACCAGGTGATTCCGCCGTCACTGCTGGCTGGCGTGCCCAGGGCGGCGGAAGCGTCGGTGGGCGCACTGTTGTCGTTGGCGCCGCTGCCGCCGGTGTTGAGGCGTTGGAGCGTGAAGGGATTGCCGCCGAGCGTCACGGGCTGGCTGAAGGTGACGGTGAGGTTGCGGACTTCGGAGCGCTGCGTTTGATTTGCCGTGGTCAAGGATGAGTCGCTGATGGCAACTGGCCCGACGAGCGTCGGCGGGACGTCTGGCGTGAGCCTGAAGACGGTGCCGTCCCCGTTGGCACCGCCGAAGTAGGTCGTCCCGTAGAGATTGCCGGATGCATCCAGCGTCACCCCGGCCCAGGGATTCGCGCCATTGGTTCCATTGAAGGTGGCAATGGTCTTGATCGTGCTCGACCCCTTGGCGATCTCGAATACCGTGCCGGCGCTGCTGATCCCGCCGCCGTAGGTTGTCCCGAAGAGATTGCCGGATGCGTCCAGCGCCACCGCGGCTCTGGAATCCGCGCCATTGGCTCCATTGAAGGAGGCGAGGGTCGTGATCGTGCTTGACCCCTTGATGATCTCGAATACGGTGCCGGCGTTGCTGGTCCCGCCGGCGTTGGTCGTCCCGTAGAGGTTGCCGGATGCGTCCAGCGCCACCGCGCAAAAGGGATGCGCACCATTGGCAAAATTGAAGGAGGCGAGGGTCGTGATCGTGCCCGACCCCTTGACGATCTCGAATACCGTTCCGGCGTTGCTGGACCCGCCCATGAAGGTTGTTCCGTAGAGATTGCCGGATGCGTCCAGCGTGACCCCGGCTTCGGGTTCAGAAGGGAGACCATATCCATAGAAGGAGGCGAGGGTCGTAACCGTGCCCGAGCCCTTGGCGATCTCAAATACCGTTTCGGTGCCACCGGAGGTCGTGCCGTAGAGATTACCGGCTGCGTCCAGCGTCACCCCGACGTCAGGACCCTTGCCATTGGTTCCATTGAAGGAGGCGAGGGTCGCGATCGTGGCCGACCCCTTGGCGATCTCGAATACCGTGCCGTCGCCGCTGGACCCGCCGTTGATTGCTGTCCCGTACAGGTTGCCCGATGCGTCCAGCGTCAGCTCGGATGCGGGATTCTGGCCATTGGCAAGATTGAAGGCGGCGAGGGTCGTGACCGCGCCGGATCCCTTGGCGATCTCGAATACCGTGCCGTCGCCATTGCCATCACCGCCAAGCTCAGTTGTCCCGTAGAGGTTGCCCGATGCGTCCAGCGTCACCCCGGCTTGGGGATCCTCGCCATTGGTTCCATTGAAGGAGGCGAGCGTCCTGGTCGTGCTCAATCCCTTGGCGATCTCGAATACCGTGCCGTCGTTGCTGGTCCCGCCGATGTCGGTTGTCCCGTAGAGATTGCCAGATGCGTCCAGCGTCACGCCGCCAAGGATAGACGCGCCATTGGCAATGAGGGTCGTGATCGTGCCGGACCCCTTGGCGATCTTGAATACCGTGCCTTCGTTGGTCGTCCCGTAGAGATTGCCGGATGCGTCCAGCGCCACCCCGGCACTCGGATTCGCACCATTGGTTAAATTGAAGGAGGCGAGGGTCGTGATCGTGCCCGACCCCTTGGCGATCTCGAATACCGTACCGTCGTTGCTGTCCCCACCATCGACGGTAGTGCCGTAGAGATTCCCGGATGCATCCAGCGTCACCCCGGCCAAGGGACCCGCGCCATTGGTTCCATTGAAGGAGGCAATGGTCTTGATCGTGCCCGACCCCTTGGCGATCTCGAATACCGTGCCGTCGCTGCCGGAGCCGCCGCCGTCGTAGGTCGTCCCGTAGAGATTGCCGGATGCGTCCAGCGCGACCCCGGCAACCGCATTACCATTGGCAAAAATGAAGGAGGCGAGGGTGGTGATCGTGCCCGACCCCTTGGCGATCTCGAATACCGTGCCGTCGTTGCTGTCCCCACCACCGTCGGTCGTTCCGTAGAGATCGCCCGCTGCGTCCAGCGTCACCCCGGCGGAGGGATTCGCGCCATTGCTTCCATCAAACGAGACGAGGGTTGTGATCGTGCCCGATCCCTTGGCGATCTCGAATACCGTGCCGGCGTTGCTGGACCCGCCGTTGAAGGTCGTCCCGTAGAGATTGCCGGATGCGTCCAGCGTCACCCCGGCTTCAGTATTCGCGCCATTGGTTCCGTTGAAGGAGGCGAGGGTGGTGATCGTGCCCGACCCCTTGGCGATCTCGAATATCGTGCCGTCGCCACTGGCGCCTCCCCGGCTGGCGGTGCCGTACAAGTTGCCGATAGAATCTACAGCTAACGTCGATTGCGGATTGGCGCCGCTGGCATTTACCCCGAAGACTCCGATCTGGCTCAAGGCGTAGCCCGAGAGCAGCACCCGCCGCTCCAGCGTCTCGCAAAAGGCCCTGGCAGTGCCCGTTCGTATCGCTTTTCGCGGCTTGACGGAAAATATTGTGCGACGCTTCATTGTCTGTCTCCATCTGGCGTATCGAGGCCCGGCTGAAACAATCAGCGGCCCGTGAACGTCACCGTTGTGCCCTACCGATGCGGCTTTGCACCAATCATGGGGCCGTGCCGAAGAACTAAACCAATGAGAAAAACGCATGATACCGGGCCGGAAGCAATGGTCGCGGTGAGTCAACCGCTCCCGTCCCTTCCGTCCCGGTATCATTTTGTCCAGCTCACGGACCGATGTTGTCGCCGCTTGTGGAGGCGAAATTGAACACGATCGGCGTCATCGTGTGGGTGAAGGTCCCGAGCGAGTAGACTCCGCCGCCGATTCCCGGGGCGCCGTCGGCGCTGTTCAGGGTGACCAGGGAGTTGGCCAGGCTGAGGGTGGCTGTTGCGCCGTTGTAGATGCCGCCGCCCAGGGCGCTGCCATCACAGGCCTGCGCTTGGTTGAAGGCGAAGATGCAGTTGCTGACGGTCACCACGCTGTCAGCGAGTTGCCCGACGCCAGTGGAATTGTAATTCCCCAGGGCGTTGAAGATGCCTCCGCCCGCCCCGAGGCCGGCCTGGAGGGCGCCGTTGCCGGTGGCGGTGTTGTCGTCGCCGCCGATGGCCTGGTTGCCGATCAGCGCGGTCCCGCTCACGGTGGCTGCGCCGCCGGCGTAGTTCATGATTGCGCCGCCGGTTCCGACTCCGGCCAGCCCGAACACGCTGGCGGCGACGGTATTGTGATCGCCGCCCTGCGCGGTGTTGCCGATGAAAAGGCTGTTGGTGACGGTCAAAGTGTTGGGCCCGACGAAGCTGGCGCTGCCGCCGACGGCGGAGAACACGCCGGCGCCGAAGCCCGTGCCGGCATGGGCGACCGGGCCGCTGGCCGAGTCGTTGTTTCCGCCGATGGCCTGGTTGTCCCGGAAGGTGGTGGAGTCCAGTGTGAGGGTGGCGCCATACTCACTGCAAAGCGCGCCGCCTTCGGCCACTCCGGCCTCGACGATGTCGGTGCCGGTGGCGGTGGCGTTATTGCCCCCCATCGACGTGTTGTGATTGAACGTGCTTCCGGAGATATGAAGGGTGCCGGCCAAATTGGCGACCGTGCCGAAGGTTTCGTCGACCTGGGGATCAGCCTGGCCCGGGCCGCTGTTCCCGCCGTTGCCTCCGATCGCCTGGTTATTGTCGAATCTGCTGTTGGAAATGGATTCCTGCCCGAAGTTGCCGATGGCGGCCCCTTCGGCTTCTCCGACATTGGGTCCCGTCCCGCCGTTGCCGCCGAGGGCAACGTTGCCGCTGAACGTGCATTGGGAGATGGAAACCGAACCTCCCGCCAGACCACCGCCCTGGCCATCGGCATTCCCTGAATTGTTTCCGCCAACGGCGCGATTGTCGCTGATCGTGCTGTTGGTGAGAACGAGGGTGCCGCTGCCGGGCCCATTGTGGACCACAATCCCTCCGCCTGCCCCAACCCCCGAGAGGCTGCCGGCGCCGCCCTGGACGAGGTTTCCGCTGATGATGCTGTTGGTGATGCTGTTGCTCCCGGCGAATAAAGCAAGTCCTCCGCCATCCCCGTCCCCCTGCTCGGAGGAGTTGGCGGCGCCCAGCGCCTGATTATCGGTGATCTGGCAGTCGGTGACGGTCAGGTTGCCGCTGGTGTTCTCAAGGCCGCCCCCGATGCCACGGCCGGTATCACCCGCGCCGACGCTTCCGTACGCTACGTTTTGAGTCAATTGGTCCCCGGACAGTGTCAGATTGCTCCCGTCATTTAGAATGCCACCCCCTTCATTGGGCGCATACCCGTGGCTGATGGTCAGGTCGTTGATGGTCACGTTAAACCCGGCATCCACCTCGAAGACCCGGCTGGCGTTGTCGCCGCTGACCGCTATCCGGTTGGCTCCCGGCCCGTCGATGGTCAAGCTGTTGGCGATCTGCAATTCGCTGGCGAGGTTGATGGTGCCGTGCAGCCCGTGTGCGAACATGATGGTATCGCCGGAGTTGGCGGCGGCGAGCGCCGCCCGCAGCGAGCCGGCGCCGCTGTCGTTGAGGTTCATCACCGTGACGGCGCTGAAAAGGGTCCGGTCCTCCAGGGTCTGGAACTGTGGCAAAACACGCCGGGGGCGCTGCGTTGAACGATGTCCAACGGAGCGTGCCCGTTTCGAATGGAAACCTGCGAACATGACGACCTCCAGGAAAAGTGAAAAGCGGCGGCGCTTGCAGCCAACGTGGGTGCAGGCGTGCTCTGCCCTTAAAGGCGTAAACGGCGGCAAACAGGTGACAAGATTGCCCTTGCGTTAAATAACTTCGCGCACCCAAGCGCCGCCGTCCGGCGGATACTCAACCTCCATAGGCGACAGCCGTTGTGAGATCGGGCGCGCCGATGCGCAAAATCGGGGGGGGCCCGTCCCCTTCATCGAACTATTGCCCGAAAAGTTGCGATGCTTCTCGATTTGGGTATAATTCGCCTGCTTCACTTCCGGGCACGGCACATGAAATGGGACAGGGCGATATGGATGCGACAGCACCTGAGCAGATCACGCGCCTTTTAGGCGACGCGGTGCGGGGAAACCCGCTGGCCGCGCGCGAGTTGCTGCCGTTGGTTTACGATCAACTCAAAAGCCTGGCGCGGCATCGCATGTCCGGCGAGCGGGCCGGGCATACGCTCCAGGCGACGGCGCTGGTGCATGAGGCCTATCTGAAACTTGTGGGCGACCAGGAGCTGGCCTGGCCGGGGCGCGGGCAGTTCTTCGCCGCCGCCGCCCAGGCCATGCGGCGCATTCTCATCGACCACGCCCGCGCCAATGGCACCGAAAAGCGCGGTGGGGACCGCCGCCGCGTTCCGCTCAGCGTCGTCGATCTCGCCCAGCGGAATCAATCCGAGGAAATTGTGGCCCTTGATGATGCCGTTTCTCGCCTTGAAGAGGTGTCGGCCGACATGGCGGCCATCGTGCGCCTTCGGTTCTATGCCGGTTTAAGCGTTGAGGAGACCGCCCAGTCGCTGGGTGTCTCGCCACGCACCGTCAAACGCCAATGGGCCGGCGCGCGAGCCTGGCTGTTTCGCGAACTGGAATATGACCCTCCCTGATAAGTGACCCTCCCTAACCGGTGAACCTCCATGATTGAAAACTCCCAAAGCCGCGCCCTGGCGATCTGCACGCAAGCCATCGACAAACCCGAATCGCAACGGCCCGCCTTCCTCAAGGCGGCCTGCGGGCAGGACAAGGCGCTTCGCCGGGAGGTGGATTCATTGCTGAATTGTCACGCCCGCGCCGGCGATTTTCTGGGCAATCCCACCGGCGGCGGGTCGGGCCCATGCGAGACCCAGTCGCCGGCGCCATTGAGCGAGGGGCCCGGCACCCTGATCGGCCCCTATAAGCTTTTGCAATTGATTGGCGAGGGCGGGTTCGGCTCGGTTTTTTTGGCCGAGCAGGAAAGGCCCGTCCGGCGCAAGGTGGCGCTTAAGATCATCAAGCTGGGGATGGACACACGCCAGGTGATCGCCCGCTTCGAGGCCGAGCGGCAGGCGCTGGCCATCATGGATCACCCCAACATCGCCCGCGTCCTTGACGCCGGCGCTACGGATACTGGCCGGCCTTACTTTGTCATGGAACTGGTGAAGGGAATCCCCATCACCGACTACTGCGATCAGGCCAAGCTCAACACCCAGCAGCGGCTCAACCTGTTCATGGAGGTGTGCCGGGCCGTGCAGCACGCCCATCACAAGGGCGTGATTCACCGCGATCTCAAGCCCTCCAACATCATGATCACCCTGCGCGATGACCGGCCCATCGTCAAAGTGATCGACTTTGGCATCGCCAAGGCCACGGAACAAAAGCTGACGGAAAAAACGCTGTTCACCGCCTACGGGCAGATGGTCGGGACGCCGGCTTATATGAGCCCCGAACAGGCGGTCATGAGCGAGTTTGACGTCGATACCCGCAGCGACGTCTATTCGCTTGGCGTGTTGTTGTACGAGCTGCTGACCGGCTCCACGCCTTTTGACGCCAAGTCGCTGCGCAGCGCCGGCTTCGATGAGATGCGCCGGATCATCCGCGAGCAGCAGCCGCAGAAACCGTCGATGAAATTGAGCACGCTGGCCGAGGGGATGAAGCTGACGGTTGCCGGACATCGCCAGGTCAGCCCGCAGGATTTAAGCCGGCAGTTGGACGGCGACCTCGATTGGATCGTTCTCAAGGCGTTGGAGAAGGACCGGGCCCGCCGCTATGAGTCTGCCAGCGCATTTGCCCAGGACATTCAGCGCTACATGGATGCCGAGCCTGTCACCGCCGTCGCGCCCAGCGCACGCTACCGTCTCGGGAAATTCATGCGGCGAAACAAGGGCCCCCTTACGGTGGCGGCGGCGATCGCCGGGCTGTTGTTGGGCGGCACGGCCATCAGCACCTGGCAAGCCGTGCGGGCCACGCACGCAAGGAGCGCGGCCATAGCGGCGACAGCCGAGAAGACGAAGGCTCTGGTAGCCGCCAACGCCGCCAATCTCCAGGCGCAGAAACGATTCAACCAACTCGAAAAGGCCAACGATATCCTCGGTTCGATTTTCGAGAATCTCAATCCTCGCAAAACCGCCAACGACGGCCGCCCCTTGCAGGCCATACTCGTTGACAAGCTCGACGATGCCGTGGGCCAATTGGAAGGCGATGCGATCGGCGATCCGGTGATCGTTGCCGGCCTGCAGTTCAAGCTCGCCAGTTCCCTGATGGGGCTGGGACAAACCGACAAGGCCATTGCGCTCTGGAAGAAGGCCCTAGTGCATTGTCACTCTTTCAATTTAGGGTAGCATCAACGGCATAACCAAGGAAGGTTTTGCCATGCCCAAGACATCGAAGAAGTACGTGGTTCGTCTCACGGATGCCGAGCGTCAGATACTTCAG
>Ga0209483_1001087_pt1 | contig 21313 bp, 18 predicted proteins | sample NGEPerA_FD_184508 | JGI IMG/M metagenome (GOLD analysis project Ga0209483, IMG submission 184508) | Arctic peat soil microbial communities from the Barrow Environmental Observatory site, Barrow, Alaska, USA - NGEE PermafrostL2-A... | ecosystem: Environmental > Terrestrial > Soil > Wetlands >... | reverse complement strand
CCGAGTTTCTGTAAGGATTGCCGACACGATAAGATTTGCGTTATAAGTATTTGATTATTAGGTGATTCGCGCATATATCCAGATTTCGGTGTCGGGTATCTTTACATTTTCTCTGTAATTAGCGGCTAAGCGACCGGCAAAAGTGTAGAAAAATCAAACGTTAACCAATTGTTGGACAGCATCTTATCCACCAAAGTTAACCGGCGATGGAAACTAGGGGCTAACGGCACGTCTCCTGCTACTTATAAAGTGAAGAAAGACATGATTTTGTTAGTTGAGCGTGTTAATATACCCCCGTTAGCGGTGTAGACTGAGAAATCGTGAAAATACACGGCGGTTAAAAAAACGAATTCGATTATGAAAAACATGTACAAATTGACTACGGTGGGCTTGGCTGCTTTGGGGTTGGCTTTGGCCACACCCTCCAGCTATGCCCAGCAAAATTACGATTACTCCTATACATTTGATGCTTCGGGCAACTACCTGACGGTGAGTGGTTCGTTTGAGGGCTACCTGAACGAACCCGGGGGTAATCTTGTGACAGGTATAAGCGACGTTACGGTGTTCTACACCCCATCGGGTGGCTCCACCACTGAAATGACGGGTACCGTGGACGTGGACACTTACAACGGCTCGAGTTGGGTGCCTGGCGGGGTGCTTTCTCTTGATGGGACGCAGAATAATTTCTTATTCGAAAACAACAGCGAAACTCAGAATTTCGCCTGGGAGGGTGGTAATGCTTTTGCCAACCCCGGTTCGCTGGCCCCCGCTACCACTTTTAGTCCCGTCACACTTGCAAATTGGTCCCTCGTGGACCCCCCTTCAGTGCCTGATAGTGGCACCACAGCAATGCTTTGTGGAATAAGTCTGGTGGCTCTCGGTTTGTTTCGCCGGAAACTCGCCTGATTAGCAGGTAAGACATTAATTCATTTTAACCCGCCGGAGAACCCGGCGGGTTATTTTTGCTCTGGCGGCCTTGCTCGGCTTTGCTACTGGATCCACAACAGCAGAAGGGTGCCGTCGGCTTGGAAAATGAAATTGGGCAGTCAGATAATAAAGCACCTGCAACGATCTGGATGGACCACCGGCACACACAAAAAAATCACAATTTTTATTGCTCCACTCCTGAATTCGTTCTAATTTGCTTTCCTTGCGAGTCGCGCGAGGCGTAACGAACCTCCTCGCTTTCAAGCACAAATTCTGTTGGGAAAATCGTTTCCTCCTAAAACAAAATAGCTTGGTGCGAAGAATGATTTTTTGTCAAGCATGTTGGCAAAAAATCAAGTGCGGAGCTTTGTCTTACCTTGATCTGCTAAATGTCAACGGCTGCTAAAAATGAAGCGCGGAAGTCACCGCCGGAGCGGTTTCAGCCGTTGCCTCGAAGAGTCGTAGCCATTTTACGCCGCTTTGAGGTCAACCGGGCGGTGTTCTTTAGCATTCTCGTGAGTGGTTGGTCGGCCTTGGCCGGACCGGTCACGATGCTGGTCATTGCCCATTGGATGACAGCGGTCGAGCAGGGCTTTTATTATACGTTCAGCAGCGTCCTCGCCTTGCAGGTATTTGTGGAATTAGGTTTGGTAACCGTGATCATCCAAGTGGCCAGCCATGAATGGGCTTTCTTAGAAAGAGGGTCTGACGACAGAATATCAGGAGATCCTCGGGCGCTTTCGCGCCTGGCCAGCCTGCTGCGCTTTGCGCTAAAATGGTATGCGGTCAGCGGCTTGCTGGTCATGGCCGGTTTGAGCCTGGGGGGATTTATCTTTTTCTCAGCCAAGCCACACCCTGAAGTCGTCTGGCGGTGGCCGTGGTTCGCCCTTTGCGGAATTGCCGGCGTGGCTCTGATGATGTCGCCGATATTCTCCATCATTGAGGGCTGCAACCAGGTTGCCTCCATCTATTCGTTCCGGTTTACCCAGGGCATATTAAACTCGCTGGCGGTGATAGTTAGCCTCTTCCTCGGATTGGGGCTGTATGCCTTGGCCATCGCCGCGCTGATGCGCTTTATGTGCGGGTTGGTTTTCATTGCGTGGAAACACCGCGTTTTTATTCGCCAACTGCTGACTTCTGAAATCACCGAGCGAATTAACTGGCGGGGCGACGTTTGGCCTTTTCAATGGCGCATCGGCGTGAGTTGGATCTCCGTCTATTTCACAGTTTCGATTTTTACGCCGGTTATGTTTTATTATCACGGCCCGGAAGTGGCGGGCCGGATGGGTATGACTTGGGCGATGGTGTGCGTGATCGAAACATTGTCCTGCTGGGCGTGGATCAACACCCGGATGCCTCATTTCGGAATGCTCATAGCGAGGCGGCAGTTCGCGGAACTTGACCGTCTTTTCCTCCGGCTTTTCTGGATCAGCTTAGGTGTAGCCGTGGTTTGCTCTCTGGGATTACTGGAACTGGTCTATTGGCTGCAAGAGCGCCACCTTCCGCTAGGAGAGCGCATGCTGCCACTGTTTCCGACGATTCTGTTTCTTGTGCAGCGAATTATCAATGTCGCGATCAGTGCTATGGCCTTTTATCTTCGCGCCCATAAACAAGAGCCGTTGCTTTTCACTTGGGTCGTCGCCGCGCTGCTGACGGCACTATCCACTTGGACATTAGGGGTTTACTATGGGCCGGCTGGCGCTGCTGGAGGATACCTGGCTGTTTCGCTCATCTGGACTCTTCCCGCGTGTTATTATGTGTTTAGGCACTGTCGAACGCTCTGGCATGGCAGCCCCTCCACGGTCGCAATTCGCGCAGCCCAATAGCGTCGTCATAAAGCGGGTGGGTGCGCTCGGAAACTATCAAGACTTGGACCAGTTTGGAGATGCAGGGGCCGGATTTGGGTTGGAATTCCGAGCGAAATCATCATAATGAATATGTGACCAGTAACCGCCGCGGACACCAAGGCCTTGGCTTTCCTCGGCCTCTAATGCGGTTGGCAATGAAAAGGACAGAGTATGCTGCAGCACATTTACAAAAAATTATTTTAACCTATACCTGAATACTTATCCATCAACAAAACTCAGCCTGAAAGCTCTCTCGATGTAAGATCGGCCTGGAAGCGGATTGAATTGATCATCGCTGATATTATTGAGCGCTTCAATCTTCCCAAGGAATCCTGTCTGGAATTTGGCGTTGAATTCGGTTTTTCAACGGTCGCATTTTCAAGCTACTTTGAGAATGTTAAAGGTGTTGACATCTTTACTGGTGATAAGCACACAGTCCATAAAGAGAATCACTTTGAAACGACAAAGCGGGACTTGGAACCATACAGCAACATTCAGCTGTTCAGAGCGGATTATAAGGACTGGATCAAACAGGATAAGGCCCAATACGGTCTTATCCATGTGGATATTGTTCATACATATAAGGACACGTATGACTGCGGACTTTGGAGCGCGCAACACAGCAAATGCGCGATTTTCCACGATACAGAGAGCTTTATTGGTGTCAGAAGGGCTGTTATTGACATTGCGAAGGCAGCGGGAAAAAATGTTTACAATTATCCTCATTGCAATGGGCTCGGCATCATTGTTTAATCGATTTCGCCGCCGTTTACATAGCAGAAGGCTATAATGTAAGCTATGGCGCAACTTCCGAGTTCAAGCACCCTGTGCGCTATCATCACGACCTACCGCCCCGGCGCCGCCTTAATACAATGCGTGCAGTCCATCAGACAGCAGGTAAGCGCAATTATCATCATTGATGACGGCGACTCGCCAGAGAATGTGGTCAAGCTTCACGCTTGGTTTGAAGGGATCGAAGCGATCACCATCCTTCATCAACCCAACAATCTCGGAATTGCCGCGGCGTTGAACCGGGGGGTCGAGCAGGCACGAAAGCTCGGGTATAAATGGCTGCTCACCCTGGATGACGACAGTATTCCTCAGGGCGACATGGTCGGCAGGTTATGCTGGCATCTGGAGCAGTTGCAGAGCCAGGGAAGAATCGGGTGCCTTGGGATGGGTTGGCATCGTGAGGAGGCGCCTCTAAAGGGCTCTCGTCTGCCTCGTTGGAGAGAGAAGCGCGGGATCATTACTTCGGGAAGTCTTTTTTCGCTGGCGGCTTACGATGCGGTGGGCGGCTTTAGGGAGGAATTCTTCATTGACTGCGTGGATTACGACTTCTGCCTCCGTCTGCGGTCGCGCGGCTACCGGATCATCCAGATTCTGGAATGCGGTTTTCAACATTCATTGGGCCTAAGCAAACAACACCGGCTGCTGGGCTTTACGATTGACACTTATACTCACGATCCGCAGCGCCTCTACTATTGGTTTAGAAACGCGACCGTGCTGGCCTTGGAATACATAAGCGCAGACCCTCTCTATACGTGTGCCGTGGGAAAAGGCTTGGCCGGCAAAATCCTGGCAATTATGCTCTGGGAGACCCAAAGACGGCAGCGATTCAAGGCGGTCTTTTCGGGAGTTGTTGATGGGCTGAGGCATCGCATGGGTAAACAGAAACTAAACGATCATGAGTCTAAATAGCAGACTAAAGAGCGCGTCAGCATTGGGTCGCCTGGAATGGGTCAAGAGCATGCTCAAGGGGCTATTTGTTTCCCTGTGTATGGCATGCTCAACGGTAGGTTTGGCGGTCATCCTCCCAGGAGCCAACTTGCCCCGCCTGGCCGCGGTTATAGTTGCCCCTTTTCTGATTGCGCTGGCAGCGACACGCAATGGCTTAATTGCCCTGACGCTGGTTTGGTTGAACGAGCAATTTGTCGGCGTCGGTGGCACCTGGGTTACCCTGGGTCCGATTAACGGGCGGGCATTATTGCTGGCATGTTTGATCGCGGTTTCTTTGTTTGCCAAATCGAATCGTGGGCAAACTGAGGCAAAGGAACATAAGAGAAATCAATGGGTGCTGTTTTACGGACTTGTTTTACCTGTTCTTCTAGCGTATTATGCAGTAACCGTTAAAGGCGTCGGTGGCAGCGCCGCGTTTTCCGATGTCAGCCGATTTGGGGCGGTTTTAGCCTACTTCCCGGTTTACTACTGCCTAAAAACACTTCGTTGGTTTATGGTGGGTTGGTTGCTCGGGGTTACAGGCTTGCTCGCTGTTCTGTTCGTTTTGCTCGCCAGGGCGTCAGGCAGTGTCTCGCAAGTCTTAATGGAAAAATGGATAGAAGGTCTTAGTTTGGTTAATGGTGAGTCTATAGTAACGGGTGTGCTGGCAACCGGCCGGGCTAGCTTTGTGCCGCTGATTTACTGCCTAATCGGCCTGTTTCTCGGTCTGGTGTTGGTTATTATGTACAGAGAACTCTTTGCTAAAACGGTTGGTATTTGCATCTTGCTGGCAACGGCTTCCGCATTTGTGGTTAATTTCATTCGTGGCCCAATCCTAGGAATTATGGCAGCGGTGCTGATCCTTTTCGTGGGATTGATGAGAGCGGGGGCTTGGCGGAACGCCGCAAAGCTCGCCACCCTAGTGGCTGTTCTTGTGGCTGGCGGCTTCCTCTTCACGGTAACTTACTTGCCAATCTCGCTTGGCAAGTGGCAGATAATTGGGGAGGATCTGGAAGAAATCATTAATCCGGTCCGCGTCGAGCAGACCGAACTAATGCTCAAGGCTTGGAGGAACGAACCTGTGCTTGGAAGCGGGGTAGGCAGCCCCATTGCGAACTATAGCCGGACGGACGAGGACGAAGGACTCGCGTTCGAAGCCCAGTACCCGATGATGCTTTACCGCACAGGCATTGTCGGATTTATCGTCATTCTAGCGCCGTTCATCCTATTCATCGGCAGATCGCTCCAATTAATCGTGAGGTCACCGGGTCGTGCCCGCACCCCGGAAGGATTGATTAACATGGCCATGTGCGGGGCCGTTATAGCGCTCTTGGTGGCCAGCATCTTCAATCCCTACCTTGCCAGTTCGATGGCGGTGGTTTTCATCGTCATTTTTATGGCTTCGGATTCCGCTATTAGATTCCCCGTGGCGCGGATAGATCGGCGCCCGGCTCGCAGGCATGAAATGCGCAAAAATGCTTAAGAATATAAAGATCGGTGTTTGCCTACAGCCTTTTACGCCAGAAATGCCTGCGTTTCGCCGACGTTTTGGCTGCTATTTGGAGCGCCGCAGACTGGCCTGGGAACCGGCGGATTATAACAAACGGTATGATGTTGTTCTGGTTCATCATTCCGCAGACCTGACAAAATGGAAGAACTACGCCAACGGCAAACTTATATTTGACTATAATGATGATTATCTGGCCATAAAAATGGATGGAATAAAAACTATTGGAAGGGGGCTGGCGAAATTTGTGACCCGACGGTGGAGTAAACTCGTGATGGATTATAGGATGGCTTACCGGGACATGATGAAAGCGGCTGCTGCCACCGTTTGCGCCACGGAAGCGCAGCGGGCGCAGGCGTCACCCTTATGCAAGAATGTGCATAAGATTCTTGACCTGCAGGCCGATGCCAATTGGACGGTTAAAGGGGAATATGCGTCAGGCACGCCGTTCAATCTTGTCTGGGAGGGGCTGCCCGCTTTTGACGGATTGCAAAGTCTAAACGGAATCATCCCAAACGTGCAACAGAGGCATCCTTGTGCCCTTCACTTGGTGACCGCCCTGACTGGTTACAGACACTTACAGAATATGGGCAAGTTTTCCACCAAGGATGAGGTGGCGAATCTGTTGCCGTATAATAACGTATGGCTGTATGAGTGGAATTCCCTTCTGTTTACGAGGATCGTCACGGCGTGTGATTTGGGGATTATTCCCATTAATATGAATGATCCCTTCTGGGTCAGCAAGCCCGCGAATAAATTGCTCTTTTTTTGGCGCATGGGAATGCCCACACTCGTTTCTGGAACACCAGAATACAAAGCGATGATGAGCGCGGCCGGGGTGGATATGGCATGCGAGAATGAAGGCGATTGGCTGGCCAAGTTGGATATATACCTCAATAATGAGTCCGTCCGTCGTGCTGCAGGTCAGCGTGGCCTGGCATTTGTTACGGAACACTTTTCGGAAGAAAAGCAGTTGGCGCAATGGGACCAAGTGGTCGAGTCAGTGCTATAGAAGACCTGCAGATTACAATTGGCAAAAGACCTGAACTATTCCAAAATAACAGAAAGATTTATGCTTCATAAAATGTCAACTCGTCCTTGTACGATGTGCGGAACCGGAGGAAACCCAATTGTTGCCTCTGAAAGACCATGCCGATGTTGGAATAATAAGCCTTGGATGCCAGAAGATCATTACACTCTCATTTGTTGCAAGAAGTGTGGCAATCTTTATGTGGACAGTGATGTAACGGAAGAATACCTGGATAATCTAATGGCTGAAGTTGTCCCTGAATTTAGCGAAAAAACAGCTTATGAACGTAATGAGGAAATGGAGTTCGTTAGAAACAGAGAGTTGGAAATGAACTGGAATATGATGACGAAATTTCGCAAGCCGTTACGTGGGGAAAAATTGCTCGATTTCGGCAGTGCATGGGGAGCATTTGGAAACATTGCCAAACGAGATGGCATTATACCCAATGGTGTTGAGCTACAGTTGGTAGCTGCTCGATCCTCACTAAAACTATGGGGTGAAGGAATCGTGCATTGTGGGCCGATTGAGAATGCCCCATTCAAAAAAAATGAATTTCAATATATCACGGCTTTTGAAACCCTGGAACATTTATTTAACCCAATAAGGGTGCTGAGAGAGTTGAAAACATTTCTTTCCAAGGATGGGATCCTGGCTATTTCAGTGCCATCGGCTGATTATTTCATTTTCAAATATTGGTTTTACCGCAAACAGCCGGCTGGAGCCTTGATGAGAAAAATTCTGCCAGGCAACATGCTAGAAGGCATGGCTTTGATTCACAATCATATAAATACCTTTTCTATAAAATCAGCCTCGCTGATGATAGAAAAAAGTGGATTTAGAATTATTCATATTGGTTCAATAGGCTGGCGCGGCGGGCGCATTGGAAAGATATGCGAAAATATTGGCGGTTTATTATGGTCAACGTCTCGTCATCATATTGCATTTGCGCCCAGCATATTAATCATTGCGGATAACGGTTAGCAGCCTGGGGAAATATTCGTTTTTAACAAAAAATCATGCGCAAACCTCAATGATTTTGCGGGTAAATTTTTCAAAGCAGGCATATTTCAACAGGTTGTTAGGGGCAAGGAGGCGCATCATTCCTGGCGTGAGGGAGCCAAAAGCCCCCGGCATGGCAAGCCTGAACGATGAGCCGGTCCTCAGTGACAGCCAGAAGCTATTTACTGACTTACCTGTCGGGCCATGACTCGTTATTCGAAAGCATCGAATACTATGTTCACAGATAAAACACTATTGGTAACCGGCGGAACCGGCAGCTTCGGCAACGCCGTCCTTCGCCGTTTCTTGCAAACTGATATAGGCGAAATCCGCATCTTCTCGCGCGACGAGAAGAAGCAGGATGATATGCGGCATGAGTATAAGGACAACCGGATTAGATTCTATATCGGCGATGTCCGGAACCTGGATTCCTTGCGCGATGCGCTCAGCGGGGTGGATTGCGTTTTTCAGGCGGCCGCTTTGAAGCAGGTTCCGTCGTGCGAATTCTATCCGATGGAAGCGATTCGCACCAATACCATGGGAACGGACAATGTTTTGCAGGCGGCTTTGGAAAACAAGGTGAGCAAGGTGGTTGTTTTGAGCACCGATAAAGCGGCTTACCCGATTAATGTCATGGGTATGTCCAAGGGGCTTTCTGAAAAAATTATGGTGGCCCGGTCGCGGGTCGGCGCGGAAAAGGGCCTGGTCTTCTGCGGCACGCGCTATGGCAATGTCATGTCCTCGCGAGGGTCGGTCATTCCTTTGTTCACCCAGCAAATTGAATCAGGCCAGCCGCTCACGGTCACTGATCCGACCATGACGCGCTTCATGATGACTTTGGAGGATGCGGTCGAGTTGGTCGTCTATGCCTTCGAACACGCCAAGCCCGGGGATTTGTTCGTGCAAAAAGCTCCGGCGGCGACCATCGAGGTTCTCGTGCAGGCGTTGAAGAAGCTGCTCAACGCCGACAATCCACTTAAGGTCATCGGCACCCGTCATGGTGAGAAGCTTTATGAGACTCTTTTGACACGCGAGGAAATGGCGCGAGCGGAGGATATTCCCGGCTACTTCAGGGTTCCGGCAGATGCGAGGGACCTCAATTACAATCTTTTCTTTTCCAAAGGAATGCCCGAAATGAATCAAGCTCAGGACTATCATTCGCATAATACGAAGCGTCTTTCGGTCGAAGAAATGATGAACCTGTTGGTTAAGCTGGCCGACGTTCGGGCAGCCATGGCCCGCCGAGGAATTGCGGTCCCGCCTCTCACCTGAATTTAAAGTCAATTATGCGCATCTTAATTCTCGGCGGCGCCGGAATGCTGGGCCATCAACTTTGGCGGCGGCTTCATCACGATCACGAAGTTTGGGTGACACTGCGCAAGCCTTTGTCGCACTACTCCAGCTTTGGATTGTTCGAGCCAGATCGAACCCTCTCTGGTGTTGACGTGACAAATGCGGAGGCTTTGAACGGCGCTCTCCGAACGGCACGGCCGGAGGCCGTCGTCAATTGCGTGGGAATAATCAAACAACTCAAAGAAGCGACTATTCCGCTTTTAAGCCTCACGGTAAACTCGATGCTGCCGCATCAATTGGCCCAAGCGTGTTCCGCCGCCGGCGCCCGCCTGATTCATATCAGCACGGATTGTGTGTTTTCGGGCCGCAAGGGCAATTACACCGAGGAGGACCTGAGCGATGCCGAGGACTTGTATGGCCGCACTAAGTTTCTGGGCGAGGTGCATGAACCGCACTGCATCACCTTGCGGACGTCCATTATTGGACGGGAACTGGAAACACGTTCCGGGCTGATCGAATGGTTCCTCAGCCAGCGGGGAAAAAAGATCAAAGGTTTTCGGCGGGCTATTTACACCGGCTTCACCACGTATGAACTGGCGCGAGTGATTGAGGGTTTGCTAGTCAAACATCCGGGCGTTGGAGGATTGTGGCAGGTGTCGAGCGACCCCATCAACAAGTACGACTTGCTGGAATTGGCCAAGTCCGCCTTCGAATGGGAAGGCGAGATTGTGCCGGACGACACCTTCGTGTGCGACCGCAGCCTCAACTCCTCCAAGTTCCGTCAGAAAACGGGCTACCAACCGCCTTCCTGGAACGCGATGATTAGGGAACTGGCGAACAAGACAAAGACTCCATGAAAATTCTTACTGTTTTTGGCACACGGCCCGAGATCATCCGGCTCAGCCGTGTCATTCCTTTGTTGGATGAACATTGCGAGCAAATTTTGGTTCACACTGGGCAGAATTACGATCCCAGTTTGAGCCAGATGTTTTTGGATGAGTTGAAAATCCGGAAGCTGGATCATCACTTGGGCGTTCAATCCAGTTCCTTCGGCGAGCAAGCCGGGCAGATCCTCGCCAAAACGGATGCCATCCTCGACCAGGTCAGGCCCGACCGTTTATTGATCCTGGGAGACACCAATTCGGGCCTGGCCGCCGTCGTGGCCGCGCGCCGGGGAATTCCGGTCTATCATCTTGAAGCCGGAAATCGCTGCTACGACAATCGAGTGCCCGAAGAAGTGAATCGGCGGATTATTGACCACAGCAGTGATGTGTTGCTTCCCTACACTCACCGCAGCGCCGCAAATCTGGTGGCCGAAGGCATCCGGCGCGAGCGGATTTTTGTCGTTGGAAATCCCATCCTCGAAGTGTTGGAGCATTTCGATCCACAAATCCAATCCAGCCAGGTACTCAGCAGGATGAGCCTGGCCAAGAGCGGATACTTCCTAGCGACCATGCACCGGGCAGAAAATGTCGATCCCCCGGATCGGTTGCGAGCGCTGGTCGGCGGTTTGACCCGGTTGTCAGAAGCATATAAAAAGCCTGTCGTGGTCAGCGTGCATCCGCGAACGGCCGATCGCATCCATAAGTCCGGCATCTCGGTCGATGAAGGCAAACTGCGGCTGGAAAAGCCATTTGGTTTGTTCGACTTCATTCATTTGGAGAAGCATGCCTTCGGGGTGGTGACGGACAGCGGAACGGTGCAGGAGGAAGCTTGTATTTTCAACATCCCAAACGTGACCATTCGGGATGTGACCGAACGGCCGGAGACGACGGAGTGCGGCAGCAATATCCTGGCGGGTTCAAATCCTGAAATGCTGGAAGGCGGCATGAAACTGGCGCTGAAAAACTCGGACGGCTGGCAGGCGCCCGAAGAATATCAGCGGCGGAACGTCGCCGCCACCATCGCCAAGATAATGGTGAGTTATCGTCAATAATAAAGCTATGGCCCAAACGCAACAAATGAAAATTCTGGTAACGGGTGGCGCCGGTTTTATCGGGTCAAATCTCGTTCAGTTATTGCTGAAGGAGGGCCATGAGGTCATCGTGCTGGACAATCTCAGTTCGGGCTATCGCATCAATCTAAAACCATTTCCGGCGGCGCGGTTGCTCATCGGCGACGTGCGAGATCCCTCGATCGTCGAGCAGGCCGTAAAGGGCGCCGAAGTTATATTCCATTTGGCCGCTTCGGTGGGCAACGTGCGATCCATTGATCACCCTGTGATTGATGCGGAGATCAATGTCTTGGGCACGCTCAATATCCTGGAAGCGGCGCGGCGAAATTGCGTCCGCAAAATTGTCTTTTCCTCTTCGGCCGGGATTTTTGGCGAGCTAAAGACCTTGCCCATCCAGGAAGACCATGGCATTGAGCCGGATTCTCCTTATGGCGCGACCAAGCTGTGCGCCGAAAAACTCTGCCTCGCCTATGCCAAGCTCTATGAGTTGGAAGCCATCTGCCTGCGTTACTTTAATGTTTTCGGAGTCAACCAGCGCTACGACGCCTACGGCAACGTCATCCCGATCTTTGCCCACAAAATGGTGTTTGGCCAGCCGATTACGATCTTCGGCGACGGGGAACAAACGCGAGATTTTATCAATGTTCACGATGTCGCCAAGGCAAACTATTTGGCCGGGATGAACCAAGGGGTCTCGGGCGCGTTCAACTTGGGAAGCGGTTCCCGCGTGACCATCAACGAACTGGTAAGGATGATGGAAAGCGTCTCTGGTCTGAGCACTCAAATCATCCATGGCGCTCCTCGATCTGGAGACGTGCGCCATAGTTTGGCCGAAATCTCCGCGATTCGTTCAGCCATTGGCTTCGAGCCACACGTCGCCTTGGAACCAGGCCTGCGGGAATATATGGATTGGGCAAAAGTGGCCTTCAAATCGGACGCTCTTTAGAGCTTCGCCGCGAGAGTTCAAGCGCGTTGCGAGGCTCTGTATGAAAATTCTTTTGCTGACGCAGTGGTTTGATCCTGAGCCTCATTTCAAGGGCCTGCTGTTCGCGAAGGCGCTTCAGGCACGGGGCCATTCCGTGCAGGTCTTGACCGGCTTTCCTAATTATCCCGGCGGCAAGGTTTATCCCGGTTATAAAATACGTCTATGGCAGAGAGAGGTCATGGAAGGCGTTCCGGTGCTCCGGGTGGCCCTGTATCCCAGTCACAGCCGAAGCGCGATAGGAAGGGCCATGAACTATATTAGCTTCGCCTTGAGCGCCTCGATCCTGGGCACGTTGCTGGCGAGGAAGGCGGATGTAGCTTATGTCTATCATCCTCCCATTACGATTGGATTGCCCGCCATCTGCCTCAAATACCTGCGCCGGATTCCCTTTGTGTATGATATTCAGGATTTATGGCCGGACACGCTGACCGCCACGGGGATGGTCCGCAGTTCGAGGGTTTTAAAACTGCTGGGGTGGTGGTGTCGGCGAGTGTACCGGGCCTCGAATCGGATCGCGGTCTTGTCCCCCGGGTTCAAGAAACGGCTGCGGGAACGCGGCGTGCCGGAGGGGAAAATTTCGGTGATTTACAATTGGTCGCATCCCGTGGCGAAAGCACCGTCCAACAACACCTTGGAGCGACAGGTCCAAGGCAAGTTCGTCATCTTGTTTGCCGGCAATATGGGCGCGGCCCAGGGTCTGGACACTGTCTTGGACGCAGCCAAGCTCGTGGGAATTAAATATCCGGCAGTCTGCTTTGCTTTGGCCGGCAGCGGGGTGGACGACGAACGGCTGCGGCAAAGAGTGAAAAGTGAAGGAATCGAGAATGTCATCTTTCTGGGGCGATGGCCTCCCAAAGCCATGGGGACGCTTTACACACGGGCGGACGCCTTACTGGTTCATTTGCGCGATGAGCCGCTTTTCGAGATTACGATTCCGTCCAAAACTCAAACCTATCTGGCGGCGGGCAAGCCCATTTTGATCGGCGGACGCGGCGATGCCCTGGACTTGGTGCGCGCAGCCCAAGCCGGGATCGTCTTTGCACCGGTCCATGCCGCCGCGATGGCAGAGGCGGTGGATACGTTGCTGGCGATGTCACAGTCTGAACGGGAGCGAATGGGCTGCGCGGGGCAGGCTTACTACGACACATATCTTTCGCTGGCGGCGGGCGTTCGCGCCTTCGAAGAAGAGTTCGCGCGGGCCGCAGGCGTCGAAACCTGCGCCGCTTGACTGGGCAATGGAAATGAAACGCAGGAACAATGTTTATCTCGGGAAACATTTGCTGGATCGCGTCTGTGCTGCGATTGGATTGATCCTTTTGTCGCCGCTCCTGGCCGTCTTGATGGGACTAGTGCGCTGGAAGCTCGGTTCTCCGGTTTTTTTCCGGCGCCAGCGGCCGGGATTCAAGGGCAGGCTGTTCGCCCTGGTGAAATTTCGCACCATGACCGACGCGCGCGACTCGGCGGGAAATTTGCTGCCCGACGACGAGCGATTGCCCGACATCGGCATCCTATTGCGGCGCAGCAGCCTGGATGAACTGCCGGAACTTTGGAATGTGCTGTGCGGCGAAATGAGCCTTGTCGGCCCGCGGCCCCTCTTGATCGAATACCTGCCCCGCTACAGCCCTGAACAGGCGCGACGGCATGACGTCAAGCCCGGCATCACGGGCTGGGCTCAAGTGAACGGGCGCAATGCCATTTCCTGGGAGGAGAAGTTTAAGCTGGATGTATGGTACGTGGACCATTGCAGTTTTTGGCTCGACCTCAAAATTCTTGCCATGACGGTCCTTCGAGTCTTTCAACGCAAAGACATCAGCGCCGAGGGCCACGCCACGATGCCAGCGTTCATGGGCAATGAAGAAAGACAATCTTATGACAACTCCTGATACCCGGTTTCCAAATTGGCAGCCGCCAGTCATTGAGGACGGCAAACCGACTAAGTATAATTGGGTGGTCCAACATAAGGCTGGACTGCAGCTTGGTGACCGGACGGACATTGGAGCATTCACCTACATCAATGCGAAGTTCGGCGTAATCATTGAAGCCGGGGTTCAGATTGGATCTCATTGCTCCATTTATTCGGTATCTACCATCGACGGAAAACAGGGCCCTGTCGTGCTCAAGAGGAACTGCAAGGTCGGGACTCATTCCTCTGTCATGGCGGGAGTGACCATCGGAGAAAATGCCGTCATTGGCGCGCATAGCTTCGTGAACTCAGATATCCCCGCTAACTGTGTTGCCTATGGCGTGCCAGCCCGGGTGATGCAAACTCTAAAGTCCAAGAACGCGGTTTGATAAGCTATTATTGCCTATGAGTGATCGCCTGTTTCTCTCACCACCGCACATGGGCGGCGAGGAGTTGGAGTTCATCCATCAAGCCATGGCCAGCAACTATATTGCGCCGCTTGGGCCCATGGTGGATGCCTTTGAAAAGGAGTTTGCGGAGTACGTCGGAATTCCCCACTGCCTGGCCTTGGCGAGCGGCACCGCCGCCATGCATCTTGCTCTTCGCGAAATTGGGGTTGGGCCGGGGGATGAAGTCCTGGCCTCGAGCCTGACTTTCATCGGCAGCATCACTCCGGCGATTTTCCTCGGCGCGTCGGTCGCCTTCATTGATTGTGACGAAGAATCGTGGAACATGGACCCCGACCTTCTCGCCGCAGAACTGGCCGAGTGCGCCCGTCGCGGCAAGCCGCCGAAGGCGGTCATCCCCACGGATCTCTACGGCCAGTGCTGCGATTTGGAGAGGATTATGCAGGTCTGCGAGCCTTACGGAATCCCCGTGGTCGCCGATGCCGCCGAAGCGATGGGCGCCTTTCGGCAGGTGGAAAGCGGGAGCCAGGCAACTGCCCAACCTCGAACACCGAACTCACGCCATGCCGGATTCGGCGCTAAAGCGGCGGTGTTCTCGTTCAACGGGAACAAAATCATCACCACCTCGGGAGGCGGAATGCTGGCCAGTGACGACAGCGGCTTGATTGAGCATGCCCGCAAACTCTCGCAGCAGGCGCGCGAACCCGCCCCGCACTATGAGCACAAGGAGATCGGCTACAACTATCGCCTGAGCAATATCCTCGCGGCGATCGGGCGGGGCCAGTTGCGTGTGCTGGACGAGAGGGTGAAGGCCAAAAGGCGCATCTTTGCCACCTACCGCGAACTCCTCGGAAACTTGACTGGCATTGAGTTTATGCCGGAGCCTTCCCACCGCCAGAGCAACCGCTGGCTCACCGTCGTCTTGTTGCGCCCGGAGGAATTTGGCGCGACCAGCGAACAAGTCCGCGTGGCCTTGGAGGCCGAGAACATCGAGTCGCGACCCATCTGGAAGCCGATGCATCTTCAGCCCGTCTTCAAAGGTTGCCGGATTCGCGGTGGCGCAGTCAGTGAGCGGTTGTTCCGCATCGGCCTCTGTCTGCCTTCCGGCACGGCGATGACTGATTCCGATATGGAGCGGGTGGCGAGGATTATCCGCCAGCGTGCCGGCTCCCTGGCGAATCGATGAGCCCCTTCTTTGCTCCACTCGCCGAACCCGTCGGCGCTTTATGGGGATTGATGGTCTTGGGAGTATTGTATCTACTCTGCCGTCGGCACTGGAGGTGCGCGATGTGGCTTGGATTCCCCGTGGTTATGCTTTTTGTCATGGGCAGCACATCCTTGACTGAAAAGCTCATCTCAGCCGAGGAGCAACCATACGCCGGTCAACCTCATCTCCCTGCTCTCCCAGCCGACGCCGTCGTCGCATTAGGCGGCGACGAGCATCTTTCGCATAACGACCTGTTGGGCTTTGCCATGGGCGAGGGTGGCAGCCGCGTTCTCACGGCGGTGGAATTGGTGCGTTTGGGCAAAGCCAGGACCTTGGTGCTGGGCGGCAGCTCGCCGATTCCAGGAAGGCCGGACGCGCCTTCGATGGGGGTCCTGCAGGACTGGGTAACTTCCTGGGGACTGACCGCCGGTTCAGTGACGAACCTGGGCATCTGCATTAACACTCACGACGAAGCGGTTGCGTTTAGGGCGCTGGCGCGACGCCAAGGCTGGTTGAAAGTGATCTTGGTCACCTCTGCGCTTCACATGCGGCGTTCCGTGGCTCTATTCAAAACACAGGGCATCGACGTTACCCCCGTCGCCGCCGATTTCAAGGCAGCGGGTGTGTCACCGCCTTTGCCGCTCAGTCCGTTTCCACGCGAGCGTCGGCTTTTTCTCATGACTCTTTATATGCACGAAAAAATCGGCTGGTGGGTTTATCGGGCACGCGGATGGGTGTAGAACGAGATGCAGCTTCGTCGCCTTGGCTCTGAGCATTGGTTCCCATCGCCAGTTTCACAGCCTGGGCTCCAAAAGCCACCGTCCAGTGCGCAAATTATCTTTACACCAGCCAGGAAATCCGCAAGCTGGTTAGTCCATACGCCGAAAAACGGTGTGAGTTCATCGAACTAAGAGCGTGTTTTGAAAATAGATCGGCAAAGGGATTGCGAGCGCGGCGGGGCGGAGGGCGAGGCGCGACGAAGGAGAATATCCCCTCGTGGATCTTCGACTGAGGAGCAACGAAGCCCGCCGCCCCGCCCCGCCGCAAGACCGGCCGAGCTATTTTCAAAACACGCTCTAAGAGATTCGTTCTGCGATGACTGGCGAAAACCAGGAATGTTAGATGAAATCTGATCTCAATCTCACCAAAGAGCGATCGAAGGCAGGCCGGGCCGTTCCGGTATGGTCGCGACATCCGTGGGTCCGCAAACTGATTTTGCTGTTCCTCTACGCAGGGGGGCTCTCGTTGAGCTTTTTTGTGGCCTATGAGTTGAGATTTGATTTCGCCATCGAGGAGAATTTCCGAGCGCAGCTTTTTGGTTTATTGCCCTTGGTGGTCATGCTGCAGTTGATTCTGCTTTACGCCTTTGGCCAGTTTGAAGGGTTATTGAGCTATTTCAGTTTGCCCGACTTGGCTCGATTGTTTTGGGCGTCATTTCTCGCTTTCGCGATTATTGTTTTAATCTGGCTGGTTTCCTGGGGCGCTTACGCTCCTCCCCGCGGAGTCATCCTGAGCGACTTTCTCATCTCGTTCGTGGGGGTGGCCGGCACGCGCCTGGCCTTTCGACTGGTGCGCGAGCGCTATCTGGCGCCCTACAGCCGTAATCATCCGCTGGCCCGGCGAGTGGGCATCGTGGGGGCGGGGGATGTCGGCGCCAGCCTGGTCAACGATCTTTTCTCCAAGCGCGGTTTGGGTCTGCTGCCCGTGGGATTTTTCGATGATGATAAAAAGAAATGGGGTTCGCGTATTCATGGGGTGCCAGTCCTTGGCGCGCCGGAAATAATTCTGGAGCGGGCGGGCGTGTTGGATCTGGAACAAATCATCATCGCCATGCCGACCGCTCCGGCGAAACGAATCGGCGAAATTGTCGCCTTGCTCCGAAAAAGCCGCCTCAAATTTGCCATCGTTCCGGCGATGGACCAGCTCGCCAGCGGACAATTGAAAGTCTCGCAAATACGCCCCGTGGAAATTCAAGATTTGCTCGGTCGTGACCCTGTCCAGATCGAAACAGAAAGCATCAGGGGGGTCCTGGTTAACCGGCAGGTAATGGTCACGGGCGCCGGCGGCAGCATCGGCAGCGAGTTGTGCCGCCAGATTGCCGCTTTTGAACCCAAGCAGTTGCTGTTGGTGGATCAGTCAGAGGTGCAATTGTTCGCCATCGAACAGGAACTGATCGGCCTGGGCTACGGCGGATCAATTACCCCGCTCATCGCGGATATTTTGGATGAACCACGGATGAGCGCCCTCCTCCGCGAGCACCGCCCGGATGTCCTGTTTCATGCCGCGGCCCACAAGCATGTGCCGATGATGGAACGCCAACCGGGCGAGGCCATCAAGAACAACTCCCTCGCCACCGCGCGCCTGGCGGATCTGGCCTTGGCACACGGCGTCGGCCAGTTCGTCATGATCTCGACGGACAAAGCGGTCAATCCCACCAGCGTGATGGGGGCGACCAAGCGATTGGCGGAAATTTATTTGCAGGCCCTGTTCGCAAAAAATCCCAAGGGCACCCAGTTCATCGCCGTCCGGTTTGGGAATGTCCTTGGCTCGTCGGGCAGTGTCGTGCCGATCTTCACCAAGCAAATCGCCGCAGGCGGTCCGGTGATGGTGACGCATCCCGACATGGTCAGGTATTTTATGACCATCCCCGAGGCGGTGGGATTGGTGCTGCAAAGCTGCGCGCAAGGCCAGGGCGGGGAAACCTTTGTGCTCGACATGGGCCAACCGGTCAAGATTGCGGAATTGGCGCGGCAGATGATCGAATTGTCCGGGCTGCAACCGGAGGTCGATATCGAGATTCAGTTTGTGGGCTTGCGGCCGGGCGAGAAATTGTTCGAGGAAATCACTTGTAAAGGCGAAGCGTATCGTCCCACACAGCACCCGAGAATCATGCGATTTGTCACCGCCCCGGAAGACTGGAGCAAAATAAAAGCCGTCTTGGAGAATCTCAGCAGTGAATTGCACCAGGCCGAACCGGACCGGCTGAAGCAACTCATCAAGCAAAGCCTGGCCGAATACACGCCCGATCTAGGCGCGAAAGCAAAACCCGCTTTGGAGACGGCATCGAACGCCAGCCGCGGCGTATAATTTCCGCCTCAGCCAGCGCATCCTGACTTTGCCGCGCGACCCGCAGCCGCCTTTTCCTCACCGGGCTTGCCTTTTACCGGCTCCAACGGTTTGCGCTATGAGAATAACCGCCTCCTTTGCTTCGTCTTCTCTCCTGCCCGATTCTTTGACCATTCTCCATGAGTTTCCAACGTTATAAACGGCGGCTTCACCGGATAAGCGATTGGATTACGGAATGGGTGATCTATCTCGCAATTTTATTTGGACCGTGGGCCTTTGGCACGACGCAACCCTGGGCGATTGAGGTGATGAATGGCGTGGGGTTTGCCTTAGGTTTGCTTTGGCTGGGCAAATTATTCATTCGGGCAAGCGGCTATCACCCCCTGCGCTGGACACAATTTTCAGGCAAGAGCGAATCAGGGCGCGCGATTCGACCCCAAGACCGCTTCACTTGGATTCTGGGCACGGGGACTTTTTGCATTCTGCTCTATAGCCTGATCGGCGCATGGAACGCCCGCGCCATTTATCATCCCGCCCAATGGAGTTTTGAATATCGCAACGCCGTCCGGTGGCTGCCCCACAGTTATGATCGTGCGAAAAGTTGGGCGGCGTTTTGGAAGTTTTTAGGTTTGGCCGGTTTGTTTTGGGCCTTGCGCGACTGGCTGCTCACCCTCTCCCCAAGGGAAGCGGCGGAACTAAAGGACAAATCTTTTTCCATTCACGGAAATTCCGCCCACCTGCCGGTTCGTTTATGCCGTTTATTTTGGGTGTTGGCCATCAACGGCACGCTTTTGGCCACGCAGGGTCTTATGCAACGGGTCGAAGGCGGGGACAAATTGCTTTGGCTCGTTGAACCACGCATCAACCAGACGGCGGATTCGCAGTTCGGTCCCTATGCCTATCGCGCCAATGCCGCGCAGTATTTTAATCTGCTCTGGCCGGCTGTCCTGGGGTTTTGGTGGGCATCGGTCAGTTCCCGGCGGCGCAGGAAGACACCAATCCCCCCGCGCCATAATCACGCCGGCGCGCTCTTGCCCTGTATCGTGCTCATGGCGATCTGTCCCCTTATTTCCACCAGTCGCGGCGGCGCTATCGTGCTGGGCATTAATCTGATGATGGCGGGTGGAATTTTATGGATGGCGCAATGGCGCAGTCATTGGACGGCCAAGGCTTTGCTTTTCCTTTTACTGGCGGCCATTATCGGGGTGGGCGTGTTACTGGGCTGGAAATCCCTCGCGCCCAGAATGGAAATGTTTCACCAAGGATATGAGTCGCGCGCGGGACTTAACGTGACCGGACGCTACATGGCCCAGGACAATCCCTGGTTCGGCACCGGTGCGGAGACTTATGGGACGATGTTTCAACTTTACCGCCGCGCCGAGACAGACGACTGGCTGGCCTTCCTGCACAATGACTGGTTGGAAACGCTGATTAGCTTTGGCCGAATTGGCTTCGCCGCGATCTTGGGGACGTTGCTGCTCATTTTCAGCCGTTATTTTTTCCCAGGCGGGATTCCCGGGAACAAATACTTTGTCCTGTTGCTCTGGGTTTCACTGGCGGGATGCCTTTTTCACGCCTACTTCGATTTTCCATTCCAAATTCACTCGGTTTTAACCTTGTTCCTGGTGCTCTGCGCCGTGCTGAGTTGCCTCTCGCGGCGAACGGCGGTGAGAAGCTGACGGCAAAACCCCGCCTTTTTGCCAAATGCACTCTCCTGCGGACTGTCCCAGGGGTTCACGCCATTCAACGTGAAAACCGGGCGAGGTAGCGCCTGGAAGCATTTTACTTTTTGGATTAGCCCTGTCGGCGAAATAATGCGATAAGATTTCGGACGTCTCGATTGAGAATTGTTGATTGAAAATGTGTTATTGGTCATCGGAAGACTTCGCACGACCGCAGTTTTCTGACGATTTTGGCGGTCGGGACGGAGGGTATTCTTTAAATAAAAGATAACCAGTTTTCAATAAACAATTTTCAATCGTCTAAAGCCAAAGCTCCTTCCCCGGAACGCGCCAAAGGCAAAAACTGAGATGCGCCCAAGCGCCGCGAGCGATAATTTTCAGCTTGTCAATTTGCACCGCGCCGCTACAGTGTCAGGGGTCGTATTATTCTTTATGATTTCGCGCAGCTATTTTATCGGTGTTTTTTTCTCGGTTTATCTCGGGGCCAGTGGTGCCTCCAGCCTCTTTGCCGGGCCAACGGATCAGCCGGGTCCCAAATCGGATTCCGCCCGCGCCTTGAGTGCCAACGACGTGATTGCGGTGACTGTCTATCAGGAAGATGACCTGGCCACCAAGACCATCATCGATAAGAATGGCATGGTAATGCTCCCGCTGCTTGGGCAGGTAAAAATCAGCGGCATGACCGTTGGAGAAGCCACCACCCGAATCCAGCAGCTTTACAATAAGGATTATTTGGTCGATCCGCAAGTCAACTTGATCGTGGAACACTTCGCCGAACGCCGCTTCG
>Ga0209483_1001086_pt1 | contig 21315 bp, 19 predicted proteins | sample NGEPerA_FD_184508 | JGI IMG/M metagenome (GOLD analysis project Ga0209483, IMG submission 184508) | Arctic peat soil microbial communities from the Barrow Environmental Observatory site, Barrow, Alaska, USA - NGEE PermafrostL2-A... | ecosystem: Environmental > Terrestrial > Soil > Wetlands >... | reverse complement strand
CCGGCTGCCGGCAAGATCGCCGGCCGCGAACTTGCGGAGCCGCTCGCAGCGCGGGCAACGCCAGAGCGTATGCCGGCGCAAAGCGATCTCGACACATCCTATGTTTGCGTCGTCGACCGCCGCGGCAACGCGTTCTCGGCGACGCCAAGCGACGGAGTCCTACGCGTCTCGCCGGTCGTTCCCGGGCTTGGTTTTGGCACTTCCGCGCGCGGCGTCCAGTCGCGTACCAACCCAAGCCACCCCTCCTGCATCGCGCCGGGGAAGCGCCCGCGTCTGACGCCCAACCCAGCGATCGCGATAAGCCGGGGCGCCTTCGTCATGCCGTTCGGCACGCCGGGCGGCGATCTACAGACCCAGGCGATGCTGCAATTTCTCATCAATCATTCGATCTTCGGCATGGAGATACAGCGCGCCGCCGAGGCGCCGCGCTTCTATTCCTACAGCTTCCCCGACAGCTTCTCGCCGCACAGCTATTTTCCCGGAAAGCTCCGTCTTGAGAAACCGATCGCCGACGCGACCGCCCATGCGCTCGATGCGCTCGGTCACAAGACGGAATGGTGGCCGGACGACGAATGGCCGCGGACAGGGATCAATGCCATTCGCGCCGACCTGGCGAGCGGCACCCTGCACGGTGCCGCGGATCACCGACGCACCTGTTACGCGATCGGCTGGTGAGCGCGCCTCTAATGTCGGACGATGGACCCAGCGCCATCGGCAACGCCGTCGCGGCGCTCTCACCCCGCCGCTCGTCCGCTCGATCCTCGGATTCGGGGTCGCGCTGATCGCGATGGCGGCGCCAGCAGCGCGATGATCCTTGAGGTTGGAGGAATGGCCTACGAGACCGGAGAAGACGCGTTCATCCGGGACGGGGCGAATCTACTCACGACCGGGCTGGTACTGTGATGACCGGCGCGCTCCCCTGGATCCCGGCCGATGAGGTATTCGCTCGCGTGGGCTTCGGCGCGGCAGTTCGCGCGGTGCAGCGCCACCTGAATGGCGGATTCGATCCGGCGCGCGACTTCAGCCGCGACGTACTGGATCTAACCAACGGGCAACTGCTGCTCATGCCCACCCAGTCGATCGACTTCGTCGGTGTGAAGGTTGCGACCATCGCGCCGGGGAACGCTGCTGTAGGCAAGGAACGGATTCAAGGCGTCTATCTGCTGATGGACGCAACTACACTCAGCCCGCTTGCGCTAATCGAAGGCGCTGCGTTGACGATGCTGCGCACTCCGGCGATCTCCGCAGCGGCGGCCGATTTTCTAGCGCCCGCCGAGGTCGATCACTTGGTGGTCTTCGGGGCAGGACCGCAGGCGTGGGGACATATCCAGGCAATGCGCGCCATCCGGTCGCTTGTCCGGGTGTCAATTGTTGCGAGGAATCAAAACCACGCGGCAGCACTCGCGTCGCGCGTGCAAGAGAGCGGGCTGGAGGCACGAGTCGGAAGCGCAGCCGACGTGCGCGACGCCCAATTGACGGTATGCGCAACGACCGCTCGCACGCCTGTGTTCGACGGAAGGCTGGCGCGGGGTGACTCCTGCACTGTCGCTGTTGGATCCCACGAGCCCGACGCACGCGAGCTGGACTCGGCGCTGATAGGGCGTGCGCAACTCGTTGTGGAGGATGTTGCCGTTGCGCTGCGCGAGGCCGGCGACCTGATCATTCCTATCAGTGAGGGTGTGGTCGATCCAGCTTCGTTCGTGCCGATGCGCGACATCATCATCGGAGCAACCAAGGTCGACCGCACCCGGCCTCGCGTCTTCAAGAGCTCCGGAATGTCTTGGGAAGACCTGGTCATCGCAGCCGAGGTCTACCGCGCCGGCTGACCGCCTCGATGCTCCCGAATCTCCAACCGGTAACGTACGACGATGGCGCGATCATGGAGTCCGGCATTGGACGGTTCCGTCGAGGGCGAGCAGTTTCATCCCAAAGCACTATTGACGGAGCACGGCAAGGTGCTGCTCGCGAATTTTTGACCCGGTATTGAGGGAGGCTGGAGCGAACCTCTTTGGCTGGACTAGGCACGCCAAAAACTAATCGTCAAAACGGTCCGGAAAAGCGAAGCGGTTTACACCGCACGATCGGTGCCGTGAAATGTTCCACGACTAAGAGTTGACGGTGATGCGGCAGATCATTCACACGTCTACTGAAACCGTTGAGCCCCATAAGGTTCTAGGTCTACCGAAGACGGCTCGCCCGCGATCAGTTGGGCGATGAGACGACCCGTGGTGGCTGCCTGCGTCAAGCCAAGATGTCCGTGACCGAAGGCATAGAAGACGTTCGGGAAATGCTGCGACCGGCCGATCACGGGCAGGCTGTCGGGGGTTGCCGGTCGGTGCCCCATCCATTCGGTCCCACCGATGCCGTTTAGATCGGGAAGGTAGCGCTTGGCCGACCCGACAAGAGCTTTCGACCGCGCGTAGTTTGGCGGTGCATCCAGACCGCCGAACTCTGCCGCTCCACCGATGCGCAGACCACAGGCCAATGGCGCGGCGACAAACTTACGTTCCGCAAAAATCATCATGTGGTTAAGCGTTAGCCTAGGATCCGGGATAGTGGTGGTGTAGCCCCGCTCGCTTTCCAAAGGAACTCGTTCGCCGAGTTGTGCGCAGATTTTTGCCGACCAAGCGCCTGCTGCCACGACCAAAGAGCTACCGGTGAACGAGCGCCCATCGGACATCCGGACGACGCAATGCGAACCGTCCACGTTCTCCACATGAGCGGCGAGTCCTTTCACCACGTTAGCGGATTTACTCCGAACCGACGCCAGCAGTCCCGCTACGATCTGCTGCGGGTCGGAAACATGGGACCATTGGGGTAACCACATCGCGTGCTCCACGATTGAGCCGAGCGCGGGTTCCATTTCTCGAGCTTCCGCTCCGGTCTTTAGCTCGCAAACGATTCCAAAGTTGCGGCGCAATTCCCACTCAGCCCTATCACGCTGGAATGCAGCCGCCGTTTCGTAGAGCGCCAAAGCGCCAGCCCGATGAAGTTCACTCGCTAGACCAATTTCTGCTAAGACCGGCATCCAATCTTCGTGCGCTCGGACATTTAGAGCGGCAAGCGCGGTAGCGATCGCGTTCATCCTATCAACACGACCGGCCCTGAGGAACCGCAAGAGCCACGGGGTGATGCGCACCACGTACCGGCTCCTAATCGATAACGGTCCGAGTGGATCGAGCAGCCACCCCGGAACACGCCAGATAAGACCGGGAATCGAAGCTGGCACAACTTCAGTCACGGCGATTCCGCCGGCATTACCGATCGACGCCTTATCCCCCTCGGGGTCGCGATCGATGACTGTGACCGATATCCCGCGAGTAAGCAGTTGATGCGCGCAGGAAAGACCGACTATGCCGCCGCCAATAATGATCACTTCGCGTTCCATATGCCCTCCGCAACCGATCCATCAAGATGTATATTCTGGGATCCAAGTGAAAATATTATTCAACTATATGATTTTGTTATGCCTAATTTTTATAGATTTGAGATTATTGACAGTTTTTCATTAAAAAGAGTATATTGGATCCAACTCTTCGGGAGAAGTTTGAAATGAGCGGATGGGCTGGGGTATTTCCTGCTGTCACGAGCAAGATGCGAGAAGATGGATCACTTGATCTACCTCAAACACAAAGATCCATCGAACGTCTAATCAATCATGGTGTTTCCGGTATCGTCGTTCTGCCAATGCTTGGAGAAAATGCTTCCCTAAGCGTGGATGAAAAAGTGCAGGTGATCCAAGCGGCGAAGGAGAGCGTCGCCGGTCGCGTTCCCTTGCTTACCGGACTGGCGGAGATTTCGACCAAGGCAGCCACGACGAGCGCCCAGCTTTTTCATCGCCATGGGGCCGAAGGTTTCATGGCCTTCCCAAGCCTTGCCTATAAGACGGATCCGCGCGAGACGGTTGCTTGGTACAAGGCAATTGCCGCGGCAACCGATTTGCCAATCATGATCTACAACAATCCCATTGCATACGGCGTCGATGTGACTCCGGGGATTTTGAAAGAGCTAGCCGATGTCCCGACCATCGTCTGCATTAAGGAAGAATCCGGCGACATCCGACGGGTAACGGATATCTACAACGAGCTCGGAAATCGCTTCTCAGTGTTTTGCGGAGTGGACGACCTCATCCTCGAAAGCGTTGCGCTGGGCGCCACTGGCTGGGTCTCAGGAATGACCAACGCTTGGCCGCAGGAATGTGTCTCGATCTTTGGTCTCTGTAGTGCCGGAAAATTCGCCGAGGCGCTCGAGTTCTACCGAATAATGACGCCGGCCTTCCATCTGGATACGCACGTCAAACTCGTTCAGTACATCAAACTTGCCGAGCAACTCGTTTACGGCGCGCCCGAATGGGTACGGGCTCCTAGGTTGTCTTTGACTGTCAAAGAGCGTGAGCGTGCCGCCGAAATCATAAATGGAACAAAGGCGATTCTGGATAACCGACTACGAAAATCAGCCTGAGAAACGCAAAGTCACCGCGGCGGGCACGCCGCGACAGATTGCAAGATAAAAGCGCGACACAGCGAATCGCAAGCTGTGGCATAACGAGGAGATTAAGCGGCATGTCGGTCCGACAGATCTATAACGACAGCATCGTCATCGACCTGGTTGCGCCGCTATTGAGCGCGAAAAGAGCGGAGACGATAGATCGCATCGAGGACTTCCGATCTGGCGGTGTAACTGCCGCGGGTGCAACTGTCGCCGTAGAGGAGGATTTCGCGGAGACTATCGACAACCTCACGCAATGGCATGCTTGGTTCGATGCATATCCGGACCGATTCAGGCTTGTGCGGCATATATCCGACATCGTCGACTGCAAAGCGAAGGGACTAACCGGCATCATTCTCCATTTCCAGAATTCGGTTGCGTTCGGCTTGGATTTGAGAAGGCTCTTGATCTTCTACGAGCTCGGAGTCCGCGTGATTCAGCTTACATATAACCGGCGCAATTTCGTTGGCGATGGGTGCACCGTTCCGGAAGACGCAGGACTCTCCGATTTCGGCCGACGCGCTATTCGAGAGATGGACCGACTCGGTATCGTCGTAGACCTTTCGCATACGGGCTATCGTACGACGATGGAGGCGATTGAGTTGTCGAATCATCCTGTCATCTTCTCGCACTCCAACATCGCTGAGGTTTACCCGTCAAAGCGCAACATCCGCCGCGAGCAGGTTCGTGCCGTGGCGGCGCGCGGCGGCGTCATCGGTCTGAATGGGTGTGAATACTTCATCCGCGCCGGGCGGCAGTCAACAGTCGACGATCTCATTGCGCATGCAGATTTTATTGCCGACGAAGTGGGGGTCGACCATATTTCGGTCGGGTTGGACCATTTTTGGGGTCACACCCCTCATCTCCCCGAAGCGGAGCAGCACCGCCTCTATTCTGATCAGGTACGAAGTGGCCGGTTCGACCCCGAAACGTGGCCTGCTCCCCCATGGTATCAAGCCAATGGCATCGAGACACCGCAGAAGACGAGCGCCCTCGCCGATAGCCTCGCGCAGCACGGCTATGTCGATGACGATATTCAAAAAATACTTGGCGGTAATCTGATGAGGGTCTTTGAAGCGGTCTGGAAGAACTGACTCGGTCGTGACCGATCTACCATGCATATTTAACAATCAGCAGAGGAGATCCGACGATGAAAAATATTATGAGCGCGGTTATGCGGGCAGCGCTGACATGTTTTGCGGTGTCCGTTTTGGTGAGTGCGCAAGCAGCTGCGGATGACAAATCTCCTCTCGTCCTTCTCAGTACTGGTGGTCCTACCGACACCATCACGAGGGACGTGGTTGCCAAGGCGTTCACGAAAGCGACTGGCATAGAGGTCATCATCCGGCCCCAGTCGGATTCTCTAATAAGCACTGTTGTGGCCCAGAAGGACAATCCTCAGTACGACCTCATCCTTACAGGCTACGATTCCTATGTCTATCTTCTGCAGAACGGTGCTTTGGACAAGGTCAATTACGACGAGATTCCAAATACGGCGAATCTCTATCCGTTGGCTCGCGCCACCCACGGCATTGGCACCTCTTTCACTGGAGTGACGCTCGTCTATAACACCGAGAAGGTCCAAACGCCGCCGACCTCTTGGGGCGACCTTTGGAATCCCGCATATAAAGGCCACGTCATCATCCCTGCAGTGCCCACGACCTACGGCCTGGATCTCCTCATAATGGCAGCGCGGACCTTTGGCGGCAGTGAGCAGAACATCGATGTCGGATTCCGAAAGCTTAAGGAACTTGCGCCCAATGTAGATGCTATATACGAAAGCTCCTCGAACGCTGCGCAGATGTTTCAACTCGGTAGCGCTTGGATAGCACCCTGGTTTGCAGGACGAGTCCCGCCGACGCGTGATGCCGGCGTTCCCGTCGCAGCGGCAAAACTGAAAGAAGGCCAGGTGGCATACATTACGATGCTCTGCCCGCTAAAGGGGAAATATAGCAAGAAGGTTGCGCTGTTCATGAACATGTACCTGTCGACTGAAGCCATGGTCGCGTTCGCGAAAGGCATTGGAGAGGGCCCGGCGCGAACGGATGTTGTGCTTGACCCGGCTCTCGCCGCGACGGTTCCCTACGGCCCCGATCAGGTCGCGGCATTGATTCAGCCGGATTGGGACACCATCGTCCGCCATCGAAACGAGTGGGCGCAACGCTTTCAAAGGGAGATCGTTCCTCTGGTCGGCAAGAAGTGATTCTCTGTGCAATTCACAAGTGACGTGAGACCAGTTTCGCCCATAGGTCCTGATAGGCCGAAAAGCGATGTCCTGCAAAATCCTAAGAGCATATGAATGGAACAGTTCTCGCGCTTGCACGTTGCCTTGACCCTCGATCCTCAGTCGCTGGACAGTGACGCTGACATTGCCCTTCGGATGGAGAAGCTCTCCAAGCGTTATCCAGGGGCGAAAGAGTGGTCGGTCAAAGAGTTTGATCTCACGGTGCGCCGTGGCAGCCTTGTGGCACTCCTTGGCCCAAGCGGCTGCGGCAAGACTACGACGCTGCGAATGCTTGCTGGGCTGGTTGAGCCAACCGGAGGCGACATATTTCTGGAAAATAGAAATTTAAACAGTATTCCCGCACATCGACGAAACATTGGATTGGTGTTTCAGCATTACGCGCTTTTCCCTTTGCTGACGGTTTTCGAGAATGTTGCGTATGGGTTGAGGGAACGTAAAGTCGCACAGCGCGACATACAACGGCGCGTGGCGGAGGCGCTGTCCATGGTCCAACTTTTTGAGTTGAGCGCAAGAAAGCCGAACCAATTGAGCGGGGGGCAGCAGCAACGCGTCGCGCTGGCGCGGGCCTTGGTGATCAATCCAAGCCTGCTTCTCCTCGACGAGCCTCTCAGCAATCTCGACGCAAAGCTTCGGCACGAGGTGCGAGACGAAATCAAGCGGCTGCAGGAGAAGCTTGGAATTACGACCCTCTTCGTGACCCATGATCAAGAGGAAGCGCTTAGCATGGCTCAGACAGTCGTCGTGATGCGCGACGGAATGATTGAGCAGGTCGGCAGGCCGCAGGAAATTTATCAGAAGCCCGCCACTTCATTCGTGGCAGATTTCGTCGGGTCTTGCAATTTCGTCAAAGCTGTCGCGACGCGGCGGCAACGCGGCGCTCTGCGATGCTCCGTGAACGGAACGCCTTTCGAACTCGACGTTGCGGACGTCGCAGACGCGCCGCTCGGCGCGCAACTCTCTCTTGCCGTTCGACCGGAGCGCCTCGTGGTGACCGCAGGACACCAAGCAGCGAAGGAGTCTTGGCCAGGGACCGTGAGCGACGCGACCTATCTCGGGGCTATCACGAGTTACGAGATCGAAATGGGATCAGGAATTCGGCTAATGGCAGCGGTGGTCAACAAAGAGGTGCCCCCGTTTGGCAAGGGTAGCACCGTCGGCGTTTCTTGGACCGATGGTGCGTGGCGAGTCCTGCGCTAAGGCGTATTCGGGTCAGACATGCGTACTCGAGGCGGCATTTCAAAATGAGAGCAGTATCAGGCTTGGTTTTGCTACCCGCGGCGATGGTCCTGTTGGGTTTCTTTGTTCTGCCGATGGCATTTGTCGTAGCGACGTCGCTCCAGTCCGGTGTAGGGATCGGCTCGGGGATCGGACGATATGTGCTGTTTTTCAGTGACCCTTACTATCAGAATATCCTGCTTCGAACGCTCTGGATTGCTCTTGCGGTCGTCTTATGCACGCTCATCCTGGGTTACCCAGTCGCGTATTGGCTCGTGAGAACTGAGAGCCGTTTTCGAATGCTCTTTCGTGGCCTTGTCTTCTTTCCGCTGATCACAAGTTCGATCGTCCGCACGTTCGGATGGATCATCCTATTGAGCAACAATGGGTTTGTTAACAACATTCTGGCGGCGCTCGGACTCGATGAAGTCCAGTTCCTCTATCGCTCGCAGGGAATCATCATCGGCCTGGCGCATGTCCTTCTGCCGTTCATGATCCTGACGCTGATGGGTGCTCTGGGCAACATAGACCCTGCGCTAGAGCAAGCTTCGAGAAGCCTTGGCGCGTCGCCGTGGCGTTCCTTCTACCGGATCGTCCTGCCGATGAGCATTCCCGGCGTGATTGCTGGCAGCCTGCTTGTCTTCGCGCTTTCGACAAGCGCCTTCGTCACACCTGCACTACTCGGCGGCATGCAGGCCCCAATGATGGCCACGCTGATCTACCGCCAAGCGGTTGTCGCTTACGACTTGCCGTCCGCTGCGGCGACATCAATGGTGCTGCTCACAATAACCGTGATCCTAGTTACTTTCTATTATCGGGTAGCCCGGCCACTGCCGCTGAACCGTATGGAAGTGCCGCTGAGCCGTATGGAAGTGCGAAAGGCTGAAGGAGTCTAAGGCGATGGGGGATTTAATTGGACGACTTGCGCTGCGTCTCGTCGTGTTTCTCACGTTCGTTTTTCTGCTCGGCCCGACCCTGATCATACTGCTCTTTTCATTTTACCCCTCCGCCTACATTACCTTTCCACCCGCATCACTGACCCTGCATTGGTACATTGACGCGTTCCGACAGCACGACCTCTTTGTTGCACCCCTTTTCACGAGCCTGCAGATCTCGCTAATCGCCACTGCGATCTCCGCCGTAATCGGAACACTCGCAGCCTTCGGCGTCGTACGCAAGCGTGTTCGCTTCCAGTCGCTGCTCAACTCGTTTCTTGTCGCGCCCTTGCTCATTCCAACGCTGATCGTCGGCCTCGCCGGTATGCTATTTCTGACTGCGGTCGGATTACTTGGGACTTATGCTGGACTGATAGCTGGGCACGTCGTCATAACGCTCGCTTTCATCATCCAATCAGTCTCAGTTAGTCTGGCCACCCTAGACAGCTCCGTCGAAGAGGCTGCAATGTCCTTGGGCTCAAGTCCTTGGCGCGTGCTTCGTCGTATCACCCTGCCCATGATCATGCCTGGGCTGTTTGCGGGGGCGGTCTTTGCGTGGGTGACGTCATTCGACGAACTTCCTTTGACGCTGCTCCTGTCCACTCCGAGGACGTTGACGCTACCCGTCCAGCTATATGGGTACCTTGAGCAGCGATCTGATCCGACCTTCGCTGCTGTATCGGTACTTTTGATCGCCATCAGCCTTGGATTGCTGCTGATCCTCCAGAAAATTGGAGGTTTGGAAAAGCGCATCTACTAGAACTATCTGGATCATCACGAAAAAGTGTGCACAATGGGAGAATCAAGGATGCGGATAACAGGCTGCGAAGTCTACGGATATCGACTCACCTACGCTCACGGTGAATACGTGATGTCGGGAGGGCGCGCAGCCCAGAGCCAGGACTCAACGCTGGTCCGCCTTCTGACCGACAAAGGCATTGAAGGGTGGGGGGAGGTTGCGCCACTCGCGGGTACCTACCTTCCGACCTTTGCCGGTGGGACACGGGCAGCCATTTACGAATTGGCGCCCGCCCTGATAGGACTCGACCCGTGCAATATCTCGCTTGTGTACCGGACGATGAATGCCCTGTTGCTTGGACAGAACAGTGCCAAGAGTGCTATCGACATCGCCTGCTGGGACGTTCTCGGCCAGTCTGCTGAGTTCCCGATCGCGACGTTGTTGGGCGGCGTTCTTCAGCCGGATTTCCCGCTTTATCAGGCCGTCCCGTTAGGGAACCCGGAGTCGATGGCAAAATTTGTCGCGGATCGCGCAGCGACCGGAATTGGGCAATTCCAGGTCAAAGTGGGCAACGACCCATATGAAGACGTAGCACGAGTCCGAAGCGTCGTGGACGCGGCCGGCCCCGATGCATTCATTGTCGCCGATGCCAACGGCGGATGGAATCTTCAGAACGGTCTAATTGCAGTCCGCAAGTTGCAAGACCTCGACATTTATATCGAGCAGCCTTGCCGAGACAGTGCTGACTGCGCTCTCGTCAAAGCCGCAACCACGTTGCCCCTTGTTTTAGACGAGTCCGTCGTTACGGCTTCCGACCTGTTCCGGGCGAAGTATGAGGTGGGCGCCGGATCCATCAACGTTAAACTGAGTCGCGTCGGTGGGCTGACTCCTGCCGCGCGAATGCGGGACTTGGCCCAAGATCTTGGATTATCGGTAACGATCGAGGACGCTTGGGGCGGTGATGTCACGACAGCGGCAGTGAGCCATCTGGCCGCAAGCACGTCGCCGGAGCTTCTCCTCACTACATGCTTCTTTAACGATTGGACTAACGAGCATGTCGCCGGCTATGTACCTCGATCCCGAAACGGGCGGGGTGCCGCGCCGGAAGGGTTTGGACTAGGCATTCAGGTTGACCGCGGGAGCCTCGGAGCGCCGCTCTTTTGCGTTAGCTGAGGCGCTTACTGACGACGGACGCCTGGCCGCGGGCCGAGCTCGCTGTACGTGGCATTCATCAAGAGGATCTCTGTCGGCTTGGGCAGGTCATCGTGATTTATTCTCTGTTCAGACATACACAATTCGTGGTCGAAGCGATGCTCAGGGCGCGGCGTCGCGAACCCGTACTTTCTACGGAGGAAAACTACTCGAGAGCCTACATTCGCAAATCCGAAACGGGGCGCTGCGCTCTTGCGCAGCGGAAGCGTCGCTCAACGGCCCGTGTCGAAGACGCGGCGATCCGATCGGGCCAGGGATCGACGATAGTGTGCAAGAGCGATGCAACCAGCTAAGGAGGCGCAAATGTCCATCAATCCGATGAGCCAGGATTGGAGTGAGGTCGAACGAGTTCTTGAAAAGGCTTTCACCGCAGCAATGGAACTGTACAAGGCGCGCGGGTTTGCGGGGCGCTTCGGGTTTGGGCGACGGCCGGCACTTGTCACAATCGATCTGGCGAATGCTTGGACGCGGCCAGGGAATGTCTTTTCGTGCGATCAGACTAAGATGGATACCGAGATCATTCCAGGGGTCCAAGCGTTGCAAAAGTCTGCGCGCGCTAATGGATATCCTGTGATTCACGTCACCACCGCTTATCAGAACACCAATCGAGGCGATCCGAACTCGGACCTTGGGATCTGGCCCGCAAAAAGCCCGCTCCTTGCGATGAAACAAAGTGATGACAACGATCTTTGGAAGATCGATTCACGGATTGCGCCGATCGATGGCGAGCGCGTGATCATCAAAAAGAATGCGAGCGGATTTGCCGGTACTGATCTCCACAATTACCTGACGTCGATTGGTGTCGATACGCTCCTCGTCACGGGGGTGACTGCCTCCTGCTGCGTTCGTGCCACCGTCCAGGATGCCTTGGCACATGGCTTTAGACCAGTCGCAGTAAAAGAGTGCATCGGTGATCGGATCCCGGCCGCCGTCCAATACAATCTGTTTGATATTAATGCTAAGTTAGGAGATGTTCGGACGTTGAATGATTGCCTCGACTATTTGAGTTCTGTTGATGTTCGCAACGCTTTGACGTGAATTGCCTTGAATGCTTCGCGTGGGGGGCCGGAAACGAACGCAGCCCCACTGCGGAATGGAGGACAAAGCGATGACAGAATCCGCAGTAACTGACCGAGCAGCGCATGCGTGCGTTTCGAGATAGGCCTCCGAACTGTTGCCACTCACTTGTTGCAGCGCAAATTGCTCCGCGGGACAAACCCTGTTCTTGGGGGGTGGCCGCGAACATGCTGCGGTTCGTCTCTTGACCGTAGCGGGCCAGTTCGAGGAAGTCCTGTTCCTGCTCATGCCTGAGAGTGTGAGAGTTTTTCTCTGGCGCGATCGAATTGTCACGCGACTGGCTACATAATTCGGTATGAGGATTGCAACCGATGTGGACGAATTGAGTACGAGCGCAAGCCTGTTCGAGGATCTGGCGGAGCCGAGCGAGGCGCAAATAGAGCAGGCACGCGCGCAAGCCGCGAGCAAGTTCCGCCAAGGCGAAGCGCGCCTGTTGCAATCCAATCGTGCCCAAGTCGAGCTACGGGCGTCGGATCTTGAATCGCTGCTGGGCGAAGACCATCGCGCGCGGCTGGTTTGGGGCTACGTTAAGCGGCAAGACCTGAGCGCGCTGCTGGATGCGATCAAAGCACGTGGCGCGGCGCCTGGACGGCGGGCGATCGACCCACGCATGCTGTTCGCGCTATGGTTGTACGCGACGCTCGACGGCGTGGGCAGTGGCCGCGAAGTTACCCGGCTGTGCCGCGAGCACGACGCCTACCGCTGGATCTGCGGCGGGGTGCAGGTCAACTACCACGCGCTCAGCGACAACGTGGCGGAACTGACGGCGGTCGGCGCGATCACGCTCGCGCACGTGACGCAAGACGGCGTGCGGGTGCGTGCGAATGCTGGGGCCGCCTCGTTTCGCCGCCAAGTGCGACTGGAGGAACATCTGGCCGAGGCGCGGGAACTGGTGTGCTCGCTCAAGGCCCAGGTCGAGGCTGACCCGGGCGAAGCCAAGCGCCGCTCGCAGGCGGCCAAGCTGCGGGCAGCACGCGCGCGTGAAGCGTGCATCGGCGAGGCGTTGGCGCAGTTGCCTGAAGTTGCCGCGGCCAAGCGGCGCAACGGCGGCAAGGCCGCAGACACGCGCGCCAGCACCACCGATGCCGACGCCAGGGTGATGAAGATGGGTGACGGTGGGTTTCGCCCTGCCTACAACGTAAAGTTCGCCACCGACTGCGAAGATCAAGTGATCGTCGGCGTGGACGTGGTCACTGCGGACAGCGACATGGCGCAACTCACGCCGATGGTGGACCAGGTCGAACAGCGCATGTGCAAGGTGCCCGGGCAATGGCTGGTCGATGGCGGCTTCCCTGCGCACGAACAGATCGATGCCAGTCCCAGGACCCGGCCGAAGGGCCGCCAGGCGAGGCGGCGCAGAAGACGCCAGCAGCGATCAGCGAGTTCGAGCCGAGGCGGCGGGATAGTGAGGCGGTGGCGCAGTGGCGCGGACGCATGAACACCGACGCGGCGCGCGCGGTCTACAAGAATCGCGCAGCCACCGCCGAGTGCGTGAACGCACAGGCGCGTAACCCAGGGCTGCAGCGCATGCCGGTGCGTGGCTTGGCCAAGGTCAAGTGCGCGGTGCGGCTGTACGTACTGGCGCACAACCTGATGCGCATGGCTACGCTCGCACCACAACTCATCGGCTGAGGCACAGGTGCGTCCGCGATGACCACAATGACCGCGTGAGGCGCCAAAGCATGCCCAAAGACCCCACAACTCGGCTCATGCGCAGGTCCCCGACCTCGATTCGACGTATTATCAACGATGCGATCCGCCCCGGCGCCCGCCCGAACCGCCAACGCGTCCCCGCAGCATCGCACCCGAAGCGGAAATCGAAATCTTCTCATTCTCTGAGTCCCTACCCATTCAGACAGGTTCGCGGCGGATCAAGTTGATGAGGTGCAATACGGTATCGACGCAGTCGCCACCGCCCATTTCATCGGCCTTGTAAGAGCGGAGGGAGTGCCGGCGACCACAATGCGCGATCGACATTGCAACTCAGCTGCTAGCCATTCCATTCGCGACGTACTTGAACAGAGCCGAAGGACAACAATGTCCGAGCAGGAGACGCGGCGCTTGGCATGTTGAGAATGTCTTGAAAAGTCATCGTCCGATATCGCACAAGTCCACGAAGAATGACCACGCAGTTGATCTCGAGAGATAGCTCACGGCGGGAATCGATTACTCAGGAGTTGGTACTTTGCGAAACAGTTGTTCCGAGCAGCCGTCCGGGTACAAGATTTCCAGAGGGACTGTTGTTGTCGTCCAAGTTACCGACTCATGAGTAACTCCCAATCCTGCCTTACGCAGCAATTGAACTCGCGATGTTTTCAGCAGTTCGACTGATACCGTGGCCCAGTCCTGGAGCACTTGAAGAATGGCAGGTAGGGGACCAGATTTGGGGAATACTGGAGAGAAGGTCGTGGCTCCCACGACACTTCCGAATCAGATCGCTGCATATCTGCGCGATCGGATCTTATCGGGAGAGCTGCGTGAAGGGGCTCAGCTCAGACAAGAGATGCTGGCAGCTGAGTATGACGTCAGCCGCGTCCCTGTTCGAGAGGCACTACGCCAGCTTGAGGCAGAAGGGCTTGTCGTTTCGGCTCCGCACCGTAGCGCCGTTGTGAGTGAAATATCGATCTCGGACATCGCGGAGGTTTTCGAACTCCGAGCTCTTATCGAATGCGAGCTGTTAAGACTCGCCATGCCGAAAATGCACGACCAGCATCTTGCTCGAGCAGACGAACTCAACCGCATAGCCTATGCCACGAAAGATGTGGCCAAAGTGTCTGATTGGGGTGATCTCAACTGGCAATTCCACAGCGCCTTGTATATCGCCGCGGAAAGGCCGGTCACGCTTGAGGTGCTCCGCCAGCTTCATCAAAAGGCCCATCGCTACCTTCGACTCCATATGATCGTGACGCAGGGGAGGCTTCGCGCCCGTCAGGATCATCGGCGCATTGTTGAGCTTTGTGCTGAGCACAATCTGGAAGAAGGAATTCCGTTCCTACGCGACCATATTCTAGACGCCGGACGCGATTTGACGTCCGCAGTTGCTCGGTATTAAAGCCGGGAAGAAGTGGAGTAAATCCCTAGGGAAGCTCTGAAATACCCACTCGTTTCGACATCGTAATTGCGTTCATGCGCGTTGATCCAGCAGCGTTACGAGGAGAGGCGGAATGAAACCACAAGTGTCGTTTTCGATGACGGGCTACTTCGACAAGGGCAACAAGACGCGGCGCGAGCAGTTCCTGGCGAGATGGAGCAGGTAGTGCCGTGGGACTGGACGCTTCGCGCATCAGGTCTATCGTCGCGTGGCCGTGGATTATTGATGCACTATCGATGTAGAAATGGAATTAGCTGAGTTTCATGGTGACTGGAATTACACACTCCTGCCGCTGCGAAATAAAACTTGATCAACTTATTTTCACGTGACGCTTAGACGAGTATCATGGCTTTCAAACTATGTCGATGATCGGCATCGGAGGTTACATTTGTGAAGAAAACTGGCTTCGCCTTATCGCTTATGCTCATAGGAGCCATACTGCCAAACCGTGGCTTCGCGGAAGATAATGTCACCTTGGCGTTGAATTGGATTGTCAGCGGCAAACATGCTGGTTACTACGTTGCTATGGACAAGGGTTGGTACAAGGATGCCGGTCTGAACGTCACCATTTCACGCGGCCGGGGTTCGGGGGACACGCTAAACCGCATCGCGGTCGGCGAATCGATGGTTGGTTTGGTTGACACCGCCACTCTGATAAGTGGCATAGCGCGGTCGAAAATGCCCGTGAAGGGGATAGCCCTTGTAGCTGAAAAATCAGCGGTAGCTGTTCTTTATGCGGGCGAATCGGGAATTAAGGTCCCGAAGGATCTCGAAGGCAAGAAGCTCGGTCGATCAGCATCGGGGGCATCCGTTATCATGTTCCCGGGCTTTCTAAAGGCAAACGGCGTTGATGATAGAAAGATTCATGAAATCGTGGCCACGACGTCCACGTTCCTGCCAATGTTGCTGTCCCGCCATGTGGACGCGGTGTTGGAGCAAAGCTCTAACCTTGCTCGTTACCGGAAGGCTGCTGTTGGTCAGAATTTACATATTGCAGCGTTTACATTCGCGGACTATGGCTTCACGCTTTTAGGTGACCAGCTTGTTGTCACCGAAGAGACATTGAAGACGAACCCAAAAGTGCTGCGGCGCTTTCTTACGGCGACGTTCAAGGGGATGCAGTATGCCTTCGAACATCCTAAAGAGGCTATTAAGATGACACAGAGGCATGACCCGGAGGTCGAAACCGATGTTGCAGTAGCAGAGCTGCTGGACACCAAGCGGCTGGCGATGACCCCGACAACGAAAAAGCATTATCTGGGTTACATTGATCGGGCAACAATGGTCGAGGCTATCAAGAGTGCGACCGACGCACTGAAACTTCCGCGCAAAGTTGCGCCTGAAGAGGTGTACACCCTCGATCTCCTGAACTGAAACATGCGCGATCTCCAGGAAGAGTCCCCCGTTCCGCTGATCACCTTCAACGGCGTAACCGTTCAGTTTCGTGGCCGTCACGGGATGGTGGTCACCGCATTGGAGCAGGTCGACCTTGCTATTAACGAAAAGGAGTTTGTCTCAATAGTCGGCCCGAGTGGCTGCGGTAAAAGTACGCTTTTGCGCCTCATCGCCTGCTTAATCCGTCCAACAGCTGGAGACGTCCATATCAAGGGCAGGCCACTCCGAGAGCCTAGCTCCAGGATTGGAATAATGTTCCAGCAGCCGGTTCTGCTGCCCTGGAGATCAGTACTAGACAATGTGCTGTTCCCTGTCGAGCTGATACATCAACCGCGCGCAGCGTTTGAGACCACTGCGCGGGAGCTAATTCAAACAGTTGGCCTCGGCGGATTCGACAGAGCGATGCCGCGGGAGCTCTCCGGCGGGATGCAGCAGCGCGTGGCCATTTGCCGTGCGCTGGTTTACGATCCGCCTGTACTGCTGATGGATGAGCCCTTCGCTGCGCTGGACGCTCTGACAAGGGACGAATTGGGCATTGAACTTATGCGGGTCACGGCACAACGAGATAAAACCGTCGTGTTCGTGACCCACAGCATTACCGAAAGCATCCTTCTTTCCGATCGCGTGGTCGTGATGTCTGCCCGTCCAGGTCGTATTATTGATGAAATACCGATTCGCCTGGCTCGACCGCGATCGTTGGACTTAGTATCGACGCCGGAATTCGGATGCTATGCGTCTCAAATCCGTAGCCGTATCGCCGCCGCGCATGGGCGTTTGACAACCGCCGGTCCAGAGCTTACATGACCACCTCTACTCTATGGCTGCGGGCAAATGTAATCCCCGTGACAGTTTTCGTTGCTCTGTTCGTAATTTGGGAACTGGTGTGCAGGACTGGTGTAGTACAGCCTTGGCTGCTGCCGGCGCCGAGCAACATAGCGATCGCGGTTTGGGACAGACGTGTTCTAATGTCGTTCCACCTGCTCGTCACTTTTACAGAGGTATTAGGTGGATTCTCACTTGCTATCCTACTCGGCGTTCCCATCGCTATTTTGATTACCTACTCCGACCTTGCACGGAAGATCACTTATCCGGTTCTGTTGGTCTTTCAATCGGTGCCTAAAGTTGCGCTTGCACCTTTGATCTTGCTATGGCTCGGCTACGGAATGTCATCGAAGATTTTCGTTGCTGCAGTCACTGCCTTTTTCCCGCTGGTCATCAATACAACGGCGGGTTTGGTATCCACTCCGGCGGAGATGTTGGAGTTGGCCTGTGCTCTTAAGGCGAGGCAATTTGATGTGTTCTTAAAGGTCCGGATGCCCTGGGCGCTTCCATACATCGTCAGCGGCATGAAGGTTGCTGTGACGCTTTCCGTTATCGGCGCTGTCGTAGCTGAGTTCGTCGGCTCCGATACTGGGTTGGGCTTCGTTATCCTGAATGCGAGTAGCACGATGAACACTCCGGTAGTTTTCGGAGCGATGGTGCTGCTTTCACTTCTCGGAATGTTATTCTTCTATTCGATTGTCGGATTGGAAAAGCTCCTTTGTCCTTGGTACATGAAGGCGGAACAAGGTAGCGCGCTGCAAATTGCGGGAAGTATGAGTTAGCCACCAGCGCACGAATTGAGAACAACTAACTTTGCAAGTTCGCGGTTGCTCCGAATTCCGGCATATCAGGCAATCTGTCTAACATGGTTTTGTGGCTTTACCGTTGACAGGCTGTGGGGACGATCCTTCCAAATCACGGCCGAGGGGGCAACATGCGGGATAAACCGCGAATAGCAATTGTAGGCGCCGGGCTAGGTGGTTTGACTGCTGCAATCTTATTACAGCGAGAAGATTATCCCGTTCGTATTTATGAACAGGCGGAGAAATTTTCGCGTATTGGAGCGGGCATTCAGCTTAGTCCCAATGTCACGCGTATCATGCGTCATATGGGAGTAGAAGATGCAATGATGCGAACGGGCTTGCGTCCGCTTCAAAAACTGAGTCGCGATTGGAAAACTGGGGAGATTACATACGCGGTCCCATTGGAACAGATGCTCGATCTGTACGGAGCACCCTATTTGATTATGCATCGCGGAGATATGCATGGAATACTTGTATCGGAAGTAAAGCCACAATCCCTTCTTATGAATCGTCGTTTGGTGCACTTAGAGGATAAGCAATCATTCGTTTCACTTTCATTCGCTGACGGCACCAGCGAAGAGGCCGACATTGTGATTGGCGCCGACGGCGTAGAATCCAAAGTGAGAGAAGTTCTTCTTGGCCCGGAGCCGCCGACCTATACCGGATACATCGCGTATAGATCGATCTTCCCGCGTCAAAATATTGGCAATTTGCAAATACCAGATAGTTCCAAGTGGTGGGGAGATGACAGACATCTCGTAATCTATTTTCTCACGAACAAACGTGATGAGGTTTATTTTGTTACTGGCGTTCCAGAACCGGAGTGGAAATTTGAGAGCGTTTCGCCGGTTCCCGCTGAATTAAACGAGGTACAGGATGCTTTTGCGGAATTTCATCCTGAGGTCCGTTCAGTTCTAGCAAGCTGTCCGCAAGCGACCAAAACCCCGCTGTTAGAACGAAAACCTTTGCCTCTCTGGAGCCAAGACAGAGTGGTACTTCTGGGAGATGCCTGCCACCCAATGCCTCCGCACATGGGCCAAGGGGCCGGAATGGCAATCGAAGATGCGGTGACGCTCGTGCGCTGCTTTAAGAACGCGCCAAATCACGATCATAAGGCCGCGTTTAAGAAATACGAGGTCAATAGATTTGAACGAACTGCTCGTGTCCAGCGTGAATCCCATAACAACGAATGGATTCGGTATAGCATGGATCACCAGTGGCTCTTTGGATACGACGTCATGACAGCACCATTGATCTAGAAATGGATATGCAAATCGAGTGGGTGTGCACAACAGTGCCGCACACAAACCGGTTCTCACCGATTGAGAAATGACCGGACATCTAAGCCTTTGCGTGAAAATAGCTTCGGCGCGATTTACGGCGGCAGGCCGATTACTACGCTCCTATTACAACTGGCAGCACCCGCAGCAACTTGGGCCGACAGCCGCTATCAGTCGCCTTGAGCTAGATGCAATATACGTTACTTAACGTTTCCCTAGTGTATCCGGTCACTTTTCGTGACCGGAGAATCGGTGATGGCACGCACGCTTGCGAGGCTTCCCGAGGACAGTCGCATCACCGACTACGTCAGCCTGGGTGTGATCACCAAGACATTTTCGCTGGAGCGCGTGCGCGCGGTGCTCGCTTCGACCGGCAACGCCAGCGAGCGCGACCTTCCGCGCATGTGGTCGTCTACTACGCCATTGCCTTGGCGCTGTACATGCAGTCGTCCTACCGCGAGGTCTTGAGGTGCCTGCTCGAAGGGCTGCAGTGGCTGATGGACCCGGCGCTCACGCCGCGGGTGGCCGACCACTCGAGGATCTCGCAGGCACGCACGCGCTTGGGCTGGAGCCGTTGCGACAGTTGAACGATGAAGTGGTCAAGCCCGTCGCAGTGGCTGCCACGCAGGGTGCGTGGTACAGTCAGTGGCGCCTCGTGAGCCTGGACGGCAGCACAATGGATGTCGCCGACGAGCAGGCCAACGATGAAGCGTTTGGCCGCCCCGGTGCAAGTCGCGGCAGCAGTGCCTACCCGCAGTTTCGTTTTGTCTCCTTGGTGCAGAGCGGCACGCATGTGTTGTTCGGCACGCGCATGGCCTCCTATGCCACGGGCGAGAACACCTTGGCCAAGGACGTGCTGAGGGCCTTGGACAGCGGCATGCTGTGCCTGGCCGACCGCGGATTCTTCGGCTACGCGATGTGGCGCCAGGCGCGCGCCACGAAGGCGCAGCTGCTGTGTAAGCGTCCGGCCAGTACCGTCTTGACGCAAATCGTCAGCGCGGTTTTGTCTTCGGCACTGGTGCGTTGATCTCGTCGATGAGTTCTTCGCTGGTCCAGGCGAGAGCGATTGCGGTGTTGAGCCGGTCGAGCAGTTGCGGCACGGTTTCACCGGGTCGGCGCTGCAGCATTGCCAGGCAGCCGAAGTCCTCGTTGGCGATGGCTACACAGTTGATGGGTTCCATGGCACCCAGCGTGATCTGTCCGCCGTGATCGATCAATGCGGCGATATTGCCAGTGGGGGATACGCGGCCGCGTTGGCCGGCGACGCTACGCGGCTTGGCGCTGTGTCGCGACGGGCGCGCTTGCGAGATTCCACGGCAGCAATTCGTCGATGCGGTTGATCGGGTGCTCGGCGATGCGCTCGAGAACTGCGCGCAGATAGGCTTCCGGGTCCACGCCGTTCAGCTTGGCACTGCCGATCAGGCTGTAGAACGCGGCAGCACGATCACCACCGGTGTCGGAGCCGGCAAACAGATAATTCTTCCGCCCGATCGCCACCGCGCGCAAGCTCCGCTCGGCCGCGTTGTTGTCGATCTCGATACCGCCGTCGTCGCGGTAGCGCGTCAATGCCGTCCAGCGCGTGAGCGCATAACGGATCGCCACCGCCAGTTCGGATTTCTTCGACACCGTGTCCAACGTGGTGTGCAACCAGTCGTGCAAGCCATTGAGCAATGGTCCGGCACGCGCCTGGCGCACCGCCTTACGCTGATCCGGCGGTCGGCCGCGAATCTCGGCTTCGATCGCATACAGCGCACCGATGCGGCTGAGCGCTGCCGTCGCAATTGGTGAACTGTTGGCGACCTGGATGTCGTAGAACTTGCGGCGCACGTGCGCCCAGCAGGCCGCCTCAACCACATCGCCACGCGCATAGAGTTGGTCGAAGCCCGCATAGCCGTCGGCCTGCGAGATATTGTCAAGAGTTGTGTATGGTGATGTGATCAGGCGGCGATTTTCTGACGGTCCTTCTTCGGTACTTCGACTCCGTTTCGGAACTGAACTCCGGTAATAACCTTC
>Ga0209483_1001085_pt1 | contig 21322 bp, 19 predicted proteins | sample NGEPerA_FD_184508 | JGI IMG/M metagenome (GOLD analysis project Ga0209483, IMG submission 184508) | Arctic peat soil microbial communities from the Barrow Environmental Observatory site, Barrow, Alaska, USA - NGEE PermafrostL2-A... | ecosystem: Environmental > Terrestrial > Soil > Wetlands >... | reverse complement strand
GCTGGTTGCGCAAGGCAAGCTCGGCCGCAAGGCCGACGTCGGGTTCTACCGCTGGGTGAACGGCAAAGCGCAGAAGTCGGTGGCGGCGGCGATGCCTCCCGGATGGGTGGCGCGGCTCATCGACCCGATGGTGGCTGAAGCGCACAAGGCGCTTGCGGAGGGCGTGGTCGCGGATGCCGACCTTGTCGACGCCGGTGCAATTTTCGGTGCAGGATTCGCGCCGTTCCGCGGTGGGCCGCTGTATGCCGACGCGCACGCGTCGACCCTGCTGGCGCGCGCGTAGCAACGCGCGCTGTTCGGCCCGCGAAGGGGAAACGCGCCGGCGGCAGGCGCGCTGCGGGAGTGGCAGGTTGCGCGGCCCACACGACGCGCACCGGCTTACGGAGGAGGCCCTTGAACAAGTTCTGGGTGGCGAGCTATCCCGCCGGCGTGCCTGCGGAAATCGACATCGACGAGTACGCGTCGGTGCGCGACGTCGTCGAGGAATCGTTCGACAAGTATCCGGCACGCGCCGCGTTCAGTTGCATGGGCCGCTCGATCTCGTTTCGCGACCTCGATGCGCAATCGGCGGCGTTCGGCGCGTGGCTGCAGGGGCTCGGCCTCGCGAAGGGTGCGCGCGTCGCGCTGATGATGCCCAACATCCTGCAGTATCCGGTCGCATTGTTCGGCACGTTGCGCGCGGGCTATACGGTGGTCAACGTCAACCCGCTGTACACGCCGCGCGAGCTTTGCTTTCAGCTCGAGGACTCGGGCGCCGAAGTGATCATCGTCGTCGAGAACTTCGCGCACACGCTGCAGCAGGTGATCGGCGAAACCGCCGTCCGCCATGTCGTCGTCACATCGATCGGCGAAATGCTCGGGCTGAAGGGCATCGTCGTCGACCTCGTGCTGCGTCACGTGAAAAAGATCGTCAAGCCGTGGTCATTGCCGGGCGCCATCCGTTTCGGCGACGCGCTGTCCGATGGCCGCCGGCGCGCGCTGACCCGCGTCGCGATCGGACACGAGGACATCGCGTTCCTGCAATACACCGGCGGCACCACGGGAGTTGCCAAGGGCGCGATGCTGCTGCATCGCAACATCGTCGCCAACCTGCTGCAGGCGCGCGCGTGGGTGCGGCCGTTCCTCGGCGCCGAAGCGCGCCAGGTGATCATCACGCCGCTGCCGCTTTATCACATCTTTTCGCTGACGGCGAACTGCCTGGTGTTCATGTCGCTCGGCGGCGAGAACGTGCTGATCCCCAATCCGCGCGACATCCCCGGCCTCGTCCGAGAGATGGCGCGCTATCGCTTTACCGCGATCACCGGCGTCAACACGCTCTTCAACGCGCTCCTCAACGCGCCCGGTTTTGCGAAGCTCGACTTCTCGGCGCTGGTGTTCACGCTGGGCGGCGGCATGGCGGTGCAGGAATCAGTTGCGCGACGGTGGAAGGAGGTCACCGGCTCGACGCTGTCGGAAGCCTATGGCCTTACCGAGACATCGCCCGCGGCGACGATCAACCCGCTCGATCTGCCGGCGTATAACGGCTCGATCGGCCTGCCGGTGCCATCGACGGAGATCGCGCTGCGTGACGATGCCGGCAACGACGTGGCGATCGGCCAGCGCGGCGAAATCTGCATCCGCGGCCCGCAGGTGATGGCCGGGTACTGGCGGCGCCCGGAAGACACCGCTAAGGCGATTTCGGCGGACGGCTTCTTCGCGAGCGGCGACATCGGCGTGATGGACGAGCGCGGCTACGTGCGCATCGTCGACCGCAAGAAGGACATGATCCTGGTGTCGGGGTTCAACGTCTATCCGAATGAAATCGAGGCGGTTGTCGCGATGCACCCGGGTATCCTCGAATGCGCGGTCGTCGGCGTGCCCGACGAGAAGTCGGGAGAGGCCGTCAAATTGTTCGCCGTCAAGCGCGATGCTGCGCTGACGGCGGATGCGCTGCTACGCTACTGCCGTGAAAACATGACAGGCTACAAAGTGCCACGCGACATCGAGTTCCGCTGCGAGCTGCCCAAGTCGAACGTCGGCAAGATCCTGCGTCGCGAGTTGCGCGACGAGGCGCGCCGCGCGCTCCCATGAGCACGAAGGGCCGCCCCGAGAGCGAATCAGCCCCGAAGCGCGTAGCGCGAAGGGTAGTCCAATGAGCTCGAAGGGCCGCCCCGAGAGCGAATACCGGAGTGCGCAGCACGAAGGTACTCCAGTGAGCACGCCGGCAAATCCCGCGCTGGCTCCCGCTGACCGGCTGCGCGTCACGCTGCCCGACGCGCAGCCGGTGCTGCGTGTGGTGCCGATGCCCGCCGACGTCAACCAGCACGGCGACATCTTCGGCGGCTGGATCATGTCGCAGGCCGACATCGCAGGCGGCGTCTTGGCCGCGCGCAAGGCGCGCGGTCGCGTGGCGACGGTGGCGGTCAACTCGTTCACGTTCAAGGAGCCGGTGCTGGTGGGGGACGTTGTCAGCTTCTTCGGCGAGGTGCTGCGCGTCGGCCGCACGTCGCTGACGGTGTCCATCGAGGTCTATGCGCAGCGCAACCCCGACGACCTCGTCACCGTCAAGGTCACCGAGGCGAGCCTGACTTATGTGGCCGTGGGTGCCGACCGACGCCCGCGCCCGATCGCCGGATAGGCGCGACGCGGCGCCTGCCGCACCGCAATATGAAACGTTGACGGCGCGCGTGTATAGTCGGCGAAGCGCCGTACCTGTCCCCTCGCGCGCGGTCTCGCGCGCCGGCGTTAGATGAATGCGATGACCCGGTCGTCCGCTTGTCAACGAGGAGAACCTGACCATGAATAGCAGTCAGTTCCGACGCACCCGGATTGCGGCGGCCGCTGCCGGCACCGTGTTCGCGCTCGCCGCGGGCCATTCGTACGGTTCCGGGTTCGCGTTGCAGGAGGAAAGCGCCAGCGGTCTCGGCAATGCGTTCGCCGGCGGTGCGGCGGCCGCCGAAGACGCGAGCTCGATGTCGGTCAACCCGGCCACGCTGTCGAAATACACGACCAACCAGGTGGTGATGGGTGTCAGCGTGATCACGCCATCCATCAAGTTCAAGGACGGCGGGTCGGCCGCCGCCGCGTTCCAGCCGCAAGGCGACAGCGGCGGCGACGCGGGTAGCACGGTGCCTGTTCCGAACTTCTATCTCGCCGTGCCGATCAATCGCGACTGGGTGTTCGGGCTCGGCGTCAACGTGCCCTTCGGCCTCGTCACCGAATACAACGACAGTTTCGTCGGCCGCTTCCAGGGCATCAAGTCGGAAGTCAAGACGATCAACGTCAATCCGGCGCTGTCGTGGAAGGTCACCGACCAGCTGGCGCTGGGGCTCGGCGTCGACTGGCAGCGGATCTCCGCCGATTTCAGCAGCGACGTCAACTATTCGGGCGCGATGGCGCAGGCGGCGCAATCCGCCGCCGCGCAGGGTCTCATACCCGCGTCGCTGGTGCCGAGCATCGTCGGCGCCACCACCGGGCTGCAGTCGAAGTCCATCGTCGACGGCAACGACACGACGTGGGGCTGGAATGCCGGCCTGCTGTGGGACCTGAATCCGGCGACGCGCATCGGCGTCAGCTACCGTTCGCCGGTCAACTACAAGGTCACCGGCAATGTGAGCTTCGACAATCCGACGCCCAATGTGCCGGCGCCGCTCGCGCCGGTCGTCGGCCAGCTTGCGCAGCAGGTCAATTCGGTCGCGCTGTTCAACGGTGGCGTGACCGCCGATGTCAAGCTGCCGGGCCAGGCGAACCTGTCGATTTTCCAGTCGTACAACAATCGCTGGGACTGGATGGCCGACGTGCAATGGACGGGCTGGTCGCGGTTCAAGGACCTGACATTCGTGCGCACGACCGGCGCGCTGCTGCAGACGACGCCCGAGAACTTCGACGACACCTGGCGCGTGTCGGCCGGCGCGACCTACAAGGTCAGCGAGCAATGGAAATTGCGCGGCGGCATTGCCTACGACCAGTCGCCGGTCAACACCACCGATCTCACGGTGCGGCTGCCCGACGGCGACCGCTACTGGCTCGCCGGTGGCGCGCAGTACAAGTTCTCGCAGCAGTTGCGCTTCGACCTCGGTCTCGCATACCTGTTCATCAAGCAGCCGGACATCGACCAGAACGAGGGCAGCACCGCACAGAACGGGCTGGTCACCGGGCATTACGATTCGAATGTGATCATCGTATCGGGCCAACTCGTGTATTCATTCTGACAACAGCATGCGCATGCGCGGCGCCGCAGCGTGCCGCGCTCGCGGCGCAGCGGGCATCAGAGCCAGCCGTTGCCGCGTCTTCGACCCCATGGAATCCGACCTGACCCATCCGACCTTCACCGAGCGCACGCCAACGCGCCTTCGCGTGCGCCGCGCGGCGGTGCTGGGCGCCGGCGTCATGGGCGCGCAGATCGCCGCACATTTCGTCAATGCGGGCGTGCGCGTGCTGCTGTTCGACCTGGCGGCAAAGGCAGGCGACAAGAGCGCGATCGCGCGCAAGGCGGTCGCAGGTCTCGCCAAGCTCGAGCCGGCGCCGCTGGGTCGTCCCGACTTGGCCGCGGCCATCGAGGTCGCCAACTACGACGACGATCTCGCGCGTCTCGCCGACTGCGATCTCGTGATCGAGGCCATCGCCGAGCGGCTCGACTGGAAGCGCGATCTGTATGCGAAGGTCGCGCCGCACATCGCAGCCACCGCGGTGATCGCGTCGAACACGTCGGGGCTTTCCATCGCGGCGCTGGACGACGCGATGCCGGCGGCATTGCGCGCGCGCTTCTGCGGCGTGCATTTCTTCAATCCGCCGCGCTACATGCACCTGATCGAGCTGATCGCAGCACCCTCCACCGATCCCGCGCTGCTCGACGCCCTCGAGGCGTTCCTCACCACGACGCTCGGCAAGGGTGTGATCCGCGCGCGCGACACGCCGAATTTCATCGCCAACCGCATCGGCGTGTTCTCGATCCTGGCGACGATGATCCATACGGCGCGCCTCAACCTGGGCTTCGACGTCGTCGACGCGCTGACCGGTCCTGCGATCGGCCGGCCGAAGAGCGCCAGCTACCGCACCGTGGACGTCGTCGGGCTCGACATCACCGCACACGTGATCGCGACAATGCGCGACGCGCTGCCCGACGATCCGTGGCACGCGCATTTCAGCGAGCCGCCGGTGCTCGCCGCCCTCGTCGCGAAGGGCGCGCTGGGCCAGAAGAGCGGCGCCGGCTTCTATCGCAAAGTCGGACGCGACATACTCGTGCTCGATCCCGCAACGAGCGACTATCGCGCATCGGCGCCGCAGGTGGCACCCGAAGTGCTCGCGCTGCTGGCCAACAAGAACCCGCGCGAAATGCTCGCGCAATTGCGTGCGAGCGCGCATCCGCAGGCACAGTTGTTGTGGGCCGTTTTCCGCGACGTGTTCCACTACGCGGCCTACCATCTCGCCGCGATCGCTGACAATGCGCGCGACGTGGACCTCGCGCTGCGCTGGGGCTTCGGCTGGAAGATGGGGCCGTTCGAGACGTGGCAGGCGGCCGGCTTCGCCGAGGTGGCGCAATGGATCCGCGACGACATCGCCGCCGGCCGTGCGCTCGCGGCAGCGCCGCTGCCGGCGTGGGTCGATTCGCCGCCCGTCGTCGCGGCGCACGGCGTGCATACGCCGCAGGGGTCGTGGTCGCCGCAACGCGCAGCGTTCGCCGCGCGCTCGACGCTGCCCGTCTACACGCGGCAGCGCTTCCCGGATGCGGTGATCACCGAGCGCTTCGCGCAGGGCACGACGATTTTCGAGACGGACGCGCTGCGCATGTGGCATCTCGGCGCCGATGTGGGCATCGTGTCGTTCAAGACCAAGCAGAACACCATCAGCAGCGAGCTGCTCGACGGCCTGCACCGCGCGCTCGACGTCGCCGAGGCGCAATGCGCAGCGCTCGTGCTGTGGCAGACGCGTGAGCCGTTTTCGCTCGGGGCCGACCTGAAGTCGCTCGCACCTGCCGTCGAGGCGAAGCAATGGAGCGTCGTCGAGGACGTGATCGCGCGCTTCCAGCAGGCGTCGATGCGCCTTCGCTACAGCCTCGTGCCGACGGTGGCCGCGGTACGCGGCATGGCGCTCGGCGGTGGCTGCGAGCTGACGATGCACTGCGATCGCGCCGTGGCGGCGTTCGAAAGCTACATCGGCCTTGTCGAGGCCGGGGTCGGACTGCTGCCCGGTGGTGGCGGCACGAAGGAACTCGCGTTGCGCGCCGCCGACGATGTCGCGCGCGGACACGTGGGCGGCCAGCAGGACGCGTTTCCGTTCGTACGCACGTATTTCCAGAACCTGGCGACGGCGAAAGTGTCGAGAAGCGCGCTCGACGCGAAGGCGCTCGGCTATTTGCGCGCGTCCGATGTCGTCGTCATGCACGCCGGCGAATTGCTGCATGTCGCCATCGGCGAGGCGCATGCGCTCGCCGAAGCCGGTTATCGTCCGCCGATCCCGCGCACCGCGATTGCGGTCACCGGACAGACCGGCATCGGCACTCTCGAGATGCTGCTGGTCAACCTGCGCGACGGCGGATATATGTCCGCGTACGATTTCGACGTCGGCATGGCAATCGCACGCGTGATCTGCGGCGGCGAGATCGACGCCGGCAGCGAAGTCGACGAGCGCTGGCTGCTCGACCTCGAGCGACGCGAGTTCATGACGCTGTTGCACAACGAGAAGACGCAGGCGCGCATCGCGCACACCCTTTCCACCGGCAAGCCGCTGCGCAACTGACGATGACCCGACAGCTCACCGACGCGTACATCGTGGCGACAACGCGCGTCGCCGTCGGCAAGGCGCCGCGCGGCGTCTATCGCCACACGCGGCCCGACGACCTGCTGGCGCACGTGCTGCGCAGCGTGCTCGCGCAAGTGCCTGCCATCGCACCGGTGCGGGTCGACGACGTGATCATCGGCTGCGCGATGCCCGAATACGAGCAGGGGATGAACGTCGCGCGCATCGGCCTCTTGCTGGCAGGGATGCCGGACACGGTCGCCGGAATGACGGTCAACCGCTTCTGCTCGTCCGGGCTCAACGCGGTATCGATCGCCGCGGATCGCATCCGTGTCGGCGAGGCCGACATCATGATCGCCGGCGGCACAGAAAGCATGTCGATGATTCCGATGCTCGGCCGGCTTGCGATCAACGAAAAGGTGTTCGCCGGCGACGAGACGATCGGCATCGCCTACGGAATGGGACTGACCGCCGAACGCGTCGCCACGCAATGGAAAGTCTCCCGCGAGGACCAGGACGCGTTCGCGCTGGCATCGCACCAGAAGGCGATCGCGGCGCAGGCGCGTGGCGACTTCGCCGACGAGATCAGCGCGTACACCGTCGACGCACGCGACCCCGACCTCGCGACGGGGAGCATCCGCGAAACACGCCGCGCGATCACCGACGACGAAGGCCCGCGCGCCGACACGTCGCTCGAGATACTCGCCAAGCTGCGGCCGGTGTTCGCCGCCAAGGGCTCGGTCACCGCAGGCAACAGCTCGCAGACCTCCGACGGCGCCGGCGCCACGGTGCTCGTGTCCGAGCGCGTGCTGAAGGAGCTTGCGCTCACGCCACTCGCACGCTTCATGGGATTCGCGATTGCAGGCGTGCCGCCCGACGTCATGGGCATCGGGCCCATCGCCGCCATCCCGAAAGTGCTCGAGCGTGCCGGCATCGGCAAGCAGCAGCTCGACTGGATCGAGCTGAACGAAGCGTTCGCCGCACAGTCGCTCGCGGTGATCCGCACGCTCGACCTAGACGCGGCCAAGATCAATCCGCTGGGCGGCGCCATCGCCCTCGGGCATCCGCTCGGCGCCACCGGCGCCATCCGCACGGCGACGATCGTGCACGGCCTGCGTCGGCGCAAGCAGAAGTACGGCATGGTGACGATGTGCATCGGCACCGGAATGGGCGCGGCCGGATTGTTCGAGGCGCTCTGAAGCGCGCAAGCGCAACCGGATCGACAGCGGAAACCGACATGATCCGATGGACGACACTGCTGGTGGCGATGGCGCTTGCACTGCCGGCGGCCGCGCTCGACATTCACGGCGTCAAGCTCGCCGACAGCGCGGAGGTCGACGGCCATCCGCTGGTGCTGAACGGCGCGGGAACGCGCGTGAAGGTCGTGTTCAAGGTGTACGTCGGGAGCCTCTACCTGCCGCAACAGGCAAAGGATTTGGCCGGCGTGCTGGCGCAATCGCCGCGGCGCATCCGCATGGACCTGTTGCGCAACTTGTCGGCCCACCAGCTGTCGGACGCACTGCTGGACGGGCTGAAGGACAACAACAGCGACGCACAACTCGCGGCGGTCAAGGCCGAAACCGGCCAGATGGTCGCGGCGATGAAGGGCTTCGGCGACGTCAAGGAGGGCAGCGTCGTCACGCTCGACTTCGTCGACGGCGCGACGCGTATCGTGCTCGACGGCACGCTGCATGCAACCATCGCCGGTGCGGCGTTCAACGATGCGCTGACGCGCGTGTGGCTGGGCGACAAGCCGGTGCAGGCCGACTTGAAGGCGGCGATGCTCGGAGGTTCGGCGTCCTGATGTCCGGGTTTCGCGAGCCGCGCGGGCGAGCGCGCGTCGCCGCCACGCAACCGCTGCGTGCAGGACTGGGCGCGCGCGCCGGTCGTCGAAGCGCGCTTGCCGCGGTAACATTTCATCAACGTGCCGCTCGCGCGGCCGCAATCAACGGAACACATCCATGCAAGCACGCATCACGATCGCATTGGCCACCCTCTACGCGCTGTCCGCGTTCACGCAGGCAATGGCGCAAGCACCCGCCGCGGAGGTCGCGCCCGTCGTGCCTGCGGCAATGCCGGCCACGACGCCGGTCACACCGGCCGCGGCCGGTAGCGCCCCTGCGCAGCCCGCGACCGCTGCGCCGGTGACGACACCACCGGGTTCGGTCGCCGACCTGACGTGGCTGCATGGATGCTGGGCCGGCAGCGTCAACATGCGCAACTTCACCGAGCAGTGGACGGCGCCCGCTGCGGGGATGATGCTGGGCCTCGGACACACGGTGATGAACGGCAAGACGCTGTCGTTCGAGTTCATGCGCATCGAGACCCGGCCCGACGGCAAGATCGCCTATATCGCCAAGCCGACCGACAAGCCCGAGGAAGGCTTTGTCTACGAGGGCACGCAGCTGGATCGCGGCATGACCGCGTATATCTTTTCGAGCCCCGCGCACGATTTTCCCGCGCAGATCATCTACCAGCATTCGCCTGGCGACGAACTCTTCGCTTACGTCAAGGGCAAGATCAACGGCGAGGATCACCAGGTGATCTATCCGTTCCACCGCGTCGACTGTGCGAGCGGCAAGGTGCTCTGACATGGCAGGTGTCCCCCCGGGCCCGGCACTCGCGAACTTCGAGCGAATGCTCGCCAGCGGCAAGGACGGCGCGCTGCTGCGCTTTTCGCTTGGCACCGGGTACCTGAACGCGGATGACGCCGCCGCCGCGGCCATCCACCTCGCGAAGGCCGTGGAATTCGATCCTCGCTACACGGCGGCGTGGAAGTTCTACGCGAAGGCGCTCGTCGCCTGCGGCCGCAGCGCCGATGCGCTGAATGCGTATCGCCAGGGCATTGCCGTCGCGCATGCGCGCGGCGACAAGCAGGCCGAAAAGGAAATGACGGTGTTCGCGCGCCGGCTCGAGCGCATGCAGCCGGGCGACGAGGCACCCGCCGGGCCCGACGCCGATTCGCCGTAACGCACGCGCTACGCGTGTTGCGGCGGGCCTCGCCTGCGCGGCTGCGTGCCCTCTATACTGCAGGTGACGTGTCCTTGGCGCCGGCCCGAGCCGGTGCCTGTCGCAGGCCTCTCGATCGCGGTCCATGCCCACCTCGTCCGGCATCGTCACGTTCCTGTTCACCGACATCGAAGGCAGCACGCGCCTGTGGGAGCAGGACGCCGCGCGCATGCAGCCGGCGCTTGCGCTTCATGACGCGATCGTCCGTCGCGCAGTCGAGCAGCATCGCGGCACAATCGTCAAGGTCACCGGCGACGGCGTGCACGCGGTGTTTGACGATCCGCTCGACGCACTGGACGCGGCGCTCGACTTGCAGCTCACGCTCGCCGAGCCCGCGACGGCGGAGGGCATTCCGCTCGCGGTGCGATGCGGCATCCACATGGGCGCGGGCGAGCGCCGCGACAACGACTTCTACGGTCGCGCGATCAACCGCGCCGCGCGCATCATGAGCGCCGCGCACGGCGGGCAGGTGCTGGTTTCGCAGCCGGTGGCGTCGCTGGTGGTCGACCGGCTTGCAGCACCTGCGTCGTTGCGCGACTTGGGCGACGTTATGCTGCGAGACCTCGAGCGCGCCGAGCGCATTTTTCAGTTGATGCATCCGCGGCTGCGCGCGCAGTTCCCCGCACTGCATGCGCTCGACGGCACGCCCAACAACCTGCCCCAGCAGCTCACGTCGTTCGTCGGACGCGAGCGCGAGCTCGCCGACGCCGTCGCGCGCATTCCGCAATGCCGGCTGCTGACGCTGACCGGGCCCGGCGGAATCGGCAAGACGCGCCTCGCGTTGCAGGCTGCCGCGGACGTGATGGGATCGTTCGAAGACGGCGTCTTTTTCGTCGAGTTCGCGCCGGTGTCGGATCCGCGGATGGTGCCGCAAACGGTCGCGACGGTGCTCGGTGTGAAGGAGGAAATCGGCCACCCGGTGATCGAGGCGTTGGCTATCTACACACGCGACCGCAAGATGCTGTTGATACTCGACAACTGCGAGCACCTGGTGCAGGCGTGTGCCGAGCTCGTCAACGCCCTATTGCGCGCGGGGTCCGGAGTGCATATCGTCGCAACAAGTCGCGAGCCCCTTCGCGTCGCCGGCGAGAACAGTTACCCGGTGTCCGCGCTATCGGTACCCGATCCGGCACATCGCGACATTGCCGGATCCGCCGTGCTGAAGTTCGAAGCGGTGAGTCTGTTCGTCGAGCGCGCGTCTGCCGCACAGCCGGAATTCAAGCTCGGCGAGCGCGACGCGGTGGCCATCGTGGACATATGCCGGCGCCTCGACGGCATTCCGCTTGCGATCGAGCTCGCGGCTGCGCGCGTGCGCACGATGTCGGTGGCGCGCATCGCGGAACGTCTGTCGGACCGGTTCCGGCTGCTTGCTACCGGTGATCGTACGTCGCTGCCGCGGCAGCAAACGCTGCGCGCGTTGATCGACTGGAGCTACGACCTGTTGAGCGAACCGGAACGGGGGCTGCTGCGCCGACTCGCGGTATTCGCCGGTGGTTTCACACTCGACGCCGCCGAGGCGGTTGGCCAAGGCGACGGGATCGCCGAAGTCGACGTGATGAACCTGCTCGGGCGTCTTATCGAGAAATCGCTGGTTGCCGGCGATGCCGGCGATGCCGGCAAGGAGCGCTACGGGTTGCTCGAAACGGTGCGGCAGTATGCCAAGGAAAGGTTGCTGGAGTCGGGCGAGGAGGCGCAGGCGCAGGCACGTCACCTCGCGTACTTTCTCGCCTTCGCGCAGAGCGCTCGTCCGGCGCTGTCCGGTCCCGACCAGGGCATGTGGCTCGCGCGCCTTGACGCGGAACGCGAGAACATTCTTTCGTCGCACTCGCATTGCGACCATGCCGACGGCGGCGCCGACGCGGGAATGCAGCTTGCCATAGCGACCAAGCACTATTGGTTCAATCGGGGATTGCTCGCATTGGGAAGACGGATTGCCGTCGAGGCGTTGTCGCGTGGCGGCGCCGAGCGCGGCCTTCTGCGCTGCGATGTGCTGTTGGGTGCAGGACAGTTCTCCTTGTGGCTGGGACGCAACGACGAGGCAGAAGCGCACCTGCAAGCGGCCCTTGAGATAGCGCGCGAGGCGGGCAGGCCGGAAGTGATCGCGGCGATCCTGCAGCCACTCGGACTCGCGGCGCTGGGGCGTGGAGACAGGGTCGCTGCACGCGAATCGCTCGAGGAAGCGCTTGCGCTGGCGCGCGGACAGAACGACAAGCGTGAGCTCGCCGCAGCCCTCAATCAGGTCGCGCAGGTTGACCGTGTCGATGGCAGGACGGCAGAGGCGGCGGCTCGCTTCGAGGAAGCGCTGTCGCTCGCGCGCGAAATCGACGATGTAACCATCGTTGCGGTCACATTGCTCAATCTCGCAATGGTCGCCGTCATTTGCAATGCGCCTGACGATGTCGCCCAGCCGCTGCTGGAAACGCTGGCGATCGCCGAGAAGACCGGCGATCGCCTCGCAGGACAGAGCGCGCTCGATGTCTGCACCGGCCTCGCAGCGCTGCGCCACGACTACGTTCAGGCGGCCCGATTCCACGCGATGGCGGACGCACAATTACGACAATCGGGCATGCAGCGCGATCCTGTGGATAGCGCATTTCTCGCACCGTGGGTTGAAGACGCAAAGCGCGAATTGGGGCCTATAGCGTTTACCGACGCGCAAGCCATCGCACGAAAACTTACCTATGCCGACGCGGTGTCGGAGGCGCAGCGATGGCTGGATCGGCGATAGCGAATCGTCCGAACCCGGCGGCCCGGACGTGCCGCGGGTCAGCGGTTCACGACGAATGGGTCAAGCGAGAAAGAACGCGAGTGATCCTTTGTTAGACGCACGGTGTACTCCCAACCTTTTTTGTTGGGGCCGCCTTTGTCGGTGCACGTCCATCGCGTGTTCGTTTCATGCGGGCCGTTGTCGGAGCCATTGCCTTGCGTGCAATCGAACGGCGCACCTTTAAGCTTGAATTCGATCCCCTGCGCAGCGAAATGGAGACCGGAGTCATCCGGCACAGCCCAAACGATCTCCCTCGTTTGCTCCGGAATCGTTTCGACGGTTAGCACATCTGGCGCTTTCGGAAGACAATCGTGCAAGCAGCTCTCGTCTCTGACTGTCACCACGACCACGCATTTCTTCTCTTTAGCGCAGTCCTGGTCTCTGGCGGATGTCATCGCCGGTGTCTGTGACGCACGATAATTTGCGCATCCCGTCAGGACGACACAAAACATCAAAGCTGAAAATCGCAAGCTTCGCAACATTTGATCCTCCCTGCGTTGGGTTGGCATCGTGCCGCGCCTCCGGTGTTGAACCCGCATGTGAGCGCGCAGCGGGGCTAGTCTACCCCGCGCCCGGCCCACCGTTTCGCCTCGTCGCGGCGATTATTCGACAGCATCGGGCACGCAGATGCCCACGAGTTGGCGGGTCCGCCAACGAAGCAAGGTCAGCGATTGACAACGAACGGATCGATGCGGAACGACAGCAGGCCCCACTTCAGGTGCACCGAATATTTGGACCGTCCCTGCTTGCCGTTGTCCGTGCACGTGAACCGCCGGCCGGCATCGTCGCCTCCTTTTTCGATCTCGCAGACGAATCCGGCATCGCGCTCGAACACGATGCCATCGTCAGCAAAGCGGACATGCGAATCCGCGGGGATCTCCCACACAATCGCCTGGTTCCACCGCTTGTTCGCGTCCTTGACGATCACTTCGTTGGCCGTGATCAGCTCGCACACGAAGAAGCATTGCGTCGGCCAGTGCTCGATGGTGACGGGAACGCTGCAGGCGCCCCCAGCCTCGCACGACACGGGCATTGGCGTGCGCGAGCGCGCATGCGTCTGCGGGTCCGGCGTCGTCGCGCAGCCCACGACGGCAAAGCAGAACGCCCATGCGGCAAAGCGGGACATGCGCAGCATTTGAACTCCGTGCTTCGGTTTCGCTGGTCCCTTCGATCCGCCGCCGGACCGGCACCGGGACACGCGGCTCCCGCAAGTTTATCTTGTCGGGACGGACATACCCACGGCCACGCTGTGAATATTCGACAACGCGCGCCCCGTACAACTCAGGCGGCTGCCGGCCTTCCGAGCGCCACTTCGACACCCAGGTTCGCCAGCGCATCCGCGCGCTCGTTCTGCGGGTGCAGGTTGTGTCCCTTCACCCAGTGCCAGCGCACGCGATGGCGCGCAGCCGCGGCCTCGAGCTCGACCCACAACTCGGCATTCTTTACCGGTTTGCGGTCGGCGGTCTTCCAGCCGTTGCGCTTCCAGTTGTGAATCCACGTCTCGATGCCGTTCTTCACGTACTGCGAGTCGGTCCACACGTCGACTTCGCAGGCTCGCGTCAGGCTTTCGAGCCCGCGGATCACCGCGGTCAATTCCATCCGGTTGTTGGTGGTCGGGCGCTCGCCGCCGAACAGTTCCTTTTGCTGGCCACCCGCGATCAGCAGCACGCCCCAGCCGCCGGGACCCGGGTTACCCTTGCAGGCGCCGTCGGTATACATCACGACGTCGCTCACGGCAGCTTGTGCGTGGTCAGCGTCTCGCGCGTGCGGCGCGTCGCCGGCGCGAACGCCTTGCGTCGCTCGCGTCGCTCGCGAGCGGGCATGATCACCCGCATGCCCGGCACGCGCTTGGTTGCACGCAGGAAATAGACGCCGCCCGCGATGGGCCACCAGCGGTCGCCGGCCCTTTCGAGGAAGCCCGAGCGTTGCAGCCAGCGCTCGCTGGAAAACGGCGGCGCATAGGCATCCAGCCGGCCGCCGATGACGTCGAAGCCGAGCAGCGTCAGCCAGTCCTTGACGCGATAGAGCGCGATGAAGTTGCCGTTCCACGGCGGTGTCTGCTGGCGCCCGAAATAGCGTTTCACGCCGTACAGCGAAAACGGGTTGAATCCGGCGATCACCACCTGCCCTTCGGGGCGCGTGACGCGATAGGCTTCGCGCAACATCAGGTGCGGGTCGTCGGTGAATTCGAGCGCGTGCGGCAGCACGACGAGGTCGAACGTGTTTTCGGCGAACGGCACGTAATGCGGATCGGCGATCACCGTCGCCGGCGGGTCGTAGTCGAGCGTCCAGCGCGACGGAATGCGGTTCTGCGCGAGGAAGTCGCAATCGGGCAATCCGACCTGCAGCGCGTAGTAGCCGAAGATGTCCGACACCGTGCGGTCGAAGTAGTTGCGCTCGCGCGCCAGCAGGTAGCTGCCCGCGGGCGTCGCAAACCAGTCGGCGAGCGTCGTTGACAGTCGGGGCGGCGCGTTCGAACATTCGTCCATGCCTTCGATTATCGCCATCCCGGCCTTCAACGACAACTACATCTGGCTGATACGCGAACAGGCGTTGGCGGCCGTCGTCGATCCGGGGGATGCGGCGCCGGTGCTGGCGTACCTCGCGCAGGAGCATTTGGCACTCGCGGCCATCGTCACCACCCACCACCACGCGGACCACGTGGGCGGCAACCTGGCGCTCCTTGCGCAGCATCACGTGCCGGTGTTCGCGCCCGCGCACGAAGCCATTCCGGGCGCCACGCGCACGCTCGTCGAAGGTGATCGCATCGACGTGCCCGGCGTGGAGGTGGCGCTCGACGTGCTCGACGTGCCCGGCCACACGGCGGGCCACATCGCCTACTTCGGAGATATCGACGGACCCGTGCTGTTCTGCGGCGACACGCTATTCGCCGCCGGCTGCGGGCGGCTCTTCGAGGGCACGGCCGGCGAGATGTGGTCGTCGCTCGGCAAGTTCGCCCGCCTCGATCCCGCGACACGCGTTTATTGCGCGCACGAGTACACGCTGGCGAACCTTCGCTTCGCGGCCGTGGTCGAACCGGCCAACGCCGCGATCGCGGCGCGCATCGACGCCGAAACGCGGAAGCGCGCGCGAGGCGTGCCGAGCGTGCCGTCGACGATCGCGCTGGAGCTCGCCACCAACCCGTTCCTGCGCGCGCGCGAGCCGGCGGTGCGCCAGGCGGCCGAGGCGCGCGCCGGTACGTCGCTCCCGCGCGACGTCGATGTGTTCGCGGCACTGCGCGGGTGGAAGAACGCGTTTCGCGGTTGATGCAAGGCCGCGTCGCGCGCATTGACGCAATGACGCAAAGCCTTCTACCATGCGCCGATTCGACGCACCACGAGCGGTCGCGCTGCGGCCAGCATTCCATGCAACCCGTTCGCCCTTGCGGACAACGTGTGAACAGGCCTCTCATTGCGACTCGCACCGCTACACGTCCTTGTCGTGCTCGCGCTCGCAGCGTGCGCTACACCCTCCCCTGATTCTGCACCGGTGATCCCGCAGCCGCTCGTTGCGGCACCGGTCCCGCAACCTGTAACCGAAACGCCGCTCGCCCTGCAGCCGCCACCGCTGCTGACGCCCTTCGCGCCGGCGGCAATGGCCGAGCTCGAGGCGCTGCCGATGCCGGCGCCCGACCTCTGGGATCGCATCGTCGACGGCTATGCGATCCCTGATGTCGACGACGAGGCGCTGGTGGCGCACTGGGAGCAGTACTACGCATCGCGCCCCGATTACGTCGCGCGCATGGTCGAGCGGTCGCGGCGCTACCTCTATCACATCGTGACCGCTGTCCAGTCGCGCGGCATGCCGCTCGATCTGGCGCTGTTGCCGATGGTCGAGAGCGCGTTCAATCCGAATGCGCTGTCGACGAGTCGTGCGTCGGGAATCTGGCAATTCGTGCCGTCCACCGGCAAGACGTACGGCCTGCAGCAGAACTTCTGGTTCGACTCGCGGCGCGATATCGTCGCCGCCACCGACTCAGCACTCGACTACCTCGACTCGCTCTACACGCGCTTTGGCGACTGGCAGCTCGCGCTGGCCGCCTACAACTGGGGCGAAGGCAACGTGCAGCGCGCGGTCGACCGCAACCGCCAGAAGGGCCTGCCGGTCGACTTCGCCAGCCTGACGAACGTGCCCGCGGAGACGCGCAACTACCTGCCCAAGCTGCAGGCGGTCAAGAACATCATCCGCGATCCGGGCAAGTACGGTCTTGTGATCGACGACATTCCCGATGCGCCCTATTTCGCGGTGGTGAAGACGACGCGGCGGATGGATGTCAAGCGCGCTGCCGAGCTTGCCGAAATGCCGCTCGACGAATTCGAGATGCTCAATCCGCAGCACAACCGGCCGGTGATCGCCGGCGCCGACGAGTACACGATCCTGCTTCCGATCGACAAGGCCGAAGTGTTCGCCGCCAAGCTCGAGCTGACCAACCAGCCGCTCGTGTCCTGGCAGGCGTACCGCCTGAGGGCGAACGAAACGCTGCCGCAGGTCGCCGCGCGCTATGGGATGTCGACCGAAACGCTGCGTGCGGTCAACGGCATTGGCGCGCGTGCGCGCGTGCCGGTCGGACATGCGCTGCTGGTGCCCGCCGAGCGGCCGACGGCGGCGAGCGCGCTGTCGCTGTCGCAGACGGTTTTCACGACGGTCCCGCAAGGCCGCACGACGTACTACCAGGTGCGCCGCGGCGACACGCTGTCGATGGTGGCCGCGCGCCACCACGTAAGCACCGCCGATCTGCGCGCGTGGAACAACCTCGTGCACAACAAGCTGGTGGTCGGACAGCACCTGCGCATCAACAGCGAGGCGCCTGCGGCCACGCGCGCGGCCATGCATCACGGCACGCGCACGCGCGCCGCCGCAGCGCGCGCGCCTGTGCAGAAGGTCGCGCCAGGGCAGAAATCACAGGCAGCGAGTCGACATGCGCCCGCGCGCAAGCGTGTCGCCGGCGCGCAAAGCAAGCCGAAGAAGACCACGGTCGTGCATCGCAAGGCGCCTGTGAAGACCCGGGCTGCACACGCCAAGGCGCCGGTGCAGGCTGCGGCGGGTTCGGCAGACGGCGGTTAGGCGGCCGAGGCGTTCGGGGCGGTGCGCGCGCGGGTGCGACCGCAAACAAAACGGGCGACATGAGTCGCCCGTTTTGCCAAAGACACGGAAGCTTACTTCCTCTTCGCGGCCCGCTTCTTGGTCTTCTTAGCGGCCTTGCGCTTCGGAGCGGCTTTCTTGGCGGCCTTTTTCTTCGTCGCCTTCTTCGCCTTCTTCTTGGTTGCCTTCTTCGCAACCTTGCGCTTCGTGGTCTTCTTGGCGGCCTTCTTCTTGGTCGCCTTCTTGGCCTTCTTCACGGTCTTCTTGGCGGCCTTTTTCTTGGTCGCCTTCTTGGCCTTCTTCGCTACCTTTTTCTTGGCGGCCTTTTTCGGCGCAGCCTTCTTGGCAGCCTTTTTCTTGGCGGCCTTGCGTTTCGTAGCGCGTTTCTTGGGCGCCGGGGCCGAAGCCGTCGGAGCCATCATCGACATCATGTCTGCCAACATTGCGGTTTCTCCTGTCTGAGTTGCCGGAACTGTTATGTACTTCTGGTTTCGCAGGCATTCGATGTGTCGTTCGCCGTTTTCAAATCGCTTCGGCTACTTGACAAAACCATTGACACCTGCTGGCTGCATTCTAGCCAGATTTCAAGTATTTGCAACAATTCGAACGTTGTTGTATGGCGCTCTCGGCCGACTGTTGCGATTTCGCACACCGATTTTCGGCGCATTTTCGGCGCGCATCGCGCGCATTGCGCGCATCAGCGCGGCAACATGCGCTCGGTTGCGTAGAGATCCTCGACACGCTCGCGCGCACGCACGGGCAGTGCGATTTCGCCGTCGACCATCACCTCGCATGCACGCGGGCGCGTGTTGTAGTTGGAGCTCATGGCCATCGCGTATGCACCGGCGCTCCTGATCGCCAAGAGGTCGCCCGGCGCCAGCGCGAGCGTGCGCGCGCGCGCCAGGAAATCGGCACTTTCGCAGACGGGTCCGACGATTTCCCACGTGTCGCCGGCGGCGTCGCGCGGGCGTACCGGGTCGACGCCGTGCCACGCGTCGTACAGCGCCGGACGCAGCAGGTCGTTCATCGCGGCGTCGACGATCGCGAAGCTCTTTTCCTCGCCGCGCTTCAGGTATTCGACGCGCGTGACGAGCACGCCGGCGTCGGCGACCAGCAGCCGGCCGGGCTCGAACATCAGGCGCTGCGAGCGCGTGCCTGCGGCGTTGCGCACCGCCGCCGCGTAGGCGTCGATCGCGATTACGTTCTCGTCCTGATAGCGGACGCCGAGGCCACCGCCCAGGTCGACATGCGACAGCAGGATTCCCTCACCCGCCAGCGTGTCGACCAGCTCGAAAATGCGCGCGGCGGCCTCGACGAACGCGCCGAGGTCGGTGATCTGCGAGCCGATGTGGCAGTCGATGCCGGTGACCTCGAGCGAGGGCATTGCCGCGGCGCGCCGGTACAGCGCGATGGCGTCGGTGTGCGCGATGCCGAACTTGCTCGCCTTGAGGCCGGTGGCGATGTACGGATGCGTGCGCGCGTCGACATCCGGATTGATACGCAGGCTCACGCGCGCGCGCCGTCCGGCTTTCGCGGCGACCGCGGCGAGGCGCGAAAGCTCGGCCGCCGATTCGACGTTGAAGCACAGGATGCCGGCCGCCAGCGCGGCGTCCATTTCGGCGACCGACTTGCCGACGCCGGAAAACACGACGCGCGCAGGATCGCCGCCGGCCGCCAGCACGCGTGCGAGCTCGCCTCCCGACACGACGTCGAAGCCGCACCCCTGTCGCGCAAAAACATCCAGCACGGCGAGGCTCGAATTGGCCTTGACCGCGTAGCACACAAGATGCGCAACGCCGGCGAACGCCGCGTCGAAGCGCCGGAATGCCTGCTCGAGCATCGCGCGCGAATAGACGTATAGCGGCGTGCCGAAGCGTTCCGCCAGCGCGGCAAGTGCCACGCCTTCGGCGTACATCTCGCCGTCGCGATAGCGGAACGCGCTCAACCGGAAGGTGTCGACGCGGACGGCAATTCGATGCCGGGCGGTGGCGGCGGGGGCGCCTTGCCGGGAGGCGCCTTCAGCGGCCCCTTGATGCCGCAGCCACCGACAGCGATCGCCAGAAGACCCGCGATCACCGCGCGCCGCGCGCAGGTTCTGAATTGACGTAACATCATCCGTCGATCCTACCACCCTCGTGCGCACGTGATCACCGATACGCTATTCATTGCCGCAACCGACCGCGTGCTCGCGCAAGTGGGCGACGCGCTCGACGCGGCGCTCGCGCAAAGCGACGCCGACGTCGACTGGACGGTCAACGAGGGAATCCTCGAAATCGAGTGCGAGGACGGCAGCAAGGTGATCGTCAACCGCCACCTTCCGAACCGCGAGTTGTGGGTGGCGGCGCAAAGCGGCGGCTTCCACTTTCGTGCGCACGAAGGCCGCTGGCAGGGCACGCGCGACGCGCGCGAGCTGGGCGATGCGCTGACCGCGATCCTGATGGCCCAGGCGGGGGTCAGCGTCGCGTTACCGGCTTTGCAGGCGCCATGACGGCTGCGGGTGTCCGCAACGCCGCTATGACACGCTGAAGGCTGCGCAAGCGGGACTTACGCCGCGAGCAGCGCGGTCCACTCTTCCAGTGCGCGGCGACGCTGCCCGTGCCCTGGCATCAGGCGCTCGACCACCGCCCAGAAGCGCGGCGAATGATTGAGCTCCACGAGGTGCGCGACTTCGTGCGCGACCACGTAGTCGGCCAGCTCGTCGGGCAGCTGCACCAGCCGCCAGTTGAGGCGGATCTCGCCGCGCTGGTTGCAGCTGCCCCACTCGCTCTTCGCGTTCGACAGCTTGATGGGCGGTGCGGCAGTGGTGACCGCGCGCGCGAATTCCGCGACGCGTGGCGCGAGCAGCCGCAGCGCTTCGTCCTTGAGCCAGTGGCTGACGAACGTCGCCACCTTGCGCTCGTCGTGCGCCGCCGGGTGCAGCACGGTGAGGTCGAACAGATCGTGGCGGATCGCCGAGCGGCGCGCGGGAAACACCGCCAGCGACAGTTCGGCGCCACGGAAATAGATGGGCGCACCCGTCTTCCATTCGCGCGGGAAAACGTCGCGCCGCCGCGTCCGCCATTCGGCCAGCGTGCGCAGGATCCAGGTGCTGCGCTCGGCGAGCGCCGCCTCGATTTCACCGAGGCTCACCCAGCGCGGTGCGCGCACCGTCAGCCCGTCCAGGTCGACTTGCATGCCGATCGTGCGCCTGCGCGCGCGCACCAACCGGTAGTCGACGATGGTGCCGTCGAGCGTGATCCGCCGCAGCTTGCCGCCGGTGACCGATTCGTCCGGTGTCAGCGCGGCGCGTGCGGGGATGCTCATGCCGCTGGCGCTCCGATCCGCGCGACTTCGTTCTCGATCCACGCCTCGACTTCGCGCGTCAACGTCGCGACGTCGCGGCCGCCGGGGGCGATGGGCGCGCCGATGGACATCGTGATCACGCCGGGACGCTTGCCCAAGAGGCCCTTCGGCCACAGGTAGCCGGCGTTGTGGGCGACCGGCAGCATCGGCGCGTCGAGCATCGACGCGAGGCGCGCGCCGCCGGTCTTGTAGCGCGCACGCGTGCCGGCGCGAATGCGCGTGCCTTCCGGGTAGACGACGATCCAGAACCCCTGGCCGAAGCGCGCGCGGCCCTGTGCGGCCATTTCATCCATCGCGTCGCGGCCGGCCCTGCGGTCGATCGTGATCGGCGACGCGAGCGCGAAGCCCCAGCCGAAGAACGGGATCGACAGGAGCTCCTTCTTGGCGACGAAGGCGAGCGGGGGA
>Ga0209483_1001084_pt1 | contig 21350 bp, 23 predicted proteins | sample NGEPerA_FD_184508 | JGI IMG/M metagenome (GOLD analysis project Ga0209483, IMG submission 184508) | Arctic peat soil microbial communities from the Barrow Environmental Observatory site, Barrow, Alaska, USA - NGEE PermafrostL2-A... | ecosystem: Environmental > Terrestrial > Soil > Wetlands >... | reverse complement strand
GTTCCCTGGAGCGAAGCCCGCAAAAAACTCGGCTGGGCATGAGCCGTTACCGTCTCGAAATCCGTCCCTCGGTCGAGAAAACCTTGCGGAAAATCCGCGACCTGCAGCTTCAACAACGCCTCGATGCCGCCTTTGAAAAGCTGGCCGAAAATCCCCGTCGTCCCGGCGCGGAAAAAATGTCCGGCGTCGGCAACCGCTACCGCTTCCGTGTCGGCGACTACCGCATCGTCTATGAAATCCACGACGCAGTTTTGCTGGTGCTGATTCTTGCCGTTGGTGACCGCAAGGAAATCTACCGGTGAATGAGTTCCGCCGGAGAAAACAACTCGCTCGCCTGGATCACCGGTGCAAACGGGCTGATTGGCAATTATCTCGTCCAGACCGCGCCGCGCGTTGCCCCGCGCTGGCGCGCGTGCAAATTCTTTTTGTCAAAGCCCGTTTTCAGGCGTAAGATTTTGGCATGAGTGCGACGCTTGAACAAGTGGCGGAAGACATCAGCGAACTTTCCCCGCAAGACCGCAAGGAATTGCTCGCCCGCCTGATTCGCGAGCTGGAGCCGGAAGAAGATGTTTCCCCGGCAGAAATTGAAGCCGCGTGGGACCAGGAAATTTCCCGGCGCTTGGAGGAGATTGATTCCGGGAAAGTGAAGCTGGTTCCTGCCGAGGAAGTTTTTGCCAAGATTCAAGCCCGGCTGGATGAAGCCCGTTAAATTTCATCTGCAGGCGGAGTGTGAGCTTGCTGAAAGCGTGGATTTCTACAATGACCGTGTTCCCGGCTTGGGCGACGATTTCTTTGTGGCGGTCAAATTGGCTGGCCGTCAGATTCAAGCTGACCCGGTGCGCCGCCCGCTCCGGCGCGATGGCACACGCCAAATCAGAATGCAGCGTTTTCCTTATGCCATCGTTTATCGTGACCAGCCGGAACGGATTGAAATCGTGGCGGTCGCCCACGGTGCGCGTCGTCCGGGTTATTGGCGCAAACGCCTGTGAAGCCATACGCAAAACTCGCGTGGATCACCGGCGTGAACGGGCTGATTGGAAATTATCTCGTCCAGGCCGCGCCGCGTTTTGCCCCGCGCTGGCGCGTGCGGGCGCTCACGCGCGCGGATTTTGACCTGCTCGATTTCGCCGCCGTCCGCCGCGAGTTTGCCAAAGACCAGCCGCAACTCATCATTCACTGCGCGGCCATTACCGTCGTCGGTGAGGCGCAAAAAAATCCCGCGCTGGCGCGGCGCGTGAATGTTGAAGTCACAAAACTGCTGGCGGAACTGGCGGCGGAAATTCCGTTTGTTTTCTTTTCCACGGATTTGATTTTCGACGGGCGCAAAGGAAATTACGTTGAAACGGACGCGGCTAATCCATTGCACATTTACGGCGAAACCAAACTGGTGGCGGAAGAAATGGTCCTGAAAAACCCGCGTCATCTGGTCGTGCGCACGTCGCTCAATGGCGGCGTGTCGCCTTCGGGCAACCGCGCGTTCAACGAGCAGTTGCGCCACTCGTTGCAGTCGGCAGGGCAGGGGATGAAGTTGTTCGCGAACGAATTCCGCTGTCCGATTCCGGCGGTGGAAACGGCGCGGGCGGTTTGGGAACTGGTGGAGAAAAATTGCACGGGACTTTATCATGTCGCCGGCGCGGAAAAGTTGTCGCGGCTGCAAATTGGCGAACTGCTGGTCAAACGCTGGCCGGAGGTGAAAACAAATATTGAACCCGGTTTGGCGAGGGATTTTCCCGGTCCGGCGCGGCCGCTGGACACGTCGCTGGACATTTTCAAGGTGCAAAAAGTTTTATCCGCGCCGCTGCCCGGCCTGGGCGAATGGCTGGCGGCAAATCCGGATGAAATTTTTTGAACAACAAAGCAATGAAGGAACAAAGACCCGCTTGGTTGCTTGGTTCCTTCGTTGTTGGTTTCTCCGGTCTGCCGTGACGTCACTTTGCCTTCAATTCCAGAATCGTGATGGAGCAGGGCGGGAAAGTGCGCGTGAAGCTGGCACCGAGGTCTTCCGCCGTTTCGGTGGCGGGAACAATCTTCTTCGGCTCTTGGATTGAATTTGTGTCGTCCGGACTGTCCGCTTTCAAGACCGTCGCCGTGCCTTTGGCTTCGACGGATGCGACGCCGCTGATTTCAATTTTCACCAGTTGCGGTGTGCCGAGGCGGTTGACGACTTTGAGATAAATTGTGCCGTTCGCACTGTCGCGCGTGGCGTCGAAGAACAGCGAGGGCACCTGCCGGGTTGAGGCTGGCTGTTCCACGCCGTTGCGCCGGCGGCCGGGAATTTGCCAGTCGTAAGTCGGAATGTTTTGCGAATCGGTCGCCAGCACGTCGTCGCCGTGATGCGTGCTGAACATCACTTGCGCGTAATATGACGGCGAGCCGTAGCTGGTCAGCGCGTCGTAGCCAATGAGGTCGCTTGGCCATTGCATTGAGCCGCCGCGTTTCGGGTCGCTGACGTTGACGAACAGCGGCGCGTAACTTTCCATGACGACGAGATCGGAATTGCGCTCCAGGCAGCACATCCACGCGGCGTCGCCGAGCGCGCCCGCCATGTTCGGCGTGGGCGAGCCGACGCGCGTGGCCCATTCGCCGACGAAGACCTTGGTATTGCCGCCGCGCGCGCGCGTGTCATACATGTGCGATTGCGCCTCCATTTCCGCTTGCGAACGATAGTAATGCTCATCAACCAAATCCGGCACGCTGCTCTTCACCGGCGTCGTGGCGATGACTTGAAGCTGCGGATATTTCGCCTTGATGGCGTTGAAAAATTGCGTGAACCGTCCATCGTAACTGCCGGAACGGTCAAACTGGTCTTCGTTGCCGACTTCGACATAGTGCAGCGGAAAAGGCGCGGGACGGCCGTCCTTCGCGCGCTGCGCGCCCCATTTTGTGCTCGCGTCGCCGGTGACGTATTCGATTTCGTCGAGCGCGTCCTGGACGTAAGAATCCAGGTTTGTTCCCGGGTCAACGTGTTCCTGCCGCAGCGAGTAACCGGCATAAACCGCCAGCAACGGCTCCATGTGCAGGTCTTCGCACCAATTCAGATATTCCATCAGGCCAAACCCGTCCGTGGACCAATAATTCCACGGGCTTTCGTGACCGGGCCGTTGCGAAATGTCGCCGATGGTTTTTTTCCAGTCGAAACGTTCGTTGATATGGTTGCCTTCCAGATAATTTCCACCGGGCAGGCGCAAAAATTTCGGCTTCATGTCCGCGAGCAATTGCATGATGTCGGGACGATTGCCGTTTGGACGATTGTTGAACGTCGGCGGAAACAACGATACCTGTTGAAACCAGACGGTGCCGTGCCGGTGCCAAAAGGTGCCGGGCTTGGTCGTTGAAATGACCAGTTGGTTGTCCTTTGACGTTGGCACTTCCCTGGTGGCCAGGGTCACTTGATATTTCTGCCAGCTTGAGGAAATCTTCGGGATGCGCGTGCTGGCCAAGACCGTTCCGTCTTTCTTGCTCACGATGGCGAGAGCCAGCGGCCCATGGAAATCCTTGCCTTTGGCGTAAAATGACGCGCGGTAAGTCGTGTTTGGCCGGACGGGAATTCCCCAGTAGCCGCTGTTAGCGATGCCCGCCGGAGAATTTTTCGCGGCTTTGCCCAGGTCAACTTTCAGGCTGACATTCAATGCGTCATTTAACGGCTTGCCGTGGTCGAGGGAAATCGCGACGTCGCCGGCCGCGTCCCAGAAAACCACTTTGTTCGGATCGGCCTTGAACGCACGGTTGCGAATCAGCTCGCCATACAAACCGCCTTCGTAGGAAAAATTTATCTCTTCCGTCATCAATCCGTAAAGCATCGGGCTGACTTTCGTCGTGACCTGGTCGGCTTTGATTTGCAGGACGGGAACCGGCGCGTTCGTTTCCGCCTGCGCGAACATCACGGTTGCGCCCGTAAAAATGGACAATAGAATTACAAGCTTTGAAGACACAAGCTCCCGTGTCCGGCATTTAATTAGGTTCATAAAGTAATTATTGAATTCATGCCCGGAAAAGTCCACTGCAAATTGCAGCGCGTGACGAGCGACACATGACGTGAAAAAAATGTTGCGCCATGCTTTTCTTGTCACTTGTCACTCGTCACGTATCACCGTTTCCGATATTCTAAAACTGGCATGGCCACCATCATTTCCGCCTCCGACGTCACCGTGCGCTACAACGAGCGCGCGATTCTGGACGACATCACGCTCGGCATCCAGGACGGCGACCGCATTGGCCTCGTCGGCCGCAACGGCTGCGGCAAGACGACGTTTTTGAAAATCCTCGCCGGCCTGCAACTGCCGGACAGCGGCGAAATTTCCCGGCAGCGCGATCTTGTGGCGAGTTATCTGCCGCAGGATTTCATGCTCGATGCCACTAAGAATGTTGCGGAAAACATCCGCGACGGCGCGCAGCACGTTTTGAATTTGATCACGGAATTTGAATCGCTGCCACATGACTCGAAGCGGCATGAGGAACTGGAACAGCGCATCCACGTTTTGGACGGCTGGACGGTGGACCGGCGCATTGAGACCGCGATGGCGCATCTGAATTGTCCTGGCGGTGAACGAAAAATCGAATCGCTTTCCGGCGGCGAAAAACGTCGCGTCGCGATGTGCCGCGCGATTGTTTCGCGCCCGGATTTTCTGATGCTCGACGAGCCGACGAACCATTTGGATCCGGAATCCATCGAGTGGGTCGCGGAATTTCTGGAAAACTTCGGCGGCACCTTTCTGGTCGTCACGCACGACCGCTATTTTTTGGATCGCGTCGCTTCAACGATTCTTGAATTGTCCGACGGCAAGTTTTTTTCGCACGCGGGCAATTACACCGATTATCTGCTCGACAAGGCCGAGCGCCAGTCCGCCGATGCGGTGATCGAGCACAAGCGCCAGATGTTTCTGAAAAAAGAACTCGCCTGGGTGCGCCAAGGCCCGCGCGCCCAGCGCAGCAAGCAGAAGGATCGTTTCGAGCGTTACTACGATGAAGCGGCGAAGGACGGGCCGGTGATCGAGGAAGATGTGGAACTCATCATTCCGCCGCCGCCGCAACTGGGCAATCGCACGGTCGAGGTCGCCGGCCTCGGCATGGAAATCGCCGGGAAGAAATTATTTTCCGGTTTCAATTTCACATTTGAAAATGGCAAACGCGTGGGCATCTGCGGACGCAACGGCCTCGGCAAGTCAACTTTGCTGCGCGTCATCATCGGCCAGCTTGCGCCGACGCACGGCACGGTGAAAACCGGCCAGCTCACGAAGTTTAATTACGTTGACCAAGGCCGGCTGCAATTGAACGAGGAGCGCACCGTGCTGGACGAAGTCGCCGACGGCACGGAGTTTGTGCAATGGGGCGACGCGAAACTTTCCGTGCGCTCGTATCTGAAACGGTTTTTGTTTGCCGACGACCGGATTCTTACGCAGGTGAAAAAACTTTCCGGCGGCGAACGCAGCCGGCTGCTGCTCGCGCGAATCTTGAAAAGCGGCGGCAACTTTCTGATTCTCGACGAGCCGACGAATGACCTCGATCTGCCGACGTTACGCGTGCTGGAGGAGGCATTGATCGCGTTCACTGGCGTGACCTGCGTCGTCAGCCACGACCGATATTTTCTCAACCGCGTCTGCACCGACATTCTGGCGTTTGAAGGCGACGGCAAGATTCATCACAGCGTCGGCGACTACGATTATTATCTGGAAAAAAAGGAAAAAGCAGTTGTAGCGGCGTCTCGGCAGAGTGCCGCCATTCTTGCCACGAACAAGTCAGCGGCGCTCTGCCGAGACGCCGCTACGAAAACAGCGAAGCCGCGCAAATTGTCATTTAAGGAGCAACGCGAATTAGACGGAATGGAAGCGCAGATTCACGCCGTCGAGGCGGAAGTGGCTCGAATTGAAGGCTTGTTCGCCGATTCTGAATTTTTTCGCAAACACGCGACACAGGTAAATCAGCTCACCGACGAACTCGACGCGGCGAAGGAAAATGTTACGAAGCTTTATTCTCGCTGGGAGCAACTGGAGGCGGTCCGCTCGGCTTCGACGGATGCAAAGGCTGGTTGATGCGGTAGGGCTTAAGTTCGGCGTAGATGGATTGCGCGAGGCCGGACTTGGTGAAGCCGACGGCTTTCGCACCCTTCACGTTGAAAAACTTTTCAAAGTCCGCCGCCGTGAAATGCTGCACGACGGGATAGTGCGTGAAATCTTTCAAGACCTCTTCGCGGCTGGCCTCGGCGATGTCCGTGGTGATGAGAACGAAATGCAGCTTGCCTTTGTTGGCGCGCAAGGTGTCGCGCCCGACGAGCAGCGCGCGGGTTTTCAGCACGAACGGGAAAAGCCGCTCGACGGAATGGGGTTGGACTGGTTCTGAATCGCTCATTTGCAATTTATTTCGGCTGCGCGGCAGCTTCGCCCGTTTATTCCGTCCCACTCACGCCACTTTTACTTTGACTTTGTGGCCTTTGATTTCCGCGCGGTTCAGCTTGGCGATGATGCCGTTGACATGTTCGCTCGCCACGTCCATGAACGAATGCCGTTCGCGAACGTCCACCGTGCCGACCACTTTGCCGGGCAATCCGGTTTCGCCCGCGACGGAATTTACAAAATCAATCGGCGCGACGCCCTGTTCCTTGCCGACACTGATCCAGAGACGCGTCTGGCCTTCGGGTGTTGCCCGGCTGACCTTGGGCCTGGGTGCGGCGGCGGGCACGGACTTGGCCTTGATGAATAATTTTGATTCCGGCTTCGGCTCCGGTGCTTTCACCGAGGCCAGAATCTCCGCGTCAGAAAAGGTCTTTGCAGCTTCCGCTTTCACTTCGACCAGCGGTTTGGCAGCCAGCGGCGGAATAATTTTCTTTACCGGCGCGGCAGACGCAGCTTTCCACGGCGTCGTTTTGAATTTTAACGGCGCGGCGAATTTTGATTCGGCGCGCTGCGGGCGGTCTTTAAATTGTCGCGGGCGTTCGTCGCGGCGGTTGTCAAAACTCGGGCGGCGGTCATCGCGGTCGCGGAAATTTCCACGGGTGCCACGTTCCTCGCAGGAAGCCGGACGGTCGCGTCGGTCAAAATTTTCTTCGCGCTGCGGCGGTCGGTCATATTCCTCGGTCTTGGGCGCGGACTTGCCCGCGCCTTCGCCGCTCTGCAATTGCTGGATCAGCGCGGACACGATGTCGTTGGCCGTAAAACCTTCCTCGGTCAGCCGCTCGACGAGGCGATCCTGTTTCGGAAATTCGCCGCTGGTAAGCAGCGAGCGGAGCTTGTCGAGAAAAACATATTCGCGCGCCGCCTCGACTTCGTGTTCCGTCGGAATGCGGCCGCGCTCGATGCGGACGTTCGTGAAGCGCTCGATGTTGCGGATTTGAAACAGCTCGCGGCTCGGCACGAATGAAATCGCCTTGCCGCTCTTGCCCGCGCGCCCGGTGCGCCCGATGCGGTGGACGTAATCTTCCACGTCGTAAGGCAGGTCGTAATTGAAAACCACCTGCACGTCGTCCACGTCAATGCCGCGCGCGGCGACATCCGTGGCCACGAGAAATTCCAGGCCGGACTTGCGGAATTTGTTCATCACGCGGTCGCGCATCGCCTGCGTCATATCGCCGTGCAACCGGTCGGCCTGATAACCTTGCGTTTCGAGATGATCCACCAAATCGTCCACCATGCGCTTCGTGTTGCAAAAAATAATTCCCAGCTTCAAATCGTAAATATCAATCAGCCGCGTGAGCAGCTCAATCTTGTAACGGCGGTCCACTTCAAAATAAACCTGTTCGACGGTCGGGACGGTCATCGCTTTTTGTTCGACCTTCACGTTCTGCGGATCGCGCGAATATTTTTCGATGAGGTCGCGGATTGGTTTTGGCATCGTGGCGGAAAAAAAGGCGGTCTGCCGTTCCTTCGGCGCGTCCTTCAAAATGGTTTCGATGTCGTCGCGGAAACCCATGTTCAGCATCACGTCGGCCTCGTCGAGGATGACCATCTTGACCGTATCCAGCCGCAACGTGCCGCGCCGCATGTGATCCATCACGCGCCCCGGCGTGCCGATGACGATCTGCGCGCCTTGCCGCAGGCCGAAAAGCTGGCGGTCGTAAGATTGCCCGCCGTAAATCGGCAGCGCGATGATGCCGCGCTTGAAAAAAGCGAGCTTGTGGAATTCTTCCGAAACCTGCATCGCCAGTTCGCGCGTCGGACAAAGGATCAGAATTTGCACGGCGCGTTTGTTGGCGTCCACTTTTTCCACGGCGGGAATGCCGAACGCGCAGGTTTTGCCGGAACCGGTCTGCGACTGGCCGACGATGTCCTTGCCCGCCATCAGCAGTGGAATGGCCGCCGCCTGGATGGGCGCCGCCTGCTCGAAGCCGAGTTTGTCAATGGCTTTCAGCACTTCGGCGGAGAGTCCCATTTCGGAAAAAAGTTTTTGTGTCATGCAAAATAAATAGCCAGCATTGCAATAATAACCGAACCAGCGACGAAAGCAGAGCTAAATCTGGTCAGGTCGTGCGTTGCCCTCGCCGCGTCAAAACTCTTTCATTTCTTCAAACCGGTCCGCTGCCGAATTGCTTTCTTCCCGCCAACGGCCGAGCTATGCTCCCGCGCATGAAATCCATTGTCTGGCCGTCGCTGGCCGCGTTGTTGTTGATTGTGCCGTGTCGCAACGCCTGGGGCGCGGAAACCAATCACAATTTTGCCGTCTGGGAAAAGGAGATTTCCGCCTATGAACGAATGGACGCGACTAATCCACCGCCCAAGGGAGCGTATGAATTCGTCGGCTCCTCGACCATCGCGCGCTGGAAGACGCTCGTCCAGGATTTTCCTGGCGAGCCGGTGTTTAACCGCGGATTCGGCGGCTCGGAAATCGTGGACGTCACGCATTTCGCGGACCGGATCGTTTTTCCCTACGCGCCACGAAAGATTTTTTTTCGTTCGGGCGGCAATGATCTTTGGGCCGGGAAATCGCCCGGGCAGGTGTTCGCCGATTTTCAGAAATTTGCCGCCGTGGTTCACGCAAAATTGCCGGGAACGGAAATTTATTTTATCTCATGGAGTCCAACCCGATCGCGCTGGAAACAGCACGACAAAGAAAAAGCCCTGAACACAATGGTCGCGGACTTTATCCGGGGCAAATCTTACCTGCAATACATCGAAACCTATGGCCTGCCGCTCGGCGCCGACGGCCGGCCGCGCCCTGAATTGTTTGTCGCGGATCAATTGCATTTCAATCCCGCCGGCTATCAACTGCTGGCCGAACGCGTGCGGCCTTATGTGACGAATTCACTTGCCGGCGGCAGTCAATCCGCCTCGTGGGCCGCCGGCAAACCCACGGCTCCGGCGGTGCTGCCCGGCATCGGTCTGGCGCAGCATGATTTCTTTTACGCCGGCGAAGCCAAGACGCGCGACATGTATATCGTGCGCGGCGGAAAAGTGGTCTGGGCTTACAATGAATCCACCAACCGCGGCGAAATCAGCGATGCCATGCGGTTCTCGAACGGAAATATTTTGTTCGCGCACCAGTTCGGCGTGACTCTCATCACGCCGGAAAAGGAAATCCTTTGGAATTACGACGCGCCGCCCAAATGTGAGATTCACACCGCGCAGCCCATCGGCACCAATCACGTCATCTTCATCCAGAACGGCCCGGAGCCGGAATTGTTCGTGGCCAATCTCGCTTCCGGCCAGATGGAAAAGGAATTTTCTTTGCCGGTCAGAAACACCAACAGCACGCACGGACAATTCCGTCACGCGCGCCTGACCGATGCGGGCACTTATCTCGTGGCGCACATGGATTTGGGGAAAGTGGTCGAATATGACGAAACCGGCGCGGCGGTCTGGTCGGTGGATGCCCCCGGCGTATGGTCGGCGGTGCGCCTGCCGAATGGCGACACGCTCACCTGCGGCAAGACCGTGCGCGAACTGAATCCGCAGAGCGAAACCGTCTGGGAATTCACCTCCGCCGACGTGCCGGATTACAAGTTCAACTCCATGCAGCTTGCGACGCGCCTGCCGAACGGCGACACGCTCATCAACAACTGGGTCAACCAGTGGAACGGCAAAGTGGACTTGGACACCGCGCCGGTTCAGGCGCTGGAAATTTCACCGGACAAAAAAATCGTGTGGGCCTTGCGCTCGTGGGCGAATCCCAATCTCGGACCGGCCACGACCATTCAACTGCTCGACATACCCGCCGTGCCGGAAAATGTGCATTTTGGGAGCATCAAGTGAACGTCGCCGCTGATGTCATTATCTGTATTTAATCGGTGTTTCATCTGTGGCAAAAAAAATCATTTCCCCAATTCCACCCGCAATTTCGCCGCGATTTCCTTCAACGCTTCCGGCAAAACCGTCGTGTTCGCGAGCACTGGCATGAAATTCGTGTCGCCATTCCAGCGCGGCACGATGTGGATGTGCAGATGTTCCACGATGCCCGCGCCCGCGACTTTGCCGAGGTTGATGCCCACGTTGAATCCGTCCGGCTTCATCACGGCGGTGAGCGCGGCGAGGCAGCGGCGCGTGAGCTTCCACAAATCCGCGAGCTCCTCGTCCGTCAGGCCGTGCAGGTCGGCGACTTCCTTGTAAGGCACGGTCATCAGATGCCCGCCGACGTAGGGAAAACGGTTCAGCAGCGCGAAACACGTCCGGTCGCGCGCGATGACCAGATTTTCCACGTCGTCGGACGATTGCGCGATGCGCGTGAACAAGCCTTCCTTCAATTCCGGCTTCTTCGCGAGGATATATTCGATGCGCCACGGCGCGTGGAGTGTGTCCATGCGGAAAACTTAAAACGCGCGGCGAATAAAGGAAATGATTTTCGCTTGCTGCGCTAAAGTGAAATGTCGCGCGAAGGACGCGAAGTTGGAAAAAAGGATTTAATTCGGCGAAGAATTAGTCTGTTGTTCAAACTGAAAGCCATTAAGAAAAGTTTGAAGATCGTGCTCGGCACTAGATAACGAATTCGTAACTTCTTCGTCAGATAGAAGTCCAATGCTACGCACAATCCAATAATAATTCGTTCCATGGCGCGTGACGCAGTTTGCTGTGAGAAAACTAGACGGGACATAGCCTGTCTGAAACCACGCATCAGAACCTTGCCAGACATTAGTGCGTTGAGACAAAATACGGTAATCAGTAAGAAATTTGCTAGCCATATGCTGCTTGATATGAGCCTGCCACGCAGCTTGCAGAGAAGAAGCTGGCGTGGACAAAGTAAATGGATAAACGTTGTAGGAACTGCCAGGCCAATCACCGCGCATGCGAAGGCATAAATCTCCCTGCATTGGACTATTGCGAACGAGATATAAACCATCCTCTGGAACGCGAACAGAAAACCCATCGCCATGAATCGTAGCGCCAGACTGAACCATCTTTGTATCTTCAACGCTCAAACGGACTGATTCGCTTACAAGACTACAACCCGAAATAGTCAGTGAAAATGAAGCGAGAAGAATCAAACAAATATAATTGATTTTTTTCATATTTGATCTGGGAGCAACCTAATCTTTCGGTTGATTTTGCTCTTGTCAAAATTTTTGTCCATAAAAAACCCTTCGCCGCCTTCGCGCCCTTCGCGCGACATTTTTATTTTGAAAACTGCCGGTCAAAATCTTTGTGGCTACCAACCCAGACCCAAATCCAAACGTCGCCGTCAAATCTTTGGGCGACGGCGCGGTAATCGCGAGTGACGCGCACCGACCAAAACCGCGCGTCAGAACGCAGCCGTTCCAGTTGCAGTGACGGATGCGCGGGATTTTCTAAAAACTTCCGATAAGCGGCGCGTGCGGCTGATTTGATTTCCGGCGGCAGCGCGCGATAAGCTTTCCAGAATTGCGCCGCGCCGAGCGATTTCACGGTTGCTTGTCGAAATCTGCGTCGCGCAATTCAGAAAACGCGGCTGGATTCTTTTTGAACTGCGCCGCAATTTCGTCGCCCAAAGCCAGGAGCGCCGGACGTGGGCTGGCATCAGCAATGATGCGTTCCCATTTCAAGTCGCCGTTCAATTCCGGCAAAATCGAGGGCAAATCTTCGACGAGACGTTCGCGTTCTGCGGAAGGCAACGCTTGAATCGCCTTTTCAATTTCAGCCACCGTGCTCATGGTTGGAATAATACTCTGACATTTGGGCGTCGCAAATGTTTTTTGTCGCGCGACATTTTCATTTGAACAAACTTAAATTTGAGGCTGGTAGGGCGAGCGTCCTCGCGAGCCGCTATTTGCGCACGGCCATCATTTCAATTTCGGCTCGTGCGGACACTCGCCCCACCGATTTGGCCTATTTTCCAGTCCACACCAAATCAAAAATTTTTCCTTTGACCGGCCAATCTTCAATCCGCTTGGTCAAACCTTTGCGAATCGGATTTTCCTGAACATAAATCCACTTCTCTGAATAATTTTCGCCGTCGCGCAAACGATGATGCCAGCCGCGCGATTGAAATTTCCATTCGACTGGTGGGGCGAGCGTCCCCGCGAGCCGTTTCCGTTTCAACGCAAACTCTCTTTTCCAATACTTGATCCATGCCTCAATTGTAAATTTCAAATCTCTCGGCGCGCAGAAACAATGAAAATGATCCGGCATCAATAAATAATCGCCGACCAGCCAAGCGGTCGCTTCCGACCAAGTTTGACAAAGGAGTTGATGCACAGTTTCATTCGCAAGCCACGGTTCGCGGTTTTCAGTCGCGATGGTTAGCAAAACGATGTTGGACTGGCCGAGTTGAATGTGAACGCCGGAAGCAGGGTTTTTGCGTTGGGGAAATTTTTCTTCGGGTAGATTGTTCATTTGTTTAAGCGGCTCGCGGGGACGCTCGCCCCACCAATTTTGTCATTTGAACAAACTCAAAATCGCCGTTGCCGCGCGTCCCGCCGCGCCAGGTTCGCCGAGCGAAGAAATGATTTTGGCGAGCTGCGATTTGATTTTCGTCCGGCGCGATTCGTCCTGCAACAATTCCAGCGCCGCGCGCGAAATGTTTTCCGGCGTCGCGTCGTGTTGGACGAATTCTGGATAAATCTCTTCGCCCGCCAGAAGGTTCGGCATCGTCAATGATTTCACCGTCACGATGCGCTTGGCGATTTCGTAAGTGAACCACGAGGTTTTGTAGAGCGTCACCGTCGGCACGCCGAAGAACGCGCATTCCATCGTCACCGTGCCCGTCGAGGCGATGGCGATATCCGCCTCGGCCAATGCCCAAGGTAATTCACCGATTTGAATCTCCACATTTGCGCCCAACGATTTTGCCAGTTGCAACAGCGTTTGATTCGGCAAAACCATTTTTATTTTCACCGACGGCAATTTTTCCTGAATCATTTTCAACGCGGCCAGCATCACCGGCAAATGCCTTTGCAATTCACTTTTGCGGCTGCCGGGCAGCAACAAGATTTTTGGTTCGTAGGAGACGACGTGAGAAGTCTCTATATTTTTTTTAGTTTGAGTCTCGTCACCTCGACTCCTACCAGCTTCCGACTCGCCGCGCGTAAATCGTAAATCGTCATTCGTAAATCTCCCGATCATCGGATGGCCGACGAACTCCACGCGCAACTGCGGCACGCGCTGCGCATACCAGTCCTTTTCGAACGGGAAAATGCTCAAGAGCAAATCGTAATCCGCCGCCAGCCGGTTCGCGCGGCCCGGACGCGACGCCCAGACTTGCGGCGAGACGAACTGGATGATTTTCGGATCCCACTTGGAGAACGGATTGTTGCGGACGTATTCCTTGACCGCCTGGCCGAAGCGCAGGTTGAACCCGCCGTAATCCACGCCGATGACCACGTCCGGCTTGCGTTCGATGGCGAGCGCGAACAGTTGATTGAACAGCCGCCGGAATTTGAAATAATTTTTCAGCACGTCGGAAATGCCGATGACCGAATGCTGCGTCAGATCAAACGCCAGTTCGACTCCGGCGGCAGACATCTTGGCGCCGCCCGCGCCGAAGAATGTTGCATCCGGCAATTTGTCGCGCAGCGCGGAAACCAGTTCCGCCGCGAGCAAATCCCCGCTCGCCTCACCGGCGATGAGCATGAAGGTTTTTGGTTTCACGGTTTTATTTTAACGCAGAGAGGCGGAGACACGGAGAAAATTCCGGCGCGCGTCCGGCTTTTGATTTAGTTGCGCGGCTTCTCCGGCCTGCCTAAGGAGAAATAGAATCCCATTGGAAATTCGCACGCTGGGATTTGCCGGACAATTTGTGCCAACCGCGAAATCCAAATTTCAATGCTTCATTTCTTCGTTGTTCAATTCGCCGGGAAGTGAGGGCGCAGGAATTTGAGAATTGCAGGAGCACGACGGTCGTTTAATCTGAAGCCCGGTTATGCAGGATAACGCCATCGCCCTTCGCCCGGCCACCGAATCCGACCTGGTGGCGATCAATGACATTTACAATCATTACGTGCATCATTCCACCTGCACATATCAGGAAGAGCCGGAACCGCTCAACAGCCGGCGGCAATGGTTAAGTCATCACGGCGGCAAACATCCGGTGATCGTCGCGGAGACGGGCGGACAGGTGATCGGCTGGGGATCGCTCTCGGCTTATCACCCGCGCTCGGCTTACCGCACACGGTTGAAAACTCGGTCTATGTCCATCACCAACATCACCGCGCGGCATCGGCTCGCGGCTGCTGCGGGATTAAATCGTCCACGCCTGCAATCTCGGCTATCACGCCATCATTGCCGGCATTGACGCAGACCAGCCCGCCAGTGTCGCGCTGCACGCGAAGTTTCACTTTGAGAAGGTCGGCCACATGAAGCAGGTCGGCTTCAAGTTCGGCCGCTGGCTCGACGTGGTCTATATGGAATTGATACGGGACGCTGGCCGGGCGATCCATCCGCCCTCCAAAAAAACGTCGATCGTTTGACTGGCAAGTCAGCCCTGCCGGTTTGCTGCATCGCGCAAACCGGCGGCGTAGGCTTCAAACGCACGGCGCATTTTGTCGCGCACCTTGCGGAAGCATTTCAGGATTTCCGCCTCGCTGCCGGTGGCTTTGGCTGGATCAAAGAATACTCTGGACGTTAGCTGAATCGCCAAGCATGGCGCGCAAAAAAATGCAAATGCAAAGAGGCCAGATTTGGCGGACCGCAACGCCAGTTGAACGTGGCCCACGACGAATATTCCGGCGCGCTAAGTTTTTATTTTGGAAAATTGCCATGACCGCACCGGCAATATCAGGTAAATGTCACTTCATCTGCGCCAGAATCTGGTCGGTGATGGCTTTCACCGCCGCTTCGGCTTCGGGGTCGAGGCCGACGGTGGGTTCGCCGGATTGCGGTGATTCACAGGTTGCGCCGGGACGCCAGTCGCCGCTGTCGCAGAGTTCGCATTCCTTCATCCCGAAACGCGGATCTACGAAGCCGAGACTCTGCTTGATGTCGAGCAGTTCCTTCATCTGCGGGCCAGTGAACGTATTGATGGGCTTGCCGAGCTGCCCGGCCACGACGATGGTGCGGCAGTAGGCCTCGATGATTTCCATGCGCCAGTAGGCTTCCTCGATGTTGTTGTGGCTCCAGGTCACGACGCCGTGATTGGACATGAGGATAGTGTTGTATTGGTCGGTCAACTCGGCGACGAGTTTGCCCATGTCCGGCGAACCGGGTGTGCGATAGGGCGCGACGCCGACGGAGCAAAAGACTTCATATTCCGGCAACATGCACGTCGGCGGCGCAATGCCTGCGACCGCGAACGCCGTGGCGTAGGGCGGATGGCAATGGCAGGTGGCGACGGCCTGCGGCTGGCGTTTCATCATCTGCAAGTGCATGAGGATTTCGCTCGTGCGCGGTTTTGTGCCGCAAAGCTGGTTGCCCTCGAAATCCACGAGGCACAGGTCTGCCGGCTTGAGCGAGCCTTTGCTGACGAGCGTAGGAGTGCAGATGGCGATGTCCTCGCCGACGCGGATGGCCATGTTGCCGCCGTTGCCGTCAACATATGCACGTTTCCATAGGCGATGGCCCATTTCGCAAATTTGCTCCTTCAAACTGTTCGCGTAGGGCGAATTGAAAAACGCTTCGAGTTCCGACTTCGGCGACTTGGAGTTCAGCTTCTTTGTCGGCGGAGAAAGTTTGTCCGCGCTGACGGACGCAGTGGCGTTACTGGTGGCAACGGCGCGCGCGCCATTGGTTTCGATGTCCTGCAAGAGTTCGCGCGCCGACGGTGTCACGATCGCGTCGGCGGGGATGTTGACTCCCTGACCGTTGCGGATCATTTCCTGAATGTCACGGACACTGATAACTTGGCTCATATAAATTTCTTTCGTCGTAGCGCGACTCGGTAGAGCGCCGCAAATTATTCTTTCAGTCAGCGGCGGCCTGCCGACACGCCGCTACCGATTCAACCCTTCCAAGGATGGTAAAACATTTCATCCACCAGCGCGCAATTAATTGCGTCAATCGGTGGATACACATCGAACGGCTGTGCGGCCTCGCGCCCTTCTTCGTAACCGATCACATCGCCCACGCCGCCGCCGATGTCGTCATATACGACGAGGCTCGGATCGGTGCCCATGCCCGCCGCTTTTGCGAGGCCTTTGGCGTATTGCTCACGGCTCAACGGGCTGACGACGAGAAACCGTCCGCCCTTGAGCACATCCACCGACTTGCTCAACGTGACGCGACCGATGACGGTTCCAAGTTTCATGGCAAGTGAAGAATGAAGAATGAAGAACGAAGAATTGAAGACAAATTCAATGTGTTCGCTGCGCTGAACAATTTTTTTTCTTCATTCTTCACAGTTAATTCTTCATTCATGTTCTTTTCCCCGGCTCGTGTTCATCCACGATGCCTACGATCAGCCAGCGCACCGGGCTTTTGTCCACGCCCACGGCCTTGCGCGCCGCGATGCCGTCCGACGAAATCACCACCTGCTGATGCATGCCCGCGCCGTGCGAATCAATAGCGATGATCGGCACGCTTTCGAGCTGCCCATCGCCGCTGATCGGCTGGCAAATCACCAGGCGCCACGCTTCGAGACTCGGATGTTTCCGGGTCGCCACAATGTTGCCTTCGACGCGGGCTAATAACATAGGAGTTAGTATTTAGGAGTGAGAAGTTAGAATAGCCGATGTATAGCCGTTCAATAACCGCCCGACCTCATCATATAAACCAATTAAAACTGAGCTGTCACCATAACCAAGGTCTTTGGCCAAAATCAGGTAGTAATGAACTTCTTCCAGCGAGCCTTGTGCGATGTTGTAAAACCGGACTTTGTCATTCGCGCCTCGCTTCGGAAACCCTTCCGCGATGTTTGCCGGAACCGAAACCGCCGCCCGCCGGATTTGCGAAGTCAGACCAAATCGTTCGTCCGCCGGAAATGCCTTGGTGAAGCGATAAATCTGCAGCACGAACTGATGCGCCTTTTGCCAGACGATCAATTCCTCAAAGCTTCGCGCCGGTGTTTTCATTGCTGTTTTTATTCTGGTTTCTAACTCCTAACTTCTAGCTTCAATAAATCCGCAAGTTGTCCACCATCACGCAACGGCGGACGCGCGTGAACGTGCGCGGGTTTGTGATGCCTTCGCCGGTCGGCGTGGCAATCGAGTAACTCAAATAACCTTCGCCGCCGAGGCCGAGGCCGGCCATGCACGGGCCGTTCTTGATGAAAATTGTCGTGTCGAGCGCGCGGGCCATCGCCGTCATGTTTTCCACGTCGTGCGAATGGATGATGCTGGTGTGTTTGTAGCCGTGTTCGGCTTCAAGCGAACGTTCGATGCCTTCCTCGACGCTCTTCACGCGCACGATGGGCAGCATTGGCATCATCTGTTCCTCCTCGACGAACGGATGCTTCGCGTCGGTCTCGGCGAACAAAAGCTGTGTGCCGGCTGGCAAATTGATTCCCGCCGCCTGCGCCAAAACGCCTGGATCTTTGCCAATGAAATCGCGGTTCACGCTCGCGTGCGCGCAGCCGCCGCCCTGGCCTTCCTTGAACGTGAACGCCGCCTTTGTCAATTCATCGAGCTGCGGGGAATTTAATTTCACCGCGCCGTTCTCGGACATTTTTTGCATCAATTTATCCGCGATGTGATCGAGCACAAAAACTTCCTTTTCGCCGATGCACAAAAGATTGTTGTCGAATGCCGCGCCGGAAATGATCGCCTTCGCCGCGCGTGTCAGACAGCAGGTGTCGTCCACAAAAACGGGCGGGTTGCCGGGGCCGGCGCAGATGGCGCGCTTGCCGGTCTGCATCGCGGCCTTCACGACCATCGGGCCGCCGGTGACGAGCAGCAGGCGGGTGTTTTCGTTTTTGCAGATCGCGTTGAAGGAATCGAGCGTCGGTTTTTCAATGACGCAGCAGATGTTCTCAATTCCAGTCTCGCGATAAATCGCCTCGTTGTAGGCGCGCACGGCGGCGGCGGCGCAACGCGACGCGCCCGGATGTGCGTTGAAGACAACTGCGTTTCCCGCCGCGCAGATATTGACGATGTTGCCGCTCAACGTGGGAATGGAATGGGTGCTGGGCGTGACCGCGCCGACGACGCCGAATGGCGTGTATTCTTCCAGCGTGATGCCTTGGTCGCCGCTGCGCGCGTCGGGCCGCAGCCAGTCCACGCCGGGCACAAGCTTGATGATTTGCAGCTTGGCAATCTTGTGGTCGAGCCGGCCAATTTTTGTTTCGTCAAGTTCGAGCCTGCCCCACGCCTCGGCATTTTTTTCGGCAAGCAACTTGACGATCTCCTCAATCTTGCGGCGTGCGGCAATGCCTTTTTGTTGCAACTGCAAAAACGCTTCCTGCGCCGCAACGCAAGCTTCGTTCGCATCCTGAAAAACCCCGAACTTGCCGCGCAACGCGACATTCGCGGTGGAAGTCTTCCGCGTGCCGCAGCCACAAAAATCCGATTTTGGCGATGGCGCGGGCGCTGGAGCAGGGGAAGGGTTGGTGGTCGCGGTCGCCGTGCCGCCCAGTTTGCCCAGCACTTCGGCCACCACGTCACGGATTAAAGTTTCGTTCACGGCATTCATATCTCAATCACCGCACTTTGGCGCTGAAAATTTCTTTTCCAAAAACATCCACGCTGTCCACGAGGCCGATGATGACGGCGTCCACGGGCGCGTCCTTCATGCCGGGCGCAAGCCGCGCGGAACTGCCCTGGCAAAACAAAACCAGTTCGCCGGCGCCGGCGCCGAGCGCGTCCACGGCCACGATAGTGTTGGCACCCGGACGAAATTTCGTCGGGTCTTTTTCGTCCACAAGCTGCGGGCGGAGCAGCAACAGTTTGCGGCCCGACATGTTCGGGTCTTTCTTGGTGGCGACCACCTGGCCTTCGACTTTGGCGAGGAACATAAATTTTACCTTCGTGGCGGCGCCTCGGCAGAGCGCCGCATTATTCGAAGCAGGTTGGCGGCGCTCTGCCGAGACGCCGCTACGCTTACTTCTTCTTCGGCAACACCGCCTCGACATCGTTGTGCGGGCGGGCGATGACGTGGACGCTGACCAGTTCGCCTTTGATGGCTTTGATGGCCTGCGCGCCGGCGTCAGTGGCGGCCTTCACGGCCGCAACATCGCCGACGACACACGCCGTGACGAGTGCGTTGCCGACCTGCGTCACCGGGCCGACGAGTTCGACGTTCGCGGCCTTGAGCATGGCATCCGTGCCCTCGACCAAGGCGACGAGTCCGCGTGTTTCAATGAGTCCAATTGCTTGATGTGACATAGTTAGTTGATGGTTGAATGTTGATAGTTGATGGATATTTAATTTTGTCTGCTTTCCAAAAATCGTTTTGCCTCGCGCGCCACGACGAGTTCCTCGTTCGTGGGAATTACAAAAATTTTAACCGCCGAATCCACCGCGCTGATGATGGCCTCGGACGCGTGCGTGGAACTGTTTTTCTCCGCATCAATCTTGATGCCGAGATTTTCCAGGTTCGCGCAAATGGCGGCGCGCAATTCCGCGCGGTTCTCGCCAATGCCGGCGGTGAACACGATCGCGTCCGCGCCGTTCAACTGCAAAAAGTAGCTGCCGATCCAATGCCGCGCGCTGGCGACATAAGCGTCTAACGCAAGTTTTGCCCTGGCGTCACCTGTTTGCGCCGCCTCGCCGATGTCGCGGATGTCGTTGGAAATGCCGCTCAAACCTTTTAGTCCGCCTTCTTTTGTGAGCTGGCGTTGCGCTTCCTCGACGCTGATTCCGAATGTCTTTACCGCGTAAGGCAACGCCTCGGCATCGAGATCGCCAACGCGACTATTCTGCGGCAAACCGGATTGCGGACTCATGCCCATGCTCGTGCCGATGGACGCGCCGTTCAAAATGCCGGTGACACTCGAACTGCCGCCGAGGTGGCACGAGATCACGCGCAACGACGCACCGGAAATGGGTTTCGCGATGCCATGGACGTAAAGCTGCTGCGCGCGTTCCGCGATGTCGGGACGTCCCAGCAATTCCGCCGAACGTTCAGCGATGAACTTGTGGCTCGCGCCATGAAATCCCCAGCGGCGCACGCCGATGTTCAACCATGATTCCGGCACGGCGTAGCGTTGCGCCGCTTCGGGCGCAAACTGGTGAAAGGCCGTTTCAAAAAGTCCGATGAGCGGGACGCCTGGCATCCGCCGCGCGAACTGTTTGATACCGGTGATATAAGGCGGATTGTGCGCGGGCGCGAGGCCGGTGTAATCGGCCATGGCCTGCAATACGCGCTCGTCGAGACGCACGCAGCCGGTGATATTTTTGGCGATGACGGTCTTGAAACCGACGGCGCTCAATTCGTTTTCGTTCTGGATCGCGTTTGCTTTTTTCAGCTCGGCGAGGCAGTCCTCGATCGCCTGCGAATAATCGGCGACGCGCTCGAAACCGCCTTTGTGCAACAGGCGTTCGGCGCTGTCCGCAAAATCGAACAGCCGCCACTTGAGCGAGGTCGAACCAATGTTGGCGACGAGAATTTTCATTTCCAATTTCCAATCTTCAATTTCCAATTTGCCGGGGCCGAACGAACTGTATGTTCAATTGGCATTTGGCGATTGGAAATTGAAAATCACTCCAGCCATTTGCCGAGTCCGCTCAATCCATCATGCGGACGCGGGATGACTTGGACGCTGACGACCGCGCCAACTTGCGCGGCGGCGGCGGCACCGGAATCCGTCGCGGCCTTGACTGCGGCGACATCGCCCCGGAAAAACACGGTGACGTAGCCGCTGCCGACTTTTTCCCAGCCGGTGATGTGGACGTTTGCGGATTTGAGCGCGGCGTCGGCGGCTTCCATGGCGGCGCAGAAACCTTTTGTTTCGATCATTCCAACTGCTTGTTTTGGCATAAAAAATTAGTTGATAGTTAAGAGTTGATAGTTGATGGGCTATTTCTTCGTGACGACGCTGTTGCCAAGAAATGCTTCGAGCAGTTCTTCGTGCGGGCGGGCGATGATATGCGAACCGACAAGTTCGCCGACTTTCGCGGCGGCTTTCGCGCCGGCGTCCACGGCGGCTTTGAC
>Ga0209483_1001083_pt1 | contig 21361 bp, 19 predicted proteins | sample NGEPerA_FD_184508 | JGI IMG/M metagenome (GOLD analysis project Ga0209483, IMG submission 184508) | Arctic peat soil microbial communities from the Barrow Environmental Observatory site, Barrow, Alaska, USA - NGEE PermafrostL2-A... | ecosystem: Environmental > Terrestrial > Soil > Wetlands >... | reverse complement strand
ACTACGCGGTTGCTGCCGGGATCGCCGTCGAGCCGACCGGAGCGCTGTTGGTGGCGTGGGATGACGAGCAGGAGGCGGCGCTGCCCGCCCTGCTCGCCAAGGCCATCGCCAACGGATGTGACGACGCGTCGTTGGTGGGAGCGGACGAGGTGCGCTCCCGCGAGCGCCACCTCGGGCCCGGGGCGCGATCGGGGCTGGCCGTGCCTGGCGAGTGGGCGATCGACCCGTGGTCCGTCACGTTGGCCTTCGCCACCGAGGCCGTCGGCGCCGGAGTCCTCCTTCGACTGGGCGCCCCCGTGACCGGGGTCGACGTCGGTGCCGAGGGTCACCAGGTGCAGGTGCCTACCGGGTCCGTGCGGGCCCGCTGGCTCGTCAACGCCGCCGGCCTGGGTGCCGACCTCCTCGACGAACTCCTCGGCTACCGCGACTTCGTCGTCACCCCCCGACGGGGTCAGCTCATCGTGTTCGACAAGCTGGCCCGCCGGCTCCTCACCGGGATCCTGCTGCCGGTGCCCACGGCACGGACCAAGGGGGTGCTGGTCTCGCCCACCACCTGGGGGAACGTGCTCCTCGGCCCGACGGCCGAGGACCTGGAGGACCGGACGGACACCGCCACCACGGCCGAGGGGATCGGTCGCCTGCTGGCCGACGGGCAGCGCATCCTGCCGGACCTGGTGGAAGAAGAGGTCACCGCCACCTATGCAGGCCTGCGGGCGGCCACCGAGTACCGCGACTACCAGATCAGGCTCCACGCCGACCAGCGGTACGTCACCGTCGGGGGCATCCGCTCGACCGGTCTGACGTCCTCGATGGCCGTGGCCGAGCACGTGGCGGGGCTACTGGCCGGTGCCGGCGCCACCTGGTCCGGACCGCCGGTGGACTCCGTTCCACCGGTCATGCCGCCGCTCGGCGAGTCGCAGATGCGCCCGTTGCGCGACCCGGCCTTGATAGCCGCCGACCCGGCCTACGGGACGGCGCTCTGCCACTGCGAGCAAGTCAGCCGGGGCGAGGTCCGTGACGCCTGCCACGCCCCGGTGCCGGCCACCGACCTCGGAGGCGTCCGCCGCCGCACGCGGGCCATGAACGGTCGGTGTCAGGGCTTCTACTGCGCGGCCGAAGTGGTGGCCCTGACGGCCGCCGAGACGGGTAGCGACCCGGCAGAACTCACCCGGACGCCACGGTGAGGGATCGACGGGTGACCCATGGGTAACCCGGCCGTGCTGGTGGTGGGGGCGGGCCCGGCCGGCCTCACCGCTGCCCACGAGCTGGTGGTCCGCGGGGTCGGCCCGGTGTGGGTGGTCGACCGCGAGGCGGTCGCCGGGGGCGTGCCCCGCCACTGCGACCACACCGGGTTCGGTCTGCAGGACCTGCACCGGACGATGCCCGGCCCGTCCTATGCCCGGCACCTGACCGCCCGGGCCGTCGACTCCGGAGCGGTCCTGCGCCTGTCCACCACCGTCGCCGGGGTGGCGACCGACGGGGCGGCCACCCTGGTCGGTCCGGGTGGCCTGGAGATCGTGCACCCCGACGTGGTCCTGTTGGCCACCGGCGCCCGCGAGCGGCCGCGCACCGCCCGCCTGGTGCCCGGTGACCGGCCCGCCGGGGTGTTCACCACCGGCCAGCTCCAACAGTGGGTGCTGCTGGCCGACCTGCCCGTGGGCCGGCGTGCCGTGGTGGTGGGCGCGGAGCACGTCGCCTACTCGGCCGTGCTCACCCTCCGTCACGCGGGGGTCATCACCGTCGCCATGGTGACGGACCTGCCCCGCCACCAGACGGTGGCGGCCTTCGCGTGGTTGACCAGGCTGGGACTGCGGGTGCCGCTCCGCACCTCGTCCCGGGTGGCGGCCCTGCACGGGCACGGTCGTCTGGAGGCCGTCGACGTCGAGGACCAGGCGACGGGCCGAATCGACCGGGTCGAGGCCGACACGGTCGTCTTCACGGGGGACTGGGTGCCCGACCACGAGCTGGCCCGACGGATGGAGGTGGCCACCGACCCCGCCACCCGTGGCCCCCGCACCGATGGGTGGGGCCGGACGTCGCGTGCCGGGGTCGTGGCCGCCGGCAACCTGGTCCATCCGGGGGAGACGGCCGGCATCGCCGCACTCGGCGGACGCGCCGCCGGCCGTCGCCTGGCCCATGACCTCACCCATGACTTCACACGGGGGGTGCGTCCGACGGCCGGGACCGTCTCCGTGACGGTGGACCGACCACTGACCTCGGTGGTGCCGGTCCTGGTCGACCCGGGCGACCTCCCCGAGCGGCTCCTGGTGCGCACCGCCGGGTTCACCGGGCGGCTCCTGGTGGTGGCCCGCCAAGGGGGACACGAGATCGGCCGCCACCGGCTCCGGCACTCGGTGCCCCACCGGTCCCTCGGCCTGCCCGGGTCGGTGCTGGCCGGCACGGCGTCCGACGGCGGTCCGGTCGAGCTGACGCTGTGCTGACCGACCCGATGCGGATTCCGGCCGGCGCGGTACGGTGGGAGCAAGGCACTCGAACCCGGGGGGAGAACGTGGCCGGTCTGAATTTCGCCGACATCTTCGAAACGGTTGTCGACACGAGGCCCGATGCACCGGCGCTGGTCGTCCGGTCGACGGCCGGTGACGAGGTGCGGCTGACCTTCGCCGAGCTCGACGCCCGGGTCAACCGCCTGGCCCACGCCCTCCTTGACCTCGGCGTCGGCCCGGGCGACCACATCGGCTGCCACCTCTACGACGGCAACCAGTACGTCGAGGCGACGTTGGCCGCCTTCAAGGTGCGGGCGGTGCCGGTCAACGTGAACTTCCGGTACGTCGACGAGGAGCTCGAGTACCTGTTCGACAACGCCGACCTCAAGCTGCTCGTCACCGAGCCCGACCTCGAGGCCCGGGCCGAGCGTGCCGCCAAGCGGCTGGCCTGGGACTGCCCCGTGGTGGTGGCCGACGACCGCTACGAGGGGCTGCTCGCCACCCATCCGGACACCCGGCCGGTGGTCGAGGACCGGGGCCCGGACGATCTGTACGGTCTATGGACCGGGGGGACGACGGGCATGCCGAAGGGCGTGATCTGGCGGCACGAGGACATCTACCTGTCGGTGGTCGGGGGCGCCGGAAACCCGGCGCTGGGCATCGCCCCGGTGGCCGACCTCGGAGACGTGGCCGCCCGGGCGGCAGCCGACTACCCGATCCCGGGGGCGCTGACGCTGTGCCCGCTCATGCACGGGGGCGGCTGGTGGATCGCCTTCTCGGCGCTGCTGTCGGGCACCTTCAACGTGCTCATCCGCGACCTCGGGTTCGACCCGGAGTTCGCCCTGCGGGTGATGGCCGAGGAGGAGGTGCGGGTGGTCATGACCATCGGCGACGCCTACGCCCGTCCGCTCATCGACCACCTCGATGCCGACGGCACCGAACGCCATGACTTGTCCAAGCTCCTGGTCTACGGATCGGGCGGCGCCATTCTGTCGCCGTCGATGAAGGCGGAGCTGAACCGGCTGCTCCCACACGTCATCGTGATGGACGGGTTCGGCGCGTCGGAGACCGGCGGACAGGGCAGCCTGGTCGGGCAGACCGAGGATGGTGCCCCGGTGTTCCAGATGGGCGTCGGCAACGTGGTGATCGCCGAGGATGGCACCCTGTGCGCCGCGGGGGACGACCGGATGGGCCTGCTCGCCACCAGCGGGCACATCCCCCTCGGGTACTACAAGGACGAGGCCAAGACGGCGGCCACCTTCCCGGTGATCGACGGGGTCCGGTACGCGGTGCCCGGCGACATGGCCAAGCTGCTGGCCGACGGGACGATCGCCGTCTACGGGCGGGGGTCGGTGTCGATCAACTCCGGGGGCGAGAAGATCTTCCCCGAGGAGGTCGAGAAGGCCCTGAAGAGCCACCCGGCCGTGTTCGACACCATCGTGGTGGGCACCCCGAGCGAACGGTGGGGCTCCCAGGTGACCGCCGTGGTGCAGCTGCGCACCGGTCTCGAGGTGACACCGGGCCTCGACGAGCTGCGTGACCACTGCCGGGACCACCTCGCTGGCTACAAGCTCCCCCGCGACGCGGTGTTCGTCGACGCCGTGCGGCGGTCGCCGTCGGGCAAGCCCGACTACCGCTGGGCGAAGGACGTGGCCACGGCGGCCCTGGAGGGCTCGCTCACCACGGGGTAGGGGTGGCCGTCCCCCGGTCCGATCGGGGATGATGGAGCCATGGTCGAGTACATGCTCCCCCGGGTCCCGGCCTCGGCAGGCGCCCTCCTGCACGACGGCGGTGACCGGATCCTGATCCTGAAGCCGTCCTACAAATCCGGGTGGACCGTCCCGGGCGGCCAGATCGAGGAGGACGGCGAGTCCCCGTGGGAGGGGTGCCGTCGCGAGGTCACCGAGGAGACCGGCCTGGTCGTCGACTCCGGTCGCCTGGTGTGCGTCGACTTCCTCCCCCCGCGTCCCGGGCGTCCCGGTGGGATCCGGTTCCTGTTCGACTGCGGCGTGGTCGACGCCGACCGACGGGATGCACTGGTCCTCCAGGACGGCGAGATCGAGGATGCCCGGTGGGCGACGGCGGACGAAGCCGACCGGCTGCTGAGCGGCCCCGTCGGCCGCCGGGTGGCCAGGGCGCTGGCCACCGACGGCACGATCTACCTCGAGGGTGGCCGCCCGGTGCCGGGCGTGGGGGCCTGACCGGGCGTCAGGCCGCGCCGGGCACCCCGAGCCCGGCGGCGAATGCCGCCACCTGGGGGCGGACCACATCGGCCTCGCGGGTCACGGCGAACCACGGCTCGGGTGGCACCACGTCCCCCACCGCGAAGACCTCCACGAGGTCCCCCGAGGCCAGGCCGGCGGCACAGGCGTAGGCCGGGAGAAGGCTGACGCCGAGGCCACGGGCCACCGCGCCGGCCACGGCCCGAAGATCGGGGGCGACCAGGCGCAGGACGCCGGCGAACGGTCGCCCCAACGAGGCCTGCCAGAACCGCCGGGTGCGGGGCAGCTCGGCGCTGTAGGCCACCCAGTGGCGGCCCATCAGGATCCGGCTCAGCTCCGCCAGATCGGTCGGCGGCGGGCCGGGCACCTGCCCCGGGGCCGCCACCAGCACGAACCGGGTCGTCCCGAGCGGGACCGAGGCGAGGCCGCGCGGCGCCGGGTCCGTGGTGGTGACCACCACGTCGAGTTCGCCGTGGTGGAGCAGGGACAGCAGCTCGGCGTCGGGTCCGAACCGCACCACCAGGGCCGGTGCGTCGCCGTCGAGGTCGGGAACTACCCCGTAGGCGAAGAACTCGGGGGAGGAGCCGAACCGGAGCGCGGGAGTGGCCGGGCGGACCGACCCGCCGTCCAGTCCGGTGAGCACCGGTTCGAGCCGGTCGAGGGCGTCGACCACCGACACATACAGGTCCCGGCCGGGTCGGGTCGGTTCGACCCCGGTGGAGGTGCGGACGAACAACGGGGTGCTGACCGACCGCTCGAGGGACCGGAGCTGCTGGCTGGCCGCCGGCTGCGACAGATTGCGCAACGCCGCCCCGTCGGTGACCGACCCGGTGCGGTAGATGGCCACGAACGTCCGGAGCCAATCGGCGGTTGCCATAGGTACAGCTTATGTCCTGGATGCAGATTGCTACATTGCCTATGAAGCACACCGGGCCCATGCTGGGGAGATGCCCGACACCACCTATACCCACGGACACGACGACAGCGTCCTGCGCTCCCACCGGTGGCGCACCGCTGCCAACTCGGCCGCCTACCTCCTGCCGCGGCTCCGCCCCGGCCAGGACCTGCTCGACGTCGGGTGCGGCCCGGGCACCATCACGTGCGACCTGGCCCGGGCGGTGGCCCCGGGCCGGGTGGTCGGCATCGATGCCGCCGCCGACATCGTGGACCAGGCGCGGGAGGCTGCCGAACGGTCCGGACTGGCGGTCACGTTCGAGGTGGCCGACCTGTTCGCCCTGCCGTTCGCCGACGACTCATTCGACGTGGTCCACGCCCATCAGGTCCTCCAGCACGTGGCCGACCCGGTCGCCGCCCTGATCGAGATGCGGCGCGTGTGTCGGCCAGGCGGCGTGGTGGCCGCCCGCGACGGCGACTACCCGACATTCACGTTCGCCCCGGCCGAGCCCGACCTCTCCCGGTCCATCGTCGCCTATGGCGAGCTGACCCGGGTCAACCGGGCCCACTGGGACGCGGCCCGGCACCTGCTCGGCTGGGCCCATGCCGCCGGCTTCGCCGACGTCGACGCGTCGGCATCGGCGTGGTGCTTCGCCACCGAGGAGGACCGGGCGTGGTGGGGTGGCCTGTGGGCCGACCGCTTCACGGCGCCGGAGTCGTTCCTGTCCGTGCAGCTCGAGGCGCACGGGATCGCGGACCGGGCGGACCTCGAGGCCTTCGGGGCGGCCTGGCGAGAGTGGGCGTCGTCGCCCGACGGCTGGTTCGCCATGCTCCACGGCGAGATCCTGGCCTCCCCGTGACGCGGGGTGCGGGCGACCCCGGGGATCAGCCCCGCCCGAGCGCGGCGGCCACGAACCGGTCGGGTGCCTCGACCATCGGGTAGTGGCCCACACCGTCCAGCCGGACCACCCGGGCGTCGGGTCGGGCCGCGGCCAGCCGGTCGGCCATGGCCGGCACGGCGATCGGGTCGTCGACGCCCCACACGACGGTGAGCGGCGACGGGTGATCCACCACCGGTGGGGTGAACCGGGCCTCGTGGTGCCGTCGCTCGTCGATGTAGCGGGCGTGGCGGGCCATCAGGCGCTCACCCCCGTCGGCCGAGATCAGCTCCCAGGCTGCCGCCACCTCGGTGTCGTCCACCCGGTGACGGGGGCTGAACGTGGCCACCAGTCCGTCGACCACGGCGTCCCGGGTCAGCACACCGGCGGCCATCCGCTCGTCGGGCAGGGCCTCGAGGAACTGCTGGCCGGCGCTGAGCTGGACCAGGTCCATGAAGAGGGTGCCGTTGGCCACGATCCGGTCGGTGACCTCTACCGGCCAGGAGCCCTCGAGCTGGCGGGCCAGGAGCTCGCCCCCGACGGTGTCGCCGATGTCATGGGTGAGGAGCCCGAGGCGGTCGATTCCGAGCTCGGCCACCAGGGCCTGGGCCAGGTCGGCCTGGTCGACCAACCGGTAGGGGCGGTCGGGCTTGGCCGACAGGCCGTAGCCGAGCATGTCGAACAGCACCACCCGACGCTCGACGGCCAGGACGTCCACCACCCGATGAAAGTCGAACGAGGACGTCGGGAAGCCGTGGAGGACTACCAGCGGCGGGGCCGTGACCGGCCCGGTGGCCGGCACCTCCACCACGAAGATCCGGTGGCCGAGCAGGTCGTGGTCGCGGCCCCGGGCCCGCCAGGCATCGACGAGGGCACTCACGTGAGGAGGCGGGTGCGGAAGAGGTCGAGCACCTGGTCGAGCGCCGCTCTGGTCGGCGTGCCCGGACGGTCGTCGAGGTCCTCGGTCAGCACCGAGTGGGCGCCCTTGCGATGGCCGTGCGGATTGTCCGCCGACGAGTCGAGTTCGACGCCGACGAACCCGTCACCCAGCAGCTCGCGCAACGCGGCGAACCGCTCGGGTGGAACCGCCCGGTCGCCGGTGAAGCGGAGTCCGAGCACGCAGACCCCGGCCGCCACCCGCTCCCGGACCCGTTCGGCGTCGGCGTCGCTGATGCCGAGGGCGCGGCGGCGCCTGCTGGAGATCGGGATCGGGAGGGACGGCTGGCTCAGCACCGGGGCCAGCACCACGTCGTCGACCATCATGGCCAGGGCGAACCCCCCGGTCAGGCACATACCGACTGCGCCGACCCCCGGCCCACCGCATCGCTCGTGCTCGGCCCGGGCCAGGGCCCGGAGCCACACGGTGATCGGACTGGTCCGGTCGAGGGCGATCGAGGCGAACTCCTTCGACACGCACGACTTGGCGAACTCCTTCATCGCCAGGGGCATGGTCGGGTCCCGACCGTCGTCTCCGAAGACGTGGGGCATGACCGCGGTGCACCCGATGTCGGCGACCATGCGGGCGAACCGGGCCACCGCGGGGGTGATGCCGGGGATCTCGCTTATCACGATGACCGCCGGTCCGGAACCGGCCCGGTAGACGACCCGGGTCACGCCTTCGAACGTGAAGGTCGAGCGTTCGAAGTCGTCGAGGGGGTCGGGCATGGCCAGACGCTACCGCCGGGCTCCGTCACCTGCCCGTGAGCCGTGCGGCCGTCGGCTGGGCGCGGTCAGGCCAGGGCCAGGGTGACCACTACCGGCCGGTGGTCCGATCCGGTGCCGTCGGCCACCCGGGCGTCGATCACCCGCAGCGCCGGCGTGACCAGGACGTGGTCGAGCTGGCTGTGGGGCCGGTGGGCCGGCCAGGTGCGCCCGACCACGGCACGACGCCAGCCCCGGAAGAACGAGGACGCCGGCGGGCCCCACATGTTCATGTCCCCGGCGACCACGGCCGGCCGGTCGAGCGGGGGCAGCAGGCGGGCCAGCCGTCGGTACTGGGCCGGCGAAAGGTGGGTGATGTGGGACATGTGGGTGCCGTGCACGGTCAGCTCGCCCCCGCCCAGGGCGGTGGTGCAACGGATGACCGCTCGGCTGGCCGGGTCGCGCCGGAGCTTGCCCAAGGAGAGGACCTCCGGATCCCGGCACGGCACCCTGGCGAGCAGCGCCACGCCCCACCGGCCGCTCATCGATGCCCGGTCCCGCGAGCCGGCCGGCACCTTGAACCGCTCGTCGTCGAGCCGCAGGGTCTTGCGCACCTGGCCCAGCAGGGGGGCCCAGCGCCCGGTGTCGGTGACCACCGGCGCGTAGAGCCTGGCATGGGCGAGATCGGCCTCGGCCACCACGTCGTAGCCGAGGTGGCCGGCCACCCGGGCGGCCGTGCCCGGGGCGCCGTCGTCCGGGGTCCAGGCCTCCTGGAGGACCAGCAGGTCGGCGTCGAGGGCGGCACACTCGGCCAGCAGGTCGTAGGGACGTCCCCAGCCGTCCACCCCCATGTGGACATTGAAGCTGGCCACCCGCAGGGTGTCGGGCCCCGACGCGGTCGCCCGGTCGGCCCCGGCCGGGTCGTCCGGGGACGCGTCTGTCAGCCGGACATCCGGATCGGCTCCGTCCACCGGGTCAGTGGCGCCCGAGGGTGGCGGCCACGGTGCGCAGCCCGTCACGGAAGTCGGGATGGGCGATGTCGGCCAAGGCGGCGGCCCGTTCGCGCACGGTGCGCCCGGACAGGTCGGCCGATCCGTACTCGGTGATGACGACGCCGGTGTGGTGGCGGGGGGTGGAGACCACCGACCCCTCGGGCAAGGTCGACACGATCCGGGAACGGGTGACCCCGTTGGAGACGGCGGTCGACCGCAGGCAGATGAGCGAGTGGTCGTCGAGGCGCATCTCGGCGCCGGCCACGAAGTCCTCGTGGCCGCCCACCCCGGAGATCTGCCGGCCGTCGATGTTGTCCGCCACCACCTGGCCGTAGAGGTCGACGCTGAGCGCGCCGTTGATGGAGACGAAGGCGTGGTTCTGGGCGATGACGGTCGGGTCGTTGACCACCTGGACGGGCACGAAGGCCACGTCCTCGTTCCCGTCCAGCCAGGCGTAGAGCTCCGCAGACCCGAGGGCGAAGGTGGTGACCGAGACCCCGTTGAACAGCCGCTTGGCGTCGTTGGTGACCTTCCCGGACTGGTGGAGGCGCATCAGGCCGTCGGTGAACATCTCGGAGTGGATCCCGTAGCCGCCGCCCGCGCCCTCGGCCAGCTTGGTGGCCACCATGTTGGGCACCGCGCCGATGCCGATCTGGAGGGTGGCACCGTCGGTCACGTAGGAGCGGGCCTCCTCGGCAATGGCCTCGTCGATGTCGTCCGGTTGGGGCTGGGGCAGGGTGAAGGGAGCGCCGTCGGCCTCCACCAGGACATCGACCAGGTCGAGGGGGATGGTGTTGGTGAAGCCGGGGCCGAGCGAGCGGGTGCGGGGCAGATGGGGGTTGACCTCGACCACCAGGAGCCGATCGGGGTCGCGCCCGGCCAGCAGCAGCTCGTCGTAGGTGGCGCCGATGTGGAGCGAGAGGTTGACCGTGCCGTCGAGCGGCGGGGCGGCCAGCACCGTCATCACCCGCGGGTCGTAGCGCCGCAGGATGGGGGCGAACTGGCGGAAGCCGCCCGGGACGAGCTCGATGTTGGCCCCACCGGCCAGCAGCATGCGCTCGGCCGGGCCGAAGAAGCCGCACCGGTAGGACACGTTGGGGTGGGCGAGCACCGTGTAGTAGCCGAGGAGGAGGGCGCCGCCGACCGTCAGGTCGACCCAGTCGTCTCGTTCGCCGAGGGCGGTAAGGAAGGCGTCGGGGTTGGCCGGGCCGAGTCCGAAGCCGATGGTGTCGGTCGTTCGGATCCGGGCCGCCGCATCGTCGGGGGAGCAGAGCTGTGGTGCCATCGCCCCAGTGTGGCACCGGGCCCGTCCCCCGGTGCGGGCAAGCGGTCATGGCGAACGCGTACCGCCGGGCGACCACGTCGGCACCGACGGGGCGACAGTGGGAGCATGGGCCGATGCGGTTCGACACCCAACTTGCCGGCCTCGAGGACGCGGCCGATCACGCCCGACGACTCGAGGCCCTCGGCGTCGACGGCGCCTTCACCTTCGAAGGCCCCCACGACGTCTTCACACCGCTGATCCTGGCCGCCGGGGCGTCCACCACTCTGGAGCTGGCCACCAACGTGGCCATCGCCTTCCCCCGCAACCCGGTCCAGCTGGCCCATCAGGCCTGGGACCTCCAGCTCCTGGCGAAGGGGCGGTTCACCCTGGGACTGGGCAGTCAGATCCGGGCCCAGGTGGAAAAGCGGTACGGGGCGGAGTTCGACCGGCCCATCGCCCGGATGCGCGAGCTGGTTTGCGCCCTGCGGGCCATCTTCGCCACGTGGGAAACGGGCGACCGCCTGGACTTCCGGGGGGAGTTCTCCTCCCACACGCTGATGCCGCCGATGTTCAACCCCGGGCCCCACCCCTACGGACTGCCTCCGATCGCCCTGGGCGGCCTCGGGCCGCAGATGGTCTCGCTGGCCGCCGAGGTGGCCGACGGCCTCCTGGTGATGCCCTTCAACACCGGGACCCACCTGCGGACCCGGACCCTGCCGGCGGTGGCCGAGGGCCTGGCCCGTGCGGGGCGGTCCCGGTCGGACCTGACGGTGACCGGCGAGGTGATCGTCTGCTGCGGGCGGGACGAGGCCGAACTCGAGACGGCCCGTTTGGCCGGCCGGTGGCTCCTCTCCTTCTATGCGTCGACCCCGGCCTACCGACCGGTCCTGGAGGCCGGGGGGTGGGCGGACCTCCAGCCCGAGTTGAACGCGCTGAGCAAGGCGGGCCGGTGGGACGAGATGCCCGAGCGCATCGACGACACCATGCTCGCCACCCTGGCCGCCGTCGGGTCGCCGGCCGAGGTGGCCACGGAGATCGTGGACCGGTTCGGCGGCCTCGTCGACCGGGTCGGCTTCTACACGCCGTACCTGGTGGCCGACGAGACCCTTGGCGAGCTCGTGGACCAACTCACCTACGCCGACGCCTCCGATCCTCGACCCGAGCCCGCCTCGGCACCGTGAGTCCCCTGACCGCCGCGCCGACCGATCCGCAGGAGCAACCGTGACCGAACGCAGCGCCACCTACGACGAGTTCTCCCTCTTCCACGAGAACGCCGAGGAGGTCGGCCTCCCCTTCGTGGCGCCGGAGGTGCGGCGCGTAGCACTCGAAGTCGTTCCCGGTCGGCGGGTCAGCGCCCTGGTGTGGGGGGCGTCTGCGCCCGAGCTCGTCCTCCTCCACGGCGGGGGGCAGAACGCCCACACCTGGGACACGGTGGCCCTCGCCCTCGACCGGCCGTTGCTGGCCGTCGACCTGCCTGGCCACGGCCACTCGGACTGGCCACAGGAGTCGGCCTGGCTCGATCCGTCGACGATGGCCGACGACGTGGCCCGGGTGATCGAGCGGTTCGCCCCGGACGCCCGGGCGGTGATCGGCATGTCCCTCGGTGGCGCCACCGCCATCGTCCTGGCCACCCGCCACCCCCACCTGGTCCGACGCCTCCTCCTGGTCGACATCACCCCCGGGGTGAACGGTGACAAGACGTCCGACATCGCCGCCTTCCTGTCCGGGCCGGAGACGTTCGCCACCTTCGACGAGATCCTCGAGCGCACCATCCAGTTCAACCCGACCCGCTCCGAGTCCTCGTTGCGGCGCGGGGTGCTCCACAATTCGGTCCAACTACCCGACGGTTCCTGGGCCTGGCGGCACCAGGTCGGCCGACCGACGGTCGAAACGGGCCTCCACGTCGAGCGGGCCGACTTCCAGGCCCTGTGGGATGCCCTCGAGGCCATCCCGGTCCCGGTACTGCTGACCCGGGGCAGCCGGTCCCCGGTGGTGGACGACGACGACGTCGCCGAATTCCGGCGCCGCCGGCCCGACGACCGGGTGATCGTGGTCGAGGACGCCGGCCACAGCATCCAGGGCGACCAGCCACTGGAGCTGGCGTCCATCATCGGTGAATTCGCGCCCGGGGGATGACGCGACCAATTCATCACGTTCCCCCAGATGTTCGTGTCCCGTTCACGTCACGTTCACTTTTCGTTCAACTGACTTCGGTACGTTCGGAGAGGACGGCGCCGCCACCGGAACCGGTGGCACCGACCGACGCGAATCCCCCGAACCCGAAGGGCAGAACACCTGTGACCAGCTCGACGTTGAACCGTACGCACCGGAGCCGCCGACATGTGGCGATCCTGGCCGTTGGCATGGCCGGCGCCGCGCTGCTGTCGGCCTGTAGCTCCTCGTCGTCCAGTTCCACCACCACCACCACGACCACCAAGCCCGGCGGCACCCTGGCCTCCAACAACGCCGCGTTCCTGGCCGCCGACCTGAAGGCGCCGGCCGGCTCGCTCAACGCCTCCGGCTCCACCTTCGTCCAGCCCTTCTTCCAGTCCGCCTTCTACACGTACAGCTCGAAGAACCAGGCCCTGACGGTCAACTACCAGGGTGTGGGCAGCGGCGCCGGCATCTCCGCCTTCGAGGCCGGGACCGTCGCCTTCGCCGCCTCGGACGTGCCCATGGCCGCCTCCGACCTGGCCAAGGTGCCGGTGGCGGCCGGCCCGGTGGTCCAGATCCCCGACATCCTCGGCGGCGTGGCCGTGGCGTACAACCTGCCCGGCGTCTCGACCCGGGTGAAGCTCGACGGACCCACCCTGGCCGGCATCTTCGACGGAACCATCACCACGTGGAACGCCTCGCAGATCACCGCCCTCAACCCCGGGGTCACCCTGCCGGCCCACGCCATCACCCCCGAGGTCCGTGCCGACAGCTCGGGTACCACCTACATCTTCACGGACTACCTCAAGTCGGCCAATCCGACCACGTGGACGCTCGGCACCTCCAAGACGATCCAGTGGCCCGCCGCCGCCGTGCAGACCCCGAAGAACTCGGGCGTGGCCGCCTCGATCCAGTCGGCGCCCTACTCCATCGGCTACGTCGAGCTGTCGTACGCCATCAAGAACAACATGAAGTTCGCGGCCGTCAAGAACTCGGCCGGTGTCTATGTGGTCCCGAGCGGGACCACCGTGGCCGCCGATGCCGACCAGAAGACCGGCGTGACGCCGACGGACTTCTCCATCGTGAACCAGGGCGGTGCGGCCAGCTACCCGATCTCGGGCTACAGCTGGGCCATCCTGCTCCAAAAGCAGACCAGCGCCACCACCGGGGCCCAGGTGGTCAAGGTCCTCGACTGGACCACCCACACCGGCGGCGGCCAGAACCTGGCGGCCTCGCTGGACTACGTGGCACTGCCCCCCGCCGTGCAGAACCAGAACCGGACCCAGCTGGTGACCGTGACCGGCCCGAGCGGTCAGACGCTGCTGACCAAGTGACACGACCCGGCCGGGGCACCGGGTACCTGCGGGCGTGAGGCCTTCGCCATGACCGCCGTCGAGAGAGCGTTGCCCGGTCCCGGCGGTCGGGCACGGCGGTTCTCGCTGCCGGACGGCGGGTATCGCGGCATCCTGGCCGTGGTGGCGGGGTTGTTCGCCGCCCTGGCCGTCTGGTTCCTGGTCTCCATCGTCATCCAGGCCAAGCCGGCGTTCTCGACACTCGGCTTCTCCTGGATCGTCGGGAGGACGTGGAACCCGTCGCACAACCAGTTCGGGCTGCTCCCCTTCATCCTCGGGACCATCGAGGCCACGGCCATCGCCGTGATGCTGGCCGTGCCCATCGGCCTGGGCACGGCGATCGCCCTGGCGTTCCTGGTGCCCCAGCGGATCAAGGCCGCGTTGTCCACCACCGTCGAGTTACTGGCCGCCGTGCCCAGCGTCGTCTACGGCCTGTGGGGCCTCGTGGTCCTGGCCCCCGTGTTCCGGACCACGGTCGAGCCCTTCCTGACCACGGTGTTCGGGTGGACCGGCCTGTTCAACGGGCCCGACGAGGGGGTCGGCCTCCTCCTGGCCGGCGTCATCTTGTTCATCATGATCCTCCCGACCATGGTGGCCATCTCCCGTGACGTCCTGGCGGTGGTGCCGAGCGAGCAGGTCGAAGGGGCCATGGCCCTGGGGGCCACCCGCTGGCAGGTGCTCCGCAAGGTGGTCCTCCCCGGGGCCCGCACCGGCGTCCTGGGCGCGTTCACCCTGGCCACCGGCCGGGCGCTGGGGGAGACGGTGGCCGTGGCCATGGTGATCGGGAATTCGCCCTACATCGCCCACTCCGTGAAGTCCCCCGCCGCGACCATCCCCTCGCTGATCGTCAACAACTTCGGTGAGTCCACCGGCACCGAGCTGAGCGTGCTGTTCGCGGCCGGACTCGTCCTCCTGATCATCGGGATCCTCGTCAACTCGGCCGCCCGCTGGCTCGTCTGGTCGACGGGCAACGACTCAGCCGGCATCGAGGTGGGTAGATGACCGCCGTACTCGACACGCCGGTCGACCCGACCGTCGAGCGTCGGATGGCGATCCAGACCGCCGCCGCCTCCAGCCTGCGGCGGCGCAAAATCGGCTCGAAGGTGGCGCTCGGGGTGTGCTGGCTGTTCCTGGCCATCGCCGTGGTTCCGCTGGTGGCGGTGGTCGTCTATGTGGTCGCCAAGGGACTGCCGGCCTGGAACGTCGACTTCTTCACCCATTCGACCACCCCGGAGGGGATTCCCGGGGGCGGCGTGTGGAATGCCATCGCGGGGACCGCGGTGATCACCACCATCGCCGTGGCCGTGGCCGTGCCGGTGGGCCTCCTGTGCGGGCTCTTCCTGGCCGAGTCGGACGGGCGGATCGCCACCACGCTGCGGTTCACAGCCGACGTCATGACCGGGATCCCGTCGATCACTGTGGGCATCTTCGGCTACATCGCCATCGTCCGGAACTTCGGCTACAGCGGATTCGCCGGGGCGTTCGCCATCGGGTTCATCATGCTCCCGGTGATCATCCGGGCGGGCGAGACGGCGTTCCGGGGGGTGCCCCGCTCGCTCAACGAGGCGGCCATGGCCCTCGGCGCCCGACGAGCCACCATTGCCCGCAAGGTCGTGGTCCCCACCGCCCTGCCGGGCGTGATCACTGGCGTGCTGCTGGCGGTGGCCCGGGGCCTCGGTGAGACGGCCCCGCTGCTCCTGACGATCCTGGGCAACGAGTACCTCCAGTGGAACCCCACCAAGGCCATGGATGCCTTGCCCATCCTCATCTACAACGGCAGCAGCCAGCCCTATCCCGACCAGGTCCAGATCGCCTGGGGCGCGGCGCTCCTGCTCATGGTGGTCGTCCTGGTGTTGAGCATCGGGAGCCGACTCCTGGCCGCCCGTCTTCAAAAGGAGCGACGATGACCGACGCAATCTCCCGGACCCCGAAGATGGAGGACATCGTGACCGTGCAAGCCCAAGAGGCGCTCCTCGAGCCCCCGACGGGGGAGGTCGTCATGACCCTGCGCGACGTCGCCGTGGCCTTCGCCGGACGGACTGCGGTCCGCGACGTCACCTTCGACGTCCACGGCGGCGAGATCACCGCCCTGATCGGGCCGTCGGGCTCGGGCAAGACCACCCTGCTCCGAGCCCTCAACCGGATGCACGACGCCGTCCGGTCGGCCTCGGTGTCCGGAACGGTCCTCCTCGGCGACCTCGACGTGTATGCCCCCACGACCGACGCCAACCTCCTGCGCAGTCGGGTGGGCATGGTGTTCCAGCGGCCCAACCCCTTTCCCACCATGAGCATCTACGAGAACGCGGTCTCCGGGCTCCGGTTCAACGGGGTGCGCAAGAAGGCACTGCTCGACGAGGCGGCCGAGTCGGCGCTCATCGGCGCTGCCTTGTGGGACAGCGTGAAGGACCGGCTGAAGGCCCACGCCAGCACCCTGTCGGGTGGCGAGCAGCAGCGGCTGTGCATCGCCCGGGCCCTGGCCGTCGAACCCGAGGTTCTGTTGATGGACGAGCCGACCTCCGCACTCGACCCGATCGCCACCAAGCGCATCGAGGAGCTGGTGGTGGAGCTGAAGGACCGGGTCACCATCATCATCGTGACCCACAACATGCAACAGGCCATGCGGGTGTCCGACCGCTGCGCCTTCTTGTTGATGGGCGACGACAAGTCCGGCGAGCTGATCGAGTACGGCCCGACGGCCAAGGTGTTCAGCGAACCGACCGACCCGCGCACCCTCGACTACGTGAACGGCCGGTTCGGCTGACCGGCGGCTGCTCCTCAGGCGCTGACCGACTCACCGGCGGCCCGGGGCTCGTTGGACGGGGGATCGCCGAACGTCCCGTAGGGGTCGATGCGGAAGCCGACCCCCCGCACGGTGACGATGTAGCGCGGCTCGGTGGGTTCGGGCTCGAGCTTCGACCGGAGCCGGTGGATGTGGGTGTCGAGGGTCCGGGTGTCGGTCAGGTAGGTGTCCGGCCACAGCAGGTCGATGAGTTCGTCACGGGAGCGGACCCGCTGGGCGGGCCGCAGCAGGGCGGTCAATAGGTCGAACTCCTTGCGGGACAGGTGAACGGGTCTGCCGCCGACGGCGACCTCGCGGCGCACGTAGTCGACGGTCACGGACCCGAAGGCCTCCTCCGGTCCGTCGTCCACCGAGTCTCCGGGAGCGTGCGTCCCGGTCCGCCGTGCGGTGGGCGTGATGGCGACGGGGTCGAGGTGGAGGGTCAGGTCACGGGGGTGGACCCGGCGGAGGATGGCGTGCATGCGGGCGACGAGCTCACGCAGGCGGAACGGCTTGGTGACGTAGCCGGAGGCACCGAGCTCGAGGCCCAGGACCACGTCGAGCTCCGAGTCGACTGCGCTGACCATGAGGATCGGTACGTCCGAGATGGCCCGTAGCTTCCGGCAGACGTCGATGCCGTGCATTCCGGGCAGCAGCATGTCGAGCAGGACGATGTCCGGGCGGTGCTGGGCGAAGAGGCGCAGTCCCTCGGGGCCGTCCGAGGCCATGATCACGTCGAAGCCCTCATGGCCAAGGCCGGAGGACAGCGCCTGGCGGTAGGACTCCTCGTCTTCGACGACCAGGACCTTGATGCTGTCGCGCTCCACGGACACCGGCGCCTCCTCCCCGGGCCACGGTAGGGAGGCGAGGTGAATTCCGGAAGATCGCCAAGGAATCGCCTGGTGATCATTCCGTGAACGTCACGTGGCAGCTCGGAATCCTCCCAGCTCAGGAGGGTGGAACCCCGGGGACCGGTCGGGCGGTGGCGGCCGGTCGATCTCCTCAGAGGGCGTGGCCGGCGACCAGGCCGAGGGCAGCCGCCGCCAGGCCGAGCACCAGGCTGGCGCCGAGGTTGGCGGCTGCCGCTCCCACCCGCCCCCGCTCCGTCAGTCCGACGGTGTCGAAGGTGAAGGTCGAGAACGTGGTGTAGGCGCCGAGCAGGCCGGTCCCGAGCACGGTGACCACGTCGGGTCGGACCCCGTTGTGCTCGGCCAGGCCGACCAGCAGTCCGAGCACGAACGACCCGGACACGTTGATGAACAGCGTGCCGAAGGGGAATGCCGGTCCGAGGTGTCGTCGCACGCCCAGCTCCACCTCGTAGCGGAGCAGAGCGCCGCACCCGCCGGCCACCAGGAGACCGACGATGATCATGCCGGCCCCCCGGTGTCGTGGCGGCCGGACGACGGGTCGTCACCGGCCAGGAGGTCGGGATCGGGGAGGTCGGGGCCGCCGGCGAAGGGCATCACCCGACCCCGGGCCAGCGTGATGCCGACCAGGGCTGCGCCGAAACCGGCCAGCAGGCTGGCGACCAGGTAGCCGAGCGCCGTCCCCGTGTGGCCGTGACGGACCCGCTGGTCGATCTCGACAGCGAAGGTGGAAAAGGTGGTGAACCCGCCGCAGAAGCCGACGGCCACCAGGGGCCGCAGCCAGCGGTCGCCCGGCCAGCGTTCGGACACCAGGGTCACCACCACGCCCAGCACGAATGAGCCGACCACGTTGGCGGTCAGGGTCGCCCAGGGGAATCCGAAGGCATCGGCGACCACGGCGCGCTCGACCCCGTAGCGGGCCAGGGTGCCGAGGGCACCGCCCCCGGCGATGGCCACCATCGGTCCGGGTCCGTGGTGCGGATGGTCGGTGCGGGGGTGGCGGGGGGACTGGTTGCTTGTCCCGGTCGACTCGGGCACCGCTGCGCTCCTTCTGGGTGGCGACGGGTGCCGCGGGTCGGGCGGTGCGAGCGTCCCGGCTCCGTCGGCCCGAGGAGTCTAGGGCAGGGCGCCCGCCGTCCCCCGGACCCGGTGACGGAGCGCACGCACCGGGGCGACCGGGAGGCGACGGGGAGGCCTCAACTCGTAGGAGTCCGCCCTACGCCCCGCGACGACCAGTGGGGGAGGGCATGGGCGAGGGACGCGCCGGGCGGACTCCTACGGTTTGAAGCGGTAGCCCACCCCCCGGACGGTGATCAGGTGGACGGGATCGGCCGGATTGGCCTCGACCTTCTTGCGCAGCCGCTTGACGTGGGTGTCCAGCGTGCGGCTGTCCCCCTTCTTGCGGTCCTTCCAGATGCGGTCCATGCACTGCTTACGGGTGACGACGTGGCCACCCTCCGACACCAACAGGGTCAGCAGGTCGAACTCCTTGCGCGACAGCTCGAGGTCCCGTCCATCCATGGTGGCCTCCCGCCGCGCCACGTCGACGATGACCGGGCCGAAGGTGTAGGTGCCGCTCGGTGCCGACGGAACGAGGATCTGGGGCTGGTGGCCCACCCGGCGCAGCACGGCCCGGATCCGGGCGGTCAGCTCGCGGGGGCGGGGCGGCTTGGTGATGTGGTCGGCCGCCCCCGCCTCGAGGGCGAGCACGGCGTCGAGTTCGTCGTCCTGCTCGGTGATCATGATCACCGGTATCCACGGGGCGACGGTGGTGATCCGCCGGAAGACGGCGAAACCCTCGGAGTCACCGATCTGCGTGTGGAGGATGACCAGTGACGGCGAGCTGGAGGCGAGCAGGGCGAGCCCCTCGTCGCCCGTCGACGCGGTGAGCACGTCGAATCCCTCGATGGACAGGGTGGCAGCGAGCGAGTCGCGGGTGAGGTGGTCGTCGTCGATGACGAGGATGACAGGCGCTTCCACTTGGGGCAGGGCTTGGCGCTCGACTTCGCGGAACGTCAGGGTCATCGGTGCGTGCCGACGTTCCGGAACCGGGTGCAGGCCGGCTCGCCCGCGGAGTGCCGGCCGGCGCGGACGGTCACCGCGGCATTTGGCCGCCGGACCGACGGAGGCGGGGTCGGCGTGATTAGCGGCGGGGTCCACGGCCCCGGACGACAGATGGACGATGCGGTCGCGTCCGATCGGGCCCGACCGTCACGCCGAGTTCGGTGAAGCTGGGTCCGAGGATGCGCTGCCATCCCTGTCGACAGTATGAGTGGCAGGTGAACGGCACGCGATCGCTCTGTTATCAGACGGTAATCATTCGTCGAATTTCTCACCCGGTACCGGTGAGGTGCCTACAGTCGGTCCCGCGGCCCCCGACGGGTCCGACGGACGACGGAGGCGAATGACGGATGGACGGCAGCGACGGCGTGGTGGATCTCTTGGGCACCGACGAATGGCGGGGTGTGGTGGGCCACTACGAGCGTCTGGTCGATGTCCACCTGCGGCAGCTCTTCGCTGAGGATCCGTCCCGCGGGTCGACCATGGTGGCTCGAGCTGGTGACCTCGTCCTCGACTACTCGAAGCACCGGGTCGATGGCGACGCGCTGGCCGCCCTGGTGGGCGTGGCCCGACGGGCGGGCGTGGCCGGTCGACGCGATGCCATGTTCGCGGGGGAGCGCGTCAACACCACCGAGGACCGGTCGGTGCTGCACGTGGCCCTACGTATGCCCCGGGACAGCCACCTGGTGGTGGACGGCCGCGACGTGGTCGCTGACGTGCACGCCGTGCTCGATGCCATGGGCGCGGTGGCCGAGCGGATCCGGTCGGGCGCCTGGACCGGCCACACCGGCGAGCGCATCCGCGCGGTGGTCAACATCGGCATCGGCGGATCCGACCTCGGGCCGGCCATGGCCCACGAGGCGCTGCGTGACTACGCCGACCCGGCCATCGAGTGCCGGTTCGTGTCCAACGTGGACCCGGTCGACCTGTATGCCAAGACCCGTGGCCTGGACCCGGCATCCACGTTGTTCGTGGTCAGCTCGAAGACCTTCACCACCCAGGAGACCCTGACCAACGCCCGGGCGGCGCGGACCTGGCTGCTCGAAGGGCTGGGCAGTGGCGACGAGGCGGTGGCCCGCCACTTCGTGGCTGTGTCCACCAACGAGTCCGGTGTCGTCGACTTCGGGATCGACCCCGCCAACATGTTCGGCTTCTGGGACTGGGTCGGGGGCCGCTACTCCTACGACTCGGCCATCGGATTCTCGTTGATGGTGGCCATCGGCCCGGCGGCGTTCGCCGACATGCTGGCCGGGTTCCACATCGTCGACCGCCACTTCGCCGAGGTGCCCTTCGAGGCCAACCTGCCGGTGCTGCAGGGGATGTTGAACGTCTGGTACGCCAACCTGTTCGGCGCCGAGACCCACGCCGTCCTCCCCTACAGCCAGCGCCTGGCCCGCTTCCCGGCCTATCTGCAGCAATTGACGATGGAGTCGAACGGCAAGTCGGTCCGACGGGACGGCTCCCCCGTCGAGGGCAGTACGGGGGAGATCTTCTGGGGCGAGCCGGGGACCAACGGCCAGCACGCCTTCTACCAGCTGATCCACCAGGGCACCCGGCTCGTCCCGGCCGACTTCATCGGCTTCGCCACCTCCACCCATGAGGACGGCGACCGCCAGGACCTGCTCATGGCCAACTGCTTCGCCCAGACCAAGGCCCTGGCCTTCGGGCGGACGGCCGAGGAGGTGGCGGCCGAGGGCACGCCGGCCGCCGTGGTGCCCCACAAGGTGATGCCGGGCAACCACCCGTCGTCGACCATCCTCGCCCCCGAGCTGACCCCGTCGGTGCTGGGCCAGCTCGTCGCCCTCTACGAGCAC
>Ga0209483_1001082_pt1 | contig 21364 bp, 18 predicted proteins | sample NGEPerA_FD_184508 | JGI IMG/M metagenome (GOLD analysis project Ga0209483, IMG submission 184508) | Arctic peat soil microbial communities from the Barrow Environmental Observatory site, Barrow, Alaska, USA - NGEE PermafrostL2-A... | ecosystem: Environmental > Terrestrial > Soil > Wetlands >... | reverse complement strand
AGACGCCCGTGATACGTCGATCCCATTCAATCCTCTTTTAAACCCACTCTAAATTATTCGTGCTCATTCGTGCCCATTCGTGGCAAGTCCTCTCTTCTCCTCCTTCTTCTCTGCGTCTCTGCGTCTCCGCGGTGAATCCTCCGAGTCTTTGCCAATCATGCCCGAAGCGCCCAACCCCAGGCTCCGCGAGGTTCCGTTGCCGGCTGGGCCGGCAGGGCGGTCGCGGCATGCTTACGCGGAACTGGACGTGAAGACCAACTTCTCGTTCCTGCACGGCGCCTCGCATCCCGATGAGCTGATCTACCGAGCGGCGGAACTGGGATGCCGCGCGATTGCCGTCACGGACTTCAATAGCCTGGCCGGCGTGGTCCGCGCCCACGAAGCGGCGAAGGAAGCGGGCATCCCGTTGCTGATCGGCGCCCGCCTCACGTTCGCGGATGCGCCGGATTTGCTCGCCTGGGCCCCCGACCGCCGATCTTACGCCCAGCTCTGCCGGCTGCTCACGCTCGGCAAACGCCGAACCCAAAAAGGCGAATGCGCGCTGCATCTCGCGGATTTTCTGGGAGACAACGAGGGGCTGCTGGCGGCGGCGGTGGGAGAAGCCGTGCTCAGTGAAAAGGGGGGATCCCCATTGGCAAATGGCAATCCTTCCTCTTCCCCCGCCGCCTCCGCGTCCACCGCGCCGTCCGTCGCGGTTTCACTGTCCCCTCTTTCTCTCCTCAAGGACGTCCTGGGTGATCGGCTTTCCCTGGCCGCGAGCTGCGCATATGGGCCCGACGATGCCACGCGGCTCGAGCGGCTGGCCGGGCTTTCCGCGCACTATGGAATCCCGCTGCTGGCCACCAATGACGTTTACTATCACGACCCCTCTCGCCGGATGCTTCAGGATGTGCTGGCGTGCGTGCGGCATGGGTGCAACATCCGCGAGGCGGGGTATCGGCTTTTTGCCAACGGCGAGCGATACCTCAAGTCGCCCGAGCAGATGCATCGACTGTTCGCCGATTTCCCCGGCGCCATCCGCCGGGGGTTGGAGATCGCGCAGCGGTGCGCGCTCACGCTCGATGAATTGCGATACGAATATCCTGATGAGCTGACGCCCGCCGGCAAGTCCGCCATCGAATATCTTTCGCAGTTAGCCTGGCAAGGGGCGGCGGCGCGCTATCCTGATGGAATCCCCGGGAAGGTTGCCAAGCTGCTACAGCACGAATTGCCGCTGATCGAGCAGCTTCACTTCGAGCATTATTTCCTGACGGTTTATGATCTGGTCACCTTCGCGCGGTCGCGCGGGATTTTGTGCCAGGGGCGCGGATCGGCGGCCAACTCGGCGGTCTGCTACTGCATCGGCGTGACCTCGGTCGATCCCGACCGCATCGACGTGCTTTTCGAGCGATTCATGAGCGCGGCGCGCGGCGAGCCGCCGGACATCGATGTGGATTTCGAGCACGAACGCCGCGAGGAAGTGATTCAGTACGTCTATGAAAAGTATGGCCGCGACCGCGCCGCCATGACCGCCGAGGTCATCACCTATCGCGGCCGCAGCGCGGTGCGCGACGTTGGCAAGGCCATGGGCCTGAGCCTGGACATGGTCGATTCGCTGGCCGGGAAGCTGGACTGGTGGAACAAGGGGGTGGTCAGCGACGAGCAAATCCGCCAGACCGGCCTTGACCCCGCCGACCGCACCATCCGGCAGGTGATGGATCTGTCCGCCCAACTGCTCGGCTTCCCCCGCCACCTCAGCCAACACGTCGGCGGCCTGGTTATGACCCGTGGGCCTTTGTGCGAGATGGTGCCGATCGAGAACGCCGTCATGGAGGATCGAACCGTCATCGAATGGGACAAAAACGACATCGACGCCTTGGGCATTTTGAAGGTGGACGTGCTGGCCCTGGGGATGCTGACGTGTATTTCCAAGGCACTTGCGATGATCAACGGGCTTCGTCGTATCACGGGCGTCCCGCCCGTGCGCGGTGCGCTGGGAGTTGAAGAACCGCAGTTGCTCGACGCTCCATGCAACCCGCACGGGCGGGACGCCCGTGATACGATTGAGGGTGTCGGATCGGACGCCGACCCCGCAGCCGATCAGGAAAAACGCCAGCCCCTGCAACTCCACACCATCCCCCCCGAAGACCCCGCGGTTTACGACATGATCTGCGATGCCGACACGGTTGGCGTGTTCCAGATCGAGAGCCGGGCGCAGATGTCGATGCTGCCGCGGCTGCGGCCGCGCTGCTTTTACGATCTGGTGATCGAGGTGGCGATCGTGCGGCCCGGGCCGATCCAGGGGGACATGGTGCATCCGTACCTGCGCCGCCGCGCGGGCCTTGAGCCGGTGACGTTTCCCAGCAAGGCGCTGGAGGATGTGCTGCACAAGACGATGGGGGTGCCGCTCTTTCAGGAGCAGGCCATGCGCGTGGCGATGGTGGGCGCGGGGTTTACCGCCGAGGAAGCCGACAAACTCCGCCGCGTCATGGCCGCCTGGCGGCGCACCGGGGCGATCGAAACATTCCATCAGAAAATTGTCGATGGCATGCGCCGCAACGGCTACACGCCCGAGTTTGCCGAGCAGTGCTTCAACCAGATCAAGGGGTTTGGCGAATATGGTTTCCCCGAGAGCCACGCGGCGTCTTTCGCGCTGCTGGTGTACGTGTCGGCATGGCTCAAGCGCCACCACCCCGCCGCCTTCGCCGCCGCCTTGCTCAACAGCCAGCCGATGGGTTTTTACATGCCCGCCCAGATCGTGCGCGATGCCAGGGAGCATGGCGTGAAGGTATTGGCGGTGGATGTGAATGAAAGCGAGTGGGATTGCCGGTTGGAATCTTGCTCCCACACTCCCGGGCCCGCGGAGTTGGGCAGACATTCTTGTCTGCCTTCCAATGGTGGGGCAGACATTCCTGTCTGCCGCGAGTCCGGGAGCGGGGGCATTCCTGCCCCCCGAACGGACTCGAATGGGTTCGGGGCACAAGAATGTGCCCACTCATCCATTCGACGGCAGGCAGGAATGCCTGCCCCACCGATGCCATCGGCAAAAAAGAACATTAGATTCACGGGACCATCACCCGCTTGTGATTCGATGGCAGACAAGAATGTCTGCCCCACCGATCCTTTGCAGGCACACCCCGATTGGGGAAGCAACGGCCCGGCGGTACGCCTGGGTTTTCGGCAAATCAAGGGGTTTCGATCCGATCATGCGAATTTCATCGCGACTGCTCGCGCGAAAATCGCCGCATTTACCACCATCGCACAATTTCATCGCCTCACCGGCCTGCCGGTCTCGGCGATGCGGCTGCTGGCGGAAGCCGACGCGTTTGGGTCGATGCATCTGTCGCGGCGCGAGGCGCTTTGGCAGGTGATGAAACTCAAGGATGAGTATTACCCGCTGTTCGATGGCATTGAGCCCCAGGAGCCTCAAGTCGATTTGCCCAGGATGCCGCTGGGGCAGGAAGTGATGACCGACTACGCGACGGCAGGCCTGTCGCTCAAGGGGCATCCGATGGCGTTGGTGCGCGAAGAGCTGGCCGGCAAGAAAATCCTCACCGCCGCGCAACTCCTGGGTATGTCCCACAACCGATGGGTAAAGGTGGCCGGCCTGGTGCTGATCCGCCAGCGGCCGGGGACGGCATCGGGAATCGTCTTTGAAACCCTCGAAGACGAAACCGGCATCATCAACCTGATCATCAAGCCCGACATCTACGACCGCTACCGCCCCGCCGCCCGCCACGCCCGCCTGTTGCAAGCCGAGGGGTACGTCCAGCGCCAAGGCCAGATCATCCACGTCCTGCCCAAGCGGCTTTTCGACCTGAGCCATCTGCTGGATGGATACGCCATGCGGTCACGGGATTTTCATTAGGAGGTCCGTTATGGGTTGCCTTGCTTTCACGGAATCGCACCTGCGACTTGGGCCGCTTTCCGCGTATCCTGAACCGCCTGCACGCCGTTCTTGTAACCGGTGACGGTTGCGCCGTCCCGCTATCCGCATCCGTCCTGATCGGGCGGCGGGATGGTAAACAGTTACTTGTCAAGCATTGGACCTCCGCCGCGAGCCCCGACAACGACAGTTTTTCCATCCGGCTGAAGGTTTCCGTCGATAATGCCTTCGTTTCCATTCATGACGTAGCGGATCGTGAAATGAGATGGATCGTTCGGGTCGGGCTGCCCGGCGAAGAAACGAATCACATCGCCATCATGGCTGCGATAGTAGCCGATTTCAATGGCCGACTGTGACGAAATCCTGAAAAACGGATGATCTTTTCCCGCAGGTCGAAAAACGTCGGCGGAAAATGTGAATGCCTCGTGAGGAGTTGGAGCATCGGTCCAAAAACGTTTGCTATAGAATGAGAGCGTTACAAGGCGTTCGCCGGCGCGAGAATCGCGCGCGCCACAGTAAAGTAATGGACCTCGGTCGCCGCCAAACGCAGGAGCTCTTGCTGTCCCGCCGCCGGAAAGGAACGAATCCAGACTTGAATTCACGCGCCCGACGATCCAGTTCGCATCGCCACTGCAATAACTCACGACGCAGTCCGGGTTCGTATCGAGGATCTTGTTTGATTCGGCCGACTCCTCGTATCTGAGGTCACCGAATAAGCGATCCACCTTATCCTGGAACAGCACCAGCTGGTCCGGCGGCGCCTGATAAGTCATCCATATGGCCTGACCGCGCCGCGTAGCCGCCGGCTTTGGCGACTGCGGTGGAAGCTGTGCCAAGCATCGTGCCGGGTGGTGATGCACGGGGATGGCAAGAAGCGGCCCGCCAGGGCGCAGCGCGAACACAACATTTTTCCCATCGGGCTGTAAATTGCCGTCGATGAGGCCCTTTTTACCATTGACCGTGTAGGAAATCGTGAAGTGCGAGCGGTCAACTGGATCAGCCTGGCCGGCAAAGATACGCACAACATCTGTAGGCTTGATTCTAAAATAACCCACCATGACTTCGACAGCGGCCTTGGACGTATTTGTCAAAGGCGCTTTGAAGCCGGCAGCCTCGAAAACGTTGACCGACAAACGAAAAACTTTCGCCCCGCTGTCGGGCCACGTCTCATGTGTGTTGACAAACGAAACAAGCAAGAGACGGTCTTTGGCCGCGGAGGTTCGACGCCCGCAAAATAAGAAGGCATCGGGACCCACATCCCATGTCGAACAATTGCGTGCGGAGCCCGCCGATGCAAGGAATTTATCGAAAGCATCATGCTTCCGAATCAAGACTCCCGCGTCGTTCGAGACGAACTGCGAACTTTTCGTCAGGGAAGTTGCCTCAGCGGAATATCCACCGCGCATCGGATTGGCGTTGTCCTTGAGCAACACGAGTTGTCGCGGCGGAGCATTGTATTGCATCCATCGCGATTGCTCGAGCAGCAGTTTCGCCCGATCCCACAAACTCGATCCCCAATGCGACCCTGCCCAAATCACGCCCGCCGCACAAAATGCGAAAAACAGAAAACGCATCTTAAGGGGCAAGCGAGACGGCTCGACCGCGTAGGTCAGTACGCGAGAGGATGCCCGCCGGACTTGACGCGCGGCGGGTTCGGGCTGTTCAAGATCAGGCATAACCACCCCACAAGCGTAACAGCTATCGCGCCGCAACGCCCGCGCGATTCGCCCTTCGATCATTCCAGCGATCATGTCGCCTTCGAGCGGGTTGTGTCGTACGCGATCCAACGTGTGCCGAAGCGGAGGACAGGGGATGCAAACCCAAATTTGGAGCAAAATAGTTCTCGCCCATTTGCGAAAAATTCGTGTACGATGCAGCCGAACGGCGACCCTCCGGCGCGCGGCGGCGGAAACTGCGGACGAGGCGGCGTCATACTGGCATCGCGGTTGATGCCGGACCACGGACAAGGACCACCCAAAACTGACGATCCATGACCGCTTTCGTAGATTCCTGCGTTGGGACGATCGCCGACTCGGCGGGGGCGCTGCAAAAGCGCGCGCGGGGTAAGCCGCGCGCGCAGAAATTGGTTCGGCTGCTCAAGGGCAAGAAGAACATCCTCATCACCACGCACGAACACCCCGACCCCGACGCCCTGGCCAGCGCGGCGGGCCTGTCGCGGCTGATCGAGGCGGCAATCGACGGCGCCAAGGCCACCCTCTGCATCAAGGGCCGCGTGGGCGGCGGCATCAACGAAGCCTTCATTCGCTTCAGCAATATCAAATACCTGCCCTGGGATGATGCCGCCCTGCCCAATTACGATGCCATCGTGCTGCTGGACACCCAGCCTGCCTTTTCATACAGCCCGCTGCCGGCCGGCATGATGCCGCTGGCGGTGATCGATCATCATCGCAAGCGCGGCCGCAAGCTCGACTGCCCGTTCTGCGACATCCGCACCGAAGTCGGCGCTACTTCCTCCATCATCTTCAGCTACTTCATGGAACTGGAAATCCCCATCCGCCCGGACCTGGGCGCGACGCTGCTGTACGGCATCGAAAGTGACCTGGCCGGCGCCGCGGGCACGCCTGGTGAATTGGACAACATCGCCCTCTCGGGGCTTACGCTGATCGCCGACCCGCGCAAGCTCTACCAGATGCGCTATGTGGATTTGCCGCAGAATTACTACACGGCCACCGCCAGCGCGCTGGCCAACGCCTACTGGTATGATACCGCGATGATGAGCCACATCGATTCGATCGACTCGATGGAAAAGCCGGCGATCATGGCCGATGCGCTGCTGCGGTTCGACAAGGTGCAATGGTCGCTGGTGACGGCGTTATTCGAGGGCCGGCTGATCCTGAGCCTGCGCACCAGCGCCGCCAAGCTCTCCGCGGCCGACATGATGCGCCGGCTGGTTCGCAACATCGGTGAAGGCGGCGGACACCGCACCAAAGCCGGCGGGTTCGTAAAACTCGAAACCGCCAGCGCCGCGGAAATCGAGCGCGTGCGCACGCGCGTCCGCCGGAGATACCTCCGCTCGCTGCACATCAATGCCGCGACACGCGGACAGAAACTGGTTCCGTGACCCGGAACCGGAAGATTAACCACGGAGGCACGGAAACACGGAGGCGCTTTCGACTCACTGGCACATTCACCCAGCCTTTAAAAAATACTCATTCAATTCTTGTTCTCGCAAAATGGCGCATCGTTCCGAGTGCGCCTCCGGGATTCCGTGCCTCCGTGGTTGTCTTCTCTTCGCTTGGGGACTGCGCATGGGCTAATTAATTCCTAAGGGGTCGGCGTGGCCCACTTCTTGGCCGCCAGCTCGAAGAGTCCCTCGGCAGCCGTGATTTGCGCGTTCTCGGTGCTTAGCACCGGGAACTTCACGCGGATGGCTTTGCGATTCCAGCCGATCAGGTTCTTCACCTGCGGCTGGGGCGATGGCGTGTTGCTGGCGTCGAGGGATTCGATGGCCAGCATTTTTCCTGCTGAGCCGGGGACGGCGTATTCGCCGGGCGTCTTGCTCTTTCCCAGCACCTTCTTGCGGAGCGCTTCGGTCAGCACGTCCGGCAGGAAAACCGACATTTCACCTTCCCCTACATCTTCCAGCGTGAAGACCTGCATTCGGTATTTGCCGTCGGGGATGAAGAACATGACGGCCAGATTGCCCAGGGTTTGCGGGGGCAGCGGCGCGAGCGCGCCGCAGGCGGCGGCCAGACGGCGCCACAGCCGGCCGCGCTCCCCGGCGCCCTCGGCGTCGCACAGGGCCAGGTGCTTCTCGACGCGCGCCCGCTCCTTGGCCGGCCAGCGCGACAGCAGCGGTTCCATATCGGCGACAACGGGTTGCTTGACCTCGGGGCGGCGTGCTGCCGGCATCGGCTGTCTCCTGCGGGTATTCCCGTGGCTTTCGCCGGCCCACCGGCCGTTGCTGTTCGCTTCGGGGAGTTCAATATCCCATTTTAGCGGAAATGCCAACGATTCGCCATATGGGCCAGCCGCATTTCCATTTGGGGTGACACCTCCGCCGTCGGAGAAAGTCGAGAGTGCGACAAAGCACCGGCAATGTTGTCGTGTTTGCTTTGCCTCCCCACCCTCATTACACTTCCGCGTCCCATGAAATCGGAACGGCGGCACGAGCTCAAGACGAATTCCCTGGCGAAGGCCGCAAGTGACTTTCCCGCCTTCCTTCAACAGCACGGATCACGCTTCCTTTTGACGATCGTTCTGGGCCTGCTGGTCTACATTCTGGCGTATCGGTGGTTCAGCGGCCGCTCGGAAAAAGTCACCCGCGCCGGCAATGACCTGAGCACCGCGCTGTACGCCCTGGATCATCTGCGCAATCCGCAGGCCTCGTCGCCGGCGGGTCTGGCTAATTGGCGCAAGGAGTTTGCCGGCGAGGTCGAGGCCGCAGTGAGCGATCTGTTGAGCATCACCAAGGATCCGCAGATGCAGGCCGAGGCGCTGGTCGCGCGCGGGGATGTGAACTGGCTGTTGGCCAACTATCCCCCGCTGCCCGGATCGGCGACCAATGAAGCGCTGCGGGTCGATCGCAGCACCGAAGACCTGCTGGCCGCCGCCGAGTCCGCGTACACGAAGGTTCTTCACCTCGGGAAGAATACGGATTTGCTCGCCACGCTCAACGCGCGTTTTAACCTTGCCTGCATCGCGGAAAATCGCAGGCAGTGGGACAAGGCCCGCGAGCAGTACCAGCAGGTTCTTGACAGCAGCGCGACTCCCGCCGAGTTCAAAAAACTGGCACAAAGCCGGCTGGAGGCGCTCAAGGAACTCCAGAAGCCAGTCTATCTTGCCGGGCCCGCGAAGCCGGCAACACAAAACGCGTTGGGCTCGGCGATGGATTTGGATCTCTCTCCCCGATCGCTGGAGCCGGCGACAACGCGTCCATCGGCGGGCAGGCCTTCAACCCGGCCGTCCGCTTCCGTTTCCGCCGCGCCAACGACAAGCGCCACCTCCCGATCTTCCGTCACGAAATGAATGGCGGCCAATCTGCCGCGCGAGCGCGCGGCCCGGCGCATGGAGTCTGCGTAGGGTTCGCTTCAGCGAACGTGGTTCCCGGCGGGGCCGCAGGCAGCGTTCGCTGAAGCGAACCCTACGATGGCAAATTCTTATCTGCCATCAATCCGGTTTGGGTGAGTGTCCACGAAATGGATTTATCTGCCATCTATCCGGTTTGGGTGAGCGTCCACGCAATGAATGCCCGGCCAATCTGCCGCCCGAGCGCGCGGCGCGCGCATTGGTCTGCGTAGGGTTCGCTTCAGCGAACGCGGTTCCCGGCGCCGGTCGGCGTGGCGGCGTTCGCTGAAGCGAACCCTACAGCGAACCCTCCGACGGCAGCAATGATTTGTGTGACGCATGTAGGATTTCCTTCCCTTGGCGTTTGCCGATTGCCCCGTTGCCCCCCGGCAACGACTCGTTAGAATGGCAGGCAATTCGGAGGGTCAACCCAAGGAGCATCACGATGAAAAGAGCCTTGCAACTGGCGTCGGTGATCGTGCCCGTGCTGTTTGTATTTGCGGCCAGCGCGCCGGGCGCGGGGGATTGGCCCCAATGGCGCGGGGCGGATCGCAATGGCAAGGCCCAGTTCAAGGCGCCTGCCGAATGGCCCGGCAAAATCACGCAAAAATGGAAAATGGCCGTCGGCGAGGGAGATTCGACGCCGGCGTTGGCGGACGGCAAGCTGTACGTCTTCTCGCGCGAAGGGGGAGACGAAGTCACGCGCTGCCTGGATGCCGACAGCGGCAAGGAACTGTGGCGCGACAAGTATCAAACCGCCGCCGCCACCGGACCCGCTGGCCGGCATCCCGGCCCGCGCAGCTCGCCGGCTGTTTCCAATGGCAAAGTAATCACGTACGGCGTGCGCGGCGTCCTCTCGTGCCTGGATGCCGCCAGCGGAAAGGTCCTTTGGCGCAAGCAGAGCGAGCCCAATGGCTGGCCGCAGTTCTTCACCGCCAGCTCGCCTCTCATCGCCGATGATCTTTGCATCGCGCAGGTCGGCGGCAAGAACGACGGGTCGGTAGAGGCCCTCGATCTGGGCACCGGAACTCAAAAATGGAAGTGGACCGGCGACGGAACCGCCTACGGCTCGCCGATCGTCATCAACGTCGGCGGCGCCAAGGCCATCATCGCGGAAACCGACAAGCGCATCGTCGCCATCGGCCTGGCGGATGGAAAGCTGCTTTGGGAAAAGCCCTACGCCGGCAAAGGGATGGGCGGGCAAAATACCGCCACACCGATTTTCAACGACCAGATTCTGTATTATTCGGGAAGCGGTCGCGGCACCACCGCCGCCAAGCTCGAGAAGAACGGCGATGCGATCACCGCCACCGAGCTTTGGAGCAACACCGACAACTCGATTCAATACAATTCGCCGGTGCTCAAGCACGGCTTCATCTACGGTCTCTCAGATCGCAACGTACTTTTCTGCATTAACGCGAAAGACGGCAAGACTGCCTGGCATGCCCCCACCGCCGGCATGCGCGGCTTTGGCTCGGTGGTCGATGGCGGCTCGGTGCTGCTCGCGCTCACGCCCGCCGAAAACCTCATCGTCTTCGAAGCCAGCGATAAGGCGTTTAAGCAACTGGCCAGCTACAAGGTCGCCGACAGCGAGATTTACGCCAGCCCGGTTGTCGCCGGCAATCAGGTGTTCGTGAAGGACAAGGACTCGGTGACGTTGTGGACGATCCAGTAGCCGCCACCGATGCGGTGCGGAAAGATGCCGCCCCGATCCCAGAGCAGCCGCCGGAAATCGATCCCGACCTGCTCGTGGATGGCGAGCAGGTCGAGGCGGCGGACGAAGCCGACGTTACTCATTACCGCTATCGATTGGGTAAAACTCTCACCCGCCGGATCGACCAATATCTGGTCGATCGCGTGCCGTATCTGTCGCGCAACAACGTGCAGCGGCTGATCGACGAGGGGATGGTCAAGGTCAATGGCAGGAAAGTAAAAGCCAGCTATCACCCGCGCATCGGCGACGAGATCGACATGGTCGCGCCGCCCAAGCCGATCAGCGAACTCGTTCCCGAAAACATTCCGCTCGATGTGGTCTTCGAGGACGAGCACCTGCTGGCCCTCAACAAACAGGCCAACCTCATCGTACATCCCGCCCGCGGAAAATGGACCGGTACGCTCGTCAATGGCCTGGTGTTTTACGGCCAGAAATGGAGCAGCGTGAACGGCAACTGGCGGCCGGGCATTCTCCATCGCCTCGACCGCAACACCACCGGCATCATGCTCGTCGCCAAAAGCGACGAGGCCCACTGGCGCGTCGCCCGCCAATTCGAGAATCGCACCATCCAAAAAACCTACCTCGCCATCATCCACGGCGTGCCGGAATTGCTCGCGGATGTGATCGACCTGCCCATCGGCCAGGACCGCTACGTGCGCGAGCGGCAGGCCGTGCGCAAAATCGAGAATGGCGGGCGGCCCGCAGTCACCAAGTACGAAATTCTGGAGATATTCGAGGCCCCCGCCTCCGCGCTGCTAACCCAGGGCGAGCACGCCGCCGACCGCAGGCATCCGGCCCCACCGGCCCGTTTCGCGCTGGTGAAGCTGACCCCCAAAACGGGCCGCACGCACCAGTTGCGTGTTCACATGGCCGCCATCGGCCACCCCATGCTCGGCGACACCATGTACGGCGGGCGCGTCTTCGAAGCCGGTGATTTCCGATTCGAACGCCAGGCCCTTCATGCGTATCAGATTTGCTTCGTTCACCCCGGCACACTCGAAACAATGACCCTGCAAGCCCCGATTCCGCATGATATTACGACGCTCGCCGGTATTTTACGCGGCACCGGTACACGTTCGGCAAATGCCGACGTATAATAGAGTGAAAGGTGCCAACGTATCACGGGCGTCTCGCCCGTGCCGATGGCGCGGCAGTTGAAGAATTATGGTATTGCCAATCCCAACGCACCCTGCACGGGCGGGACGCCCGTGATACGATGAGGGGCTTGGCATTCGATATTGAGCCAACGCGGATCAGTGACCATTTTTATGCTGAACGCATTGGCTTTCCAACTTCCTTCGACTGGCGAATGGCTCGTGATCGGGGCGATCTTGCTGCTCTTTTACAGCAAACGCCCGCCGAACGTTGGTGGGAGTATTGCTGGGGCGATTGTGAACTTCAAGAAGGGCCTGAAAGCGCTTCAGGATGAGATCGACCGCCGCTGAGAGGCACCATTTTTGCCAGATAACACCGTGAAGGACCTAACATGATGATGCATACATTGGCTTTTCAAATCCCCTCCATGGGAGAATGGGTCGTGATCGCGGCGATCGGGCTGCTGTTCTTCGGCAAGCGCCTGCCGGAGGTCGGCAAGAGCGTCGCCGGGGCAATCGTGAACTTTAAGAAGGGCCTGAAAGAGGCGCAGGAAGAGATCGACACGGCGGGCGAAACCCGCACCACGCTGCCGCCCGCGAATACGCCCGTGGCGGCATTGCCCGCCGACGCCAAATTCGATCCCCACACCGGCAAGCCGATCGAGGCGGTCAAGCCAAAATTCGATCCCTACACCGGCCAGCCCACCGCCGACGCCGACACCGTCGTCACCCACGGCGAGCCCCAGCCGGCAACGCCAATGGAGCATTGATCCGCGCGGTTGCAAGTCCGGCTGCCAGCCAAGGGCGCCCACATGACTGTTTCAACGACACTTCGCCCTGCCCGCCAAACGGTGGACGATCTGTTTCGCGTCAAGGACAAGGCGGAACTGATCGGCGGAAGGATCATCATTCAAATGCCGACCGGATATTTGCCCAGCGCGGTCGCCGGCGAGATATTCGTGAGTCTGCGGGCATATGCCAAGGCATCGGGACGCGGCGTGGCGCTGGGCGACGGGATCGGGTATGTGATCGGCGAACTGGCATCGGGGCGGGAATCATTTTCCCCCGATGTATCGTATTTCGCCGGGCCACTCCCGGCCAATCCGATGCGCTTTATCAACGGGGCTCCCACCCTGGCCGTCGAGGTGCGAAGCGAGACTGACTACGGCCCAAGGGCCGAACTGGAACTCGCCGCCGAACGCGCCGACTATTTCCTGGCCGGCACGTCCGTCGTCTGGGATGTCGATCCGCAAAAGCAGGCGGTGCTCGTCTATCGCGCCTCCGCGCCAACCACGCCGACAACCTATCTGCGCACGGACATGGCCGATGCCGAGCCGGGAGTGCCGGGGTGGAAGATGCCGGTGAATGAGATCTTCCCGAAATAACTTCATTCGTGTGCATGCGTATTCATTCGTGGCTTCCCTCTCTTGTTCGGTTGCCAACTCGCCAGCGCACAGCGACGTTGCGCAAGCTCCCCGTCCAACGAAGAAAACGCGCATTGTTCTAACCATTGCCTGCCGCCCGTGTCCTTGAAGGCGAGCGCTTTCAATCCTCCGGAAAATGCGTGATTCACCACGAAGACAAGATAACCGTTGATTCTGAATGCGTTTCTTTGTGGCTTTGTGCCTTTGTGGTGAATGATCCGGCCCGATGGACGAATCCATCCACGCTATTGAAAGCCTGCCCACAAGGAGATGCGACATGCGACGCTTATTGGCCTCGTTCGTGTTGGCCGGATCGTTGGTGATTTGTCTTTCCGCGGCGCCCGTATTCGCGGTCAGCGCGGCCCGGCGGCAGTTGAGCACCACGCTGCCGGAAGTTAGATTCGACGGCGCGGCGCTGGTTGACGCGATGGATTTCCTGCGCGATGTTTCCGGCGCCAATCTCACGGTCAATTGGAAAGCGCTGGAGGAGGCGGGAATCACGAAAGACACGCCGGTGAACGTCCGGCTGCACGCGGTGAGCCTCCGCAAAGCCCTTGAAATGGTCCTCCAGGAAGTCGGCGGCGGCGATCGTCTCGGTTATGATCTCGACCAGGGCGTGATCCAGATCACCACGCGGGAACTGGCCGACAGCCGGATGTACACGCGCATCTATCCGATCCAGGACTTGATCACCACCATCCCCGATTTCACCGACGCCCCCGATTTCTCCCTCAATTCCACCAGCAACAACCAAAATCAAAACCCCCAGGGCGGCGGCCAGATCGGCTCCCCCTCTGTCGTCTTCAACCCCTTCGACGGCGCCTCCTCCCCCGGCCAAAACAAAGACCCCGGCAAAACCAAAACCCAGCTCGCCCAGGAACTTGTCGAGCTCATCCGCGCCGTGATCCAACCCGACGCCTGGCAGGAAGCCGGGGGCAAAGCCGCCATCCGCTACTGGAACGGGAACCTCATCGTCACCGCCCCCCGCTCCATCCAGGAAGCATTGGGCGGGGCGATGGACTAACTAACCTCCGCGAATCCGGCGTGTCAACTCAGACGGCGGTTGTGTTGTGTGGGCACCCGCAGGTAGAATGGCTCTCCCAATAGGAGAATTGAATGCGACGCTTACTCGCCTCGGTGGTAGTGGCCGGATCCTTGGTTTGTGGCTTGGCGCCCGCGCCCGCCCGTGCGGCCAGCGCGGCACGGCGGCAGTTGAATACAACGCTGCCGGAAGTGAAATTCGAGGGGGTGGCCCTGACGGATGCGATGGATTTCCTCCGCGACGTGTCCGGGGCAAACATGACGGTCAATTGGAAAGCCCTGGAAGAGGCGGGCATTACCAAGGACACGCCGGTGACGGTGCGCCTGCGCTCCGTGAGCCTGCGCAAGGCGCTGGACATGGTGCTTCAGGAAGCCGGCGGCGGCGACAAACTCGCCTACGACCTGGATCAGGGCGTGATCGCAATCACTACGCGCGAGTTGGCGGACGCCCGCATGTATACCCGTGTTTATCCGGTGCAGGACCTAATCATGGACGTGCCGGACTTCACGGATGCGCCGGATTTCTCGTTGAACTCCACGAGCAATAACCAGAACCAAAACCCCCAGGGCGGCGGCGGCATCGGCTCGACGCAAGTCACCCAGGCCAACGACCTGTTCGGCGGCTCGGGCAGCACGGGCGGCCACCGCGAGAAGCCGGGCCCCACCAAGGACGAACGCGCCCAGCAACTGGTCGATCTGATCCGCACGCTCATCCAGCCCGATGTGTGGCTGGAAAACGGCGGCAAGGCAGCCGTCCGCTATTGGAACGGGAATCTCATCGTCACCGCCCCCCGCTCGGTGCAGGAAGCCATCGGCGGGCCGATGGACTGATGTTTCCGGCCTCGAGTTGACTACAGCAATCAAGAAGGCGCCACGAACGTTCCCAACGGTGTTCGGGCTCATCCGAAAACGGATTAGCGCAAAGTCCGTAAAGGCGCGAAGTCGCAAAGGCAAGTCGGGGTCAACCCCGGCAAGCGATCTTTTCGACTCCGCGCCTTTGTGTCTCAGTGTCTCGGCGCAATCTTCCCCGTCGGAAGAAGAGACTTGATGTCTTATGTTGGGTCCCGCGCTTCCGCCGCACGCATTGAAGGTGGTGCTGATGCACCCGCAAATCGCCCCCAATACCGGCAACATTGGCCGGCTTTGTGTGGCGGCGGGCGCACAGTTCCATCTGGTCCGGCCGCTCGGCTTTGTCATCAGCGACAAAAGCCTCAAGCGCAGCGGCATGGACTATTGGCCGCGCCTCAACCTCACTATTCACGATGACCAGCAAGCGTTCCTCCGCGCCGCGGAGGGCCAACGCCTGTGGATGTTCACCAGCAAGGCCACCCGCGGGCTTTGGGAGGCGGACTTCGCGGCGGAGGATTGGCTGGTCTTCGGCAGCGAAACACACGGCCTCCCGCCGGATATCGTCGCTCGATTCGCCGATAAAACCGTGCGCATTCCCCAAATACCCGGCGAGCGCTGCCTCAACCTATCGACGGCCGTTGGAATCGGCTTATACGAAGCGCTTCGCCAGTTGTAAGAATGGCAAGATTTACCGCGGAGACGCAGAGTGGCGGAGAAGAATGGGCAGAGAAGAGAGGACTTGCCACGAATAATTTAAAAGTAACAGTTCAGCCGTCTGCAATGGATGACTGCCGGATTCGAGCGTCGAATGCGCTGGTCGTATCACGGGCGTCTCGCGATTCGACTGCGGCTCATCGAAGTCCCGTGCCTGGTGCTTTGAGCTTAGAACTACCGCGGTTCCTCTACTACCGCCCCATCCGCACGGGCGAGACGCGCGTGTCGTTGGAAAGAAAATTCACCGCAGATAAACGCAGATGAACGCCGATAAGAGTTTTTGATCCGCGTTCATCCGCTCTTCAATCCTCTTTCAAACCCCAATCTGAATTATTCGTGTTCATTCGTGCCCATTCGTGGCAAGTCTTCTCTTCTCCGCATCTCTCTGCGTCTCTGCGGTGAGATCTTCCCGTGGTCGTATTGTTGCGCGGATCGGGTGACCCGTGCTCCGCCTGGATTGCTTTTCCAGCCCGCGTCGGGTTAAATCGCGCTTCGTTTTGGCCTGACTCATTCAAATCCATCGCATACAGGAAGCTGAGGAATCTTCATGCCAGTGACCTACGGCATCATCGGTTGCGGCGCCATTTCGCAACGTCGGCATATTCCCGAATGCGTCGCCAATTCGCATTCCAAACTGGCGGCCCTGGCCGACCCAATGGCCGACCGGGTTGCGGAGCTCGCCAAAAAATATTGCGCCACCGCGTTCACCGATTACAAGGAAATGCTCCAGAAGAGCGAGATCGACGCGGTGATCGTGGCCGGACCAAACGCGCTGCACGCCCAGCAAACGATTGACGCGCTCAACGCCGGCAAGCATGTGCTGTGCGAAAAGCCGATGGCGACTTCGCGCGACGATGCGCGGGCGATGATGGCCGCCGCCCAGAAGAATCGCAAGTTTCTGATGATCGGGCTCAACCAGCGGCTCATGCCGCCGCACGTCAAGGCCAGGGAAATCCTGCAAAGCGGCCGGCTCGGAAAGGTGCTGTCGTTCCGAACCGCCTTCAAGCATCCGGGCCCCGAGGGCTGGTCGGTGGACGCCGGCAAAAGCTGGTTCTTCAAGAAGGCGCAGGCGTTCATGGGAGTCGCCGGCGATTTGGGCGTGCATAAGGCTGATTTGATGCGCTGGCTCCTGGGCCAGGAGTTCATCGAAGTCGGCGGCTATGTCACCACCCTCGACAAGAAAGACGCCCAGGGCAATCTCGTCGATCTCGATGACAACGCCTACCTCACCCTCAAGACCGATGGCGGCATCATCGGCTCCATGATCCTCTCCTGGACCAACTACGGCGTCGAGGAGAACTATACCGTCCTCTATTGCGAGAAAGGCGTCCTGTCCCTGGGCACCGATCCCACCTACGGCGTCATCGCCAGCTACGCCAACGGCGACCGCGAGATGCACAAGGTGGGGGAGATGTCCACCAACCTCAAACAGGTCGCCAGCGGAATCATCGACTCCTTCACGCATTGCATCGAAACCAACACGCCGCCGGAAATCGACGGCCCCGAAGGGTACAAATCACTGGATGTGATCCTTACCGCGATGGAAGCCGGGCATCAGGGGCGGATCCTGAAGATCGGCGGATGAAGCAAATGGACCCAGCCCGTCAACGTATCACGGGCGTCTCGCCCGTGCGTGGCACTGTGAAGTTGAAAGTATCACGATACTTCGACTACGTGAAAAACGCGGTAAATGATCGGCGCTTGTTAATCACAAGTCAGCATACGTTTGGAACGGCGACGTCTCGGCGGCTGAAACGGAATGAACCGCGTCGCATGACGCGACGCGGTTCATTTTCCTCTCCCGATTTTGGTGAATCCGATCATCCCACCGGCTTGTTCATCACCGCCAGCGCGACGGCATGACTCACGGCGCGGTAGCCGTCGTTTATGTCGGCGGGCCAGGAGGCGGTGTCCGCATTCAAATGTTGAATGGTCTTCGTGAGGTTAGTCTTGAGCGTTTGGGCGTCCAGGGAATCGGGGACGTTGATTTTCCACAGGCCGCTCTCGCTGACGACGGGCACTTCCACGGCGGACATGCCGTGGCTGTCCTTAATGCTCACCGTCTCCATCTTGCGGTTGTTCTTCTCGGCGGCGGCGGAAGTTTTATCGCCCGTCGCGGCCATGGCCATGGGGGTCATGGCGGCGAAGTCGCCGTTGTAGACGGTGTTCACGTCGCCGGGCTTGAAGTCCTTGCCGTATTTGTCCTTCCAGGCCTTACGGAACGCGTCAATCGCGGTGTTGAGGTCGGCGTCCGTCTTATCAAGGCCCTTGAGCCGGTCGCGGTCCGCCGACGAGAACGTGTCCACCACATTGTTCAAGCTGTCCTTGCTGACGGCGTTGTCCGTCAGTTTGGCCAAGAGATTGCGGACGCCTTTATTATCGGCTGAGCCCGTTCGCGCTACCGCTCCCGCCAACTTATCGGCGGCATTGGATGCGGCATTGCCCGTGTTCTGCACGGCATTTCCCGCCGCATCGCCAGCCTTTTTATTCTCATCTTTGTTACAGCCCAGCGGCCCCATCAGGCCGACGCCCGCACAAGTGACCGCTAATAGATATGCCATTCGCTTCATGTCCTGCTCCTTCTTAAAAACGGTGGCCACCCGCTTATTCCGGGGCCACAAGGGATATACGAGGATATTCTCGCAAATTCATCGAACACCGGGCTTGGTGCAGCAAAGAACAGGCCGTGCTCGATTGTGAATCGCTGCAAAACAGGGACGGGTGTCGCTAAACCCCCCTAAACGCACAAGGAGCAGAATCCCAATTGGATCTGCTCCTTGCGCGTAAGGCGTCGAATATTTTTTATCGACTCCTATTTCATTGCGATTGCATCGCGGTGAGGTCCGTCACCAGTTGGTTGCGGTCGGTGATGAGCGTCTGGATATCGGTTGCCATCGTGCCCATGCAGGTTCCCTTATCGCCGGCCCATTTCACAAGAGCGGACTGGAGTTGCGAGCTGGCGTTGGGATCGCTCTGGGCGGCAGTGACGATGGCCTGCCCGTCATTGAAAATCGTGTTGGTATCGTTTTGACGTGTATTGAGCCGGGAGGTCAGGCCGGTGACCAGATCCGTCTGAAGCTTGATCCGCTCGGCAAGCAGCGCGCTCCTATCGGCCGCCTCGGCAGTCGAATTGCCCTTATCCAATAGCATCTTCTTGTGAATTCCGACGATCACCGATTCATCGGCGAGCGCATTTTGCGCCTGGGTCATTCGATCCATCCAAAGCTGCGTCCGCATCGCCCCCACATCGTGACGGAACTTGGCGACCAATGGCCGCAGCGTCTTGGCGCCCTTCAGATCGTCAGCCCGGACGGCATTCACGTCCGAAAAGAGCGTGAGGGTGCAGCCGATCGCATCGGACTTGAATTTGAGCAAATCCTGGCGAACCTGGAGTTGGTCCGCCTGCACCGCTGTTCCCAGCACGCCCGACGCCGGACTGGCGGAAAGAAACGTGCGCGATTCCAAGGCCTCGCTGACGACAAGTGTATTTCGCATGTGAATCGTCTCCCGTTGAATAAGCCACTGCTGGCAAGTTTCCGGCCGCTTCCGCCCCGCCGATTGGCAGGACGCGTGGGCCGTTGACTTAATCTCACATACATCAGCCGGAGCAGGCAAATCGGGCGAACGGGATTTTGTATTTCGTAGACGTCCTGATAAATCCAGAATGATTAAGGTGTGCCGCCGGCACCGCAAATTCTGGGCGTGCCTGAATTTCCGGGCAGGCGTGCCCGTTGCCGTCCACAGGGTTTGGTGGGGCAGACATTCCTGTCTGCCCGAATCCGCAAGTGCGGGGTTCCTGCCCCGCCGAGCGGATTCGAATCGGTTCGGGAGGACAAGAATGTCCTCCGCTCACCGATTCGTCGGCAGACAGGAATGTCTGCCCCACCGTCCGCCAATGCCCCTGCCGGAAAATTGGGCACACTCGCCATACCCGGCGGCGCCCGCCGCAAGCCGTGGCAATCTTGCGCCGCCGGGATTATCGTCCGCCAAAGGAAGGTTCATATGATCCGCCACACCGCACCCCTGATTGCCGTGATCTGCGTCCTTACCGGCTGCGGCCATCCGCCGACGATAATGCGCGTGAGCGTGAGAGCGCCGGGGTTTTCCGCGCAGGTGATGGACGCGCTGGTCGCCAGCCCCGGCTCGGCGCGATTATTCGCCAACACCGGCGTGTCGTCCGTGACGGCCATCAGCAGCATGGGCGAAACCGATTTCTATCTGACGCGATCGCGCCAGGCCGGCGCCCAGGAAATGCGCCGAAATATCGACGCCGCGCTGGCAGGTTTCGCGCCCCAGTTGCCGGCGGGCGCATCGGCGCCGGTGATCACCGTGCTTCCCGCCGGCCAGGGTGTGCCCGCGGTGCAGGTGCGGCAAGTGGATCAACTGCAGGTGCAAATCGACCAGAAGAAGCTTTCCGCCGCCGGCATTTCCGCCAGCCAGTTGGAAGAGTTCATGTCGCACGCGCATCGGCCAGGCGTGGCCACCGACAAAGGCGCGCGGGACCTCGAAAACAAAATCATCAAAGCCGGCAAACCACCCGTGCGCCTGGGCGACGTGGCGCGGGTCGCTTTGATCAAGGGGCCCGATCATCTCCTTCGGCACTACCCCCCTACCGAGCAGTAAACACGCGCTGGCGATTCAAAGGCCAATAGATCGCCGTGACGCGGCCAATCATCGATGCCCGCGTCAACGCGCCTTGCTGATGGCCCGGGAGATGGGCGGACCAATAGCGGGCGTCGCCGGAGATGGGGCTGTTGTCGCCCAAAAGATAGAATTCTCCGGCCCGCAAGGTGATCGGGCGGCCCTCGCAGCCGGGGCCCGGAGTGGATACGAAGCGAAGCTGACCGACATACGGGCCGACGCCCGCGGGCAGGGCGGTGGGCACGTCATCAATCAAGAGAATGTTATTCACGATCTCAATTCTTTCGCCCGGCAGTCCAACGACGCGCTTGACATAAGTTTGCGCCGAGCCCGGTGGATGAAACGCCACCAGATCCCATCGGCGCGGCACGAATGGGATTTTGACAACCAGGAAACGGTCGCCAGGCACGAGGTTCGGCGCCATCGTTCGCGTCGGCATGATAAATGCCTCGCAAACATTCTGTCGCCAAAATGAGATCAAAGCCAGTTGCGCCGCTGTCCCGGCGGCGACGATGAAGATGCCGGCGAGATAACGCCAGACGGCGCGCCCAAGTATGGGCCTACTCGATTTTCTCCCGCAAATAAATGCATCGACCATTGCCGCGATGATCACGATCCACCGCAATGAAACCACCGGCAGCAGCACAGGCAACAGGCGTGGGAATACCGCCGCCGACGCCGCCGCGCCCAACAGAACGATGTCCAGCACAAACCAGACGAGCCCGCGCCGTCCGCGGCCCGCGATCCAATGGCCCAGGCCGCACAAAGCCACCGTGCCGCATACCGCGAGAAATCCCTTTCCCCAGGGACGCGCGGGGTTCAACGTGGCGTCCGCGTAATTCAGCGATATTTGAGGTGTGTGGGACATCGAACACCGGTTGTAAATCGGAGCAACTTGTTTGCCGGATCGTACCCGGTACCCTATCTGCGTAACAAGGCGGATTCGTTGACGTAGAGGACTTTGGCTGCTTTTCCCTCTCCCGGTACTCCGGGG
>Ga0209483_1001081_pt1 | contig 21369 bp, 17 predicted proteins | sample NGEPerA_FD_184508 | JGI IMG/M metagenome (GOLD analysis project Ga0209483, IMG submission 184508) | Arctic peat soil microbial communities from the Barrow Environmental Observatory site, Barrow, Alaska, USA - NGEE PermafrostL2-A... | ecosystem: Environmental > Terrestrial > Soil > Wetlands >... | reverse complement strand
CCTCGAAGGTCACCCTGAAACCGGACAGCCTCGGGGCGCAGCTTCTTGTCGCGCTGTCGGGCTGGGGGGCGCGGCTTGCCGGCGAGGCGGCGGCGACGCTGCAAACGATGAACAGCCTGCCGGCGTTGTGGCGCTGGTTCGTCGATCTGGAGACCGATCCGCAGGCTTCCGCCTCGCTGTTCATCGCCGTGGCGTGGCTCGCCGGGATCTTCGGCTGCGCGTTTCTGGTCGAGTTGCTCGGTTCCTGGATGTTGCGGCGGCCGCGCCAGGCGCTGACCGCCCGCCTGCCGCCCGCCAACGGCGAGCGCACCCGGCTGCTGCGCGTGTTGCCCTACAGCCTCATCCGACTGGGGCTGGAACTTGTGCCGGTCGCCGCGTTCGCCACCATCGGCAACGTGCTGACCGCGGTCATCCCAAGCATCGGAGAGGAGACCCGGCTCGTCGTGGTCGCCGTGGTCAACGCCTACGCCGTGTGTCGTGCATCGATGTGCGTCGCCCGGATGCTGCTGTCGCCGGACGACCGGCGGCTGAGGCTATGGCGGCTCGACGACGACGCGGCGCGCTTTGTGATGGTGTGGCTGCGGCGGCTGGTCGTCATCGCGATCTTCGGCGACGCGATCGTCGAAGTCGCCCTGCTGCTCGGCCTCGACCAGAGCGCCCATGACGGGTTCGCACGGATGATCGCGCTGGTGCTGGCGGTGATGCTGATCGTCGTGGTGATCCGCTCGCGGCGCGCCGCCGGCCCCTATATCCGCGGCGCCGGCGAGTCGCGCTGGCGCGGCTGGCTCGCCGAAGCGTGGCCCTACCTCGCGGTGATCACCATCGGCAGTTTCTGGGTCGGGATGGCGACCGGGACGCGCGGTGGACTGTCCGGACTTTACTTCCCCGGCGTGACGCTGGCGGCGATCATCGGCGCGCGGCTCCTGACCATCGTCGTGCTGGGCACGCTCGAACGGGCGCTGCGGCTCGACCCCAATACCCCCGACAGGCTGCGCGACAGACTCCCGGGGCTTAACCAGCGCATCGCGCGCTACCGGCGGCCGCTCGAATACGCGGCGACGACCATCATCACCGTGCTGTGCGTCGTCGTCGTGCTGCAATTATGGGGAGCGCCGGCCTTTGCCTGGTTTGCCGGCGGCGGGATCGGCGAGCGGCTGGTTTCGGCGCTCGTAACGATCCTGGTCGCGGTCATCGTCGCGATCGCGATTTGGGAAGTGACCCAGGCGGTGCTCGAACGCCAGCTCGCGCCCATCGGGGCGACCGGGCAATACCGCTCGGTGCGGCTGTTGACGCTGATGCCGCTGCTGCGGAGCGCGCTGCTGGCGGCGATCCTTACCGTGGTGGGGTTGACCGCGCTCAGTGAAATCGGCGTCAACATCGCGCCGCTGCTGGCCGGCGCCGGGATCGCCGGGATCGCGATCGGCTTCGGCGCGCAACACCTGGTGCAGGATGTCATCACCGGCATCTTCGTGCTGTTCGAGAACGCGATCAGCATCGGTGACAGCGTGACGACGGCCGGGCTGTCGGGCTCGGTCGAGCAATTGTCGGTGCGCACGATCCGCCTGCGGGCCGGGGACGGGTCGGTGCACATCATCCCGTTCAGCTCGGTGACGACAATCACCAACAGCAACCGCGGACTCGGCAACGCCGCGATCTCGGTGACGGTCGCCTATGACGAGGATACGGACCGGGTGACGGCGCTGCTCGCCGAGATCGGCACGGCAATGCGCGAGGAGGACGAGTTCAAGTCGCGAATGCTCGGCGACCTGCAGATCTTCGGGATCGACCAGGTGAAGCCGTGGGGCGTGACGATCACCGGCCAGATCGCCTGCACCGACACCGGCCGCGCGGCGGTGCAGCGCGAGTTCAACCGGCGCCTCAAGCAGCGCTTCGATGAAGCGAAGATCGTGCTGAGCGCGCCGCCAGGCGGGTGACGGATTCCCCCTCGCTCTGTAGCGTCCGGCGCTATGGACCCGACAAAGGAGCGACAAATGGCCAATTGGGGCCCGCGCAACCTGATCACCGACGTAGCGGGCATCCTCGTCGGCCAGGGAGAGGATCGCGCCGCAATCACCGGGACGACCGTCGTGCTAGCCGAGGCCCCGGCCGTCGCCGCGGTCGATGTCCGCGGCGGCGCGCCGGGCAGCCGCGAGACCGAGCTTTTGCGGCCGGCGACGCTGGTCGAGCGAGTCGATGCGATCGTGCTCTCCGGCGGCTCGGCCTTCGGGCTCGACGCGGCGGCCGGGGTGATGGACGCGCTCGCCGCGCAGGGCCGCGGCTTCGCGGTCGGCGCGGCGCGCGTGCCGATCGTCCCGGCGGCGATCCTCTTCGATCTCAACTTCCCGACGCGGCGGCACTGGATCGGCGAACCGCCCCATCGGGAACTGGGACGCAAGGCGACCGCGGCCGCGGGCAAGGAGTTCGCGCTCGGCAACGCCGGCGCCGGGCTCGGCGCCAAGGCCGGCAGCTTGAAGGGCGGCGTCGGCAGCGCCTCGTTGCGGCTCGCGGATGGGGCGGTGGTCGGCGCGCTTGTCGCGGTCAATAGCTGCGGCAGCGCCGTGCGGCCGGATTGCGGGCGGTTCTGGGCGGCGGAGCTGGCGCTGATGGGCGAGATCCCGCCGCAGCCGGTAATTCCCGAGGAGACGCTCGACCTCGAGGATTTCACCGGCTGCGGCGCGCCCCTCGCCGGCGCCAACACGACGATCGCCGTGGTCGCGACCGATGCGCCGCTCGACAAGGATGCCTGCCGGCGTTTCGCGATGATGGCGCAGGACGGGCTGAGCCGGGCGATCCGCCCGGCGCATACGCCGTTCGACGGCGACACGGTCTTCGCGCTCTCGACCGGAAAGGGTGCGGCGGTAACGCCCGACCGGCTGGCCCGGCTCGGAAATGCCGCCGCCGACTGCCTGTCGCGGGCGATCATGCGCGCCCTCGCCGCCGCCGAACCGCTCGGCGGGTTCCCTAGCTGGCAGCAGAAATGGGGCGGCGGCTAACTAGGCGGCGCTGCGCGAATCGTCGATCGGGCACTGCGCGAGCACCCGCTCCGGCGGGAAGACCACGGTGACCTTGGTGCCCGCGCCGAGCTCGCTTTTGAGGCGAAGCCGGCCGCCATGCATCTCCATGATCGCCTTGACCAGAGGTAGGCCAAGCCCGGTGCCTTGATGCTGGCGGCTGAACGAGGAATCGACCTGCTCGAACGGCTTCAGCACGCGCTCGAGATCGGCTTCGGGGATACCCATCCCGGTGTCGGCGACGGTGATCGCCAGACCGTCTACCGCATCGAAACGGCCGCTGATGTCGATGCGGCCGCCGGCGGGGGTGAATTTCACCGCGTTGGCGATCAGGTTCAAGAAGACTTGCTTGGTCTTGCGTTCGTCGCCGCTGACCGGCGGCAAGTCTTCGGCGAGATCGACGGTCTGCACCAACCGGGCGGCGTCGATGCGCCCGGCGGTCAGCTGGCCGACCGAGCGCATGATGTCGCGAATGTCGAACACGTCTTCGCTCAGGTCGATCTTGCCGGACTCGGCCTTCGACAGGTCGAGGATGTCGTTGATGATCTGCAGCAGATGCGTGCCGCTGGCGTGGATATCGCCGATATAGGAGCGGTAGTGTTCGTTACCGACCGCGCCGAGGACCTCGCGCAGCATCATTTCGGAGAAGCCGATGATCGCATTGAGCGGCGTGCGCAGCTCGTGACTCATCGTCGCGAGGAAGCCAGATTTCGCCTGATTGGCCGCCTCGGCCTCTTCCTTCGCGAGGCGCAGCGCCTCGTAGGCGGCCTCGCGGTCGCGCAGCAGATCGACGCGGTCGAAGCATCGATCGAGCACCGCGAACAGCGACTGCGGATCGACCGATTTATCGAAGTAGTCGTAGGCGCCACGGCGCAGCGCCGCGACCGCGGTGTGAGTGTCGAGATCGGCGGTCATCAACACGCCGATGAGCTCGGGCCGGTCGCTGCGCAAGCGCGCCAGCAGATCGATGCCGGAAGCCTTGCCGAGACGCAGGTCGATGAGCGCGACCGGCGGCGGCGGCGCGTCTTCCGACGACATGACCGCGACCGCGCCTTCCGAGGTGCCGGCGACGATCGGCTGAAAACCGCGCGGCACCAGCATGTCGGCGAGCGACTCGGCGAAGTCGCCGTCGTCCTCGACGATCAGCACCGTGCGGGCCGTTTTTGCCGGGATCATGCCGCGGCTCTCAAGCTTTGCGCGAACGGCAGCCGGATCGACACTCTCGTGCCGCGTCCCAACTCGCTGTCGACTGTGATCTTCCCGTCATGCTGCCCGACGATCTGCTTGACGGTGGCAAGACCGAGTCCGGCGCCGGAGCTCTTGGTGCTGAACAGCGGCTCGAAAATCCGCCCCAGATTCTCTTGCGAAATGCCGGGGCCGGTATCCGCGACGGTGAGCTCGACCATGCCGTCGAAGGCCGAGGTGCGCACGGCGATGCGCAGCGGTCCCGTGCCCGGCGGCATCTCGCCAAGCGCCTGCGCGGCGTTGTCGATGAGGTTGATCACCACGCGGCGGATGCGGTCGGCATCGATGCGGACGACCGCGTCGCCGGCGTCGTATTCCTCGATCAGCGTCACCGCCGGCGGCAGGCTGTGCTCGGCCAAGACCTCATGCAGCCAATGATCGAAGCCGACGGCGACGCGACTCAGTTCGGGGGTGCGGATATATTCGAGCAGGTCGCCGATGATCCGGTCGCAACGGGTGATGCTGCGTTGGATGCGGGCGATCGGGCGATCGAGCGGCAATCCGCTCGCGCTGGCGATCTCGCGCATCGTGAAGAGCGTGTTGCGGATGGCGCTCAGCGGGTTGCGCAGCTCGTTCGCGACGGTCGCGGTGAACTGGCCGAGGACCGACAGGCGCTCCTTCTTCAAGAGTTCAGCCTCGGCGACGAGGCGGGCGTGCTCCATCTCGATCTTCTCGGCCCGGATCGCGGCGAGGGCGGCGTGCGCCCGGATCTGCCGGCTGATGAGAAACACCATCAGCCCGATCGCGACGACGCCGCAGACCGCGAAGGCGCCGAACATCAGCGCCTGGCGGGGCCAGCCGATCAGCGCCTGGGCACCGCTGGTGCTGACCAGAACAGCGAGCGGATAATCGGCAAGCGGCTGCACCGCGCCGATGCGCCATCGCGCGCCGGCGTGGTCTTCCTCGAAGACGCTCGGTGCGCGATCCGCCAGGCGTTTCAACATAGCCTGCGCGGCGATGCCGCGCGGCGGGCCGGCGGGCTCGGGAAATTGCGCCAGCACCGCGCCGTCGCCGCGCACCAGCGAGATGACCGCATCGCTGTTCAGCGGAACGACGCGGTAGAGGCTCTCGAAATAATCCACCGGAACAGCGGCGACGACGAGCCCGGCGAAGACGCCCGAGCCGCCGCGCAGCTTGCGCGCCAGCGGAATGACGAGCGCCCCGTCGCGCCCGGCCGGATACGGCGCGCCGATAGACATATCGAGGTGCGGCGCGGCGCGCAGCGCGACAAAGTAATCGCGCGCCGAGACGTTGGCCTCGGCCATCGGCCAGTTGCCGGCGCTTCTGATCAGCGAGCCGTCGGCGCCGATAAAGGCGACGCCGTCGATCACCGGCGTCGCCTCGACCCGGTGATCGAGGTGATCGCCGACCGCGGGTTTGCGGATGTTGCCCGCAATCTCCGCGGGCGTGGAAATATCGGGAAACGGGATGCGGCCGGTGGCGTCGGCGAGCACCGCCTGCACCGTTTGCAGCGAGCGGTTCGCGCTTTCGCCGAGCACCGCGTCGAGCCGCGCGAGCCCGGCTTCGCTCGACGCCAGCGTCCGTTCGCGCAAATATCCGGCGACGAGGCCGGTAACGATCAAGAGCGTGATGGCGAGCGCCGCGCCGCAGGCGACCAGCAGCGCCACGGGACGCACATGCGACAACGCCCATCCGCTTTTGCCCGTTTCCGGCGTCGGCCGATCCGAATGGTCAGAACTCATCAATCTCGGGCGCTCGCGGCGATGGATCGTCGTCGGCCTATAACGGGTCGCGGATTGAGGAAGGATTAACGGTGGGGAAATACGCGCGGGGAAGTTGAGGCGGGCGATCCCCGGCACCTCAAAACCTGGTCAAAAGCTCGCCAAACCCTGCAATGCGATCGCCGATGCCGGTGGAGCGCAGCGCCCGCCAATAGGTCGCCGTGTTGATCGCGATAACCGGCTTGCGCAGCCACAATTCGGCGACGCCGGCGAGCCGCGCCATCGCCAAATTGGTGCCGACCTGGACGATCGCATCGACCTCCGGCCCGTCGACCGCAAGCATCGCGTCGCGCAACTCGCTTTCGCCGACATGCGCGATGAGCACCGGGCTCGCGCATTTGAGGCCGACGAGGTTGACGATCTCGTAGCCGCAATCGGTGAAGAAGCGCCCTACCTGCCGGTCGGCGACCGGCAGGTAGGGCGTCACCACCCCGATGCGCTTCGCACCGTGCCGGTCGAGCGCCTGGCGCGCCGCGTCGGAGCCCATCGTCACCTTGACTCCGGCGCGCGCCTCGACCCGCTCGCGCAAGGCTTCGCTGCCGTCGAGCCCGTCCCAGAAGGTCTCGGACGACATGCCCATGATCAGATGGTCGGGCTCGCAGGTCATCACCCGGTCGATCGCCGCCATGATTTCGCGGCGCACGGTGTCGATGAGGCGGGTGAAGTCGTCGTCGTCGCGCAGCGGGTCATTCGGGATGTGGATGCGGCCGAAATGGTTGGTGACGCCCTGCGGCCGCATCGCGTCGAACTCGGGCTGGACGATCGTGTTGGTCGACGGCGCGATGACGCCGAACTTCATCCGCCAGCCGAGCGCGTCGGGCATGGGCTCTCTCCTGTGCGATATCGGACGCCGTCGCGCTCTATGGTATGATACAGGACAAAGCGCCAGATAAAGAGCGCGCGATGGCCTTCGCGTTTGATAGTCTCGGCTACGCTAAGAAACTGCGAGACGCGGGATTGCCGCAGAATCAAGCCGAAGCCCATGCAGAGACGGCGCGGGAGTTCATTATGACCGAGTTGGTGACGCGAACCGATCTTGAGACTGTGCGCCGAGAACTGCAATCGGCCATCGAACCGCTTCGGCGCGACATGGACGCCAAGATCGACAACCTCGGCCTGCGTCTGACTGTTCGAATGGGCGTCATGTTTGTAGCACGTTATCTCTCCTTGCTGCGGTGTTGAAGCTACACAAGTAATACTTTCATATCACCTTAATACTTTCAAATCACCCGCCCTCGGCATTCACCAAAGCCGATCGAGACGTAGCCGTCGCGGCTGGCGCGGGCGCGGAAAATGGCTTCGTCGCCGTCTTCGAGGAAGGTTCGCGTCTCGCCGGAGGGGAGGGTGTTCGACTGCTGCCCGTCTTGGCTCAATTCGCTGAGGCTGCCCCAGCCTTCCCGCGTCGGGCCGGAGATCGTGCCGGTGCCGAACAAATCGCCCGGCTCGATGTTGCAGCCGTTGCAGGTGTGGTGGGCGACGAACTGCGCGACCGTCCAATAGAGATCGAGCGTATTGCTATGCGACATGCGGTGCGGCGGCTGGCCCGCCGCGCGCATCTTTTCGGTCAGGATCAGCGCTTCCAGGTCGATGTTGAAGGCGCCTGCCTGCTGATCGGCGTCGTGCCAGAGGTAGGGTAGCGGTTTGGGGTCGCCCCCGGGCCGCGGCGGCTGGGCGACGCGGAACGGCGCCAGCGCCTCGGCCGTGACGATCCAGTTCGATACGGTCGAGCCGAAGCTCTTGCCGAGAAACGGCCCCAACGGAGCCGACTCCCATTGCTGGATATCGCGCGCCGACCAGTCGTTGACAAAACCGAGACCGACGATGTGGTCGGCGGCCTCGGCGATCGGGATGGGCTCGCCCTGCTTGTTGCCGGGCCCGACCCAGATCGCGACCTCGAGCTCGTAATCGAGCTTGCGGCACGGGCCGTAGGAGGGCGCCGCCTCGTCGGGCAGCTTGCGCTGGCCGCTCGGGCGGCGGATCGGCAGGCCCGAGGGCTGCAGCGACGACGCGCGGCTGTGATAGGCGACCGGCACGTATTTGTAGTTGGGGCCGAGCGGGTCGTTGGGATTGCGCCGCCGGCCGCCATTGGTCGCGTGGTGAATCCCGGCGAAGAAATCGGTGAAGCTGGCCGGCTTGGCGGGCAAATGCAGCGCGCAAACGTTGGCGTCGTGCAGGATGCCGGCGGCGCGGTCGCGCGCCCCGCCGGCGTTCCTGCCGTCGCTGGCGAGCAGGTCGAAGACCTGGCGGCGCAAGGCTCGCCGCGGCCCGGCGCCCAAGGCGATCAGCGGGTTGAGCGTGCCGCCCGACGCCGCCCTCGCGGCCAACTCGGCCTCGCCGGTGAACAAGCCGGCGGCGAGCGCGGCCTTGAGGTCGAAAATCTTGTCGCCGATCGCGATTCCGCCGCGCGCGCGGGCATCGGGTACATTGTTGCCGGACGGGCTGAATACCCCGAGCGGCAGGTTCTGCAGCGGAAAGTCGCGGTGTCCGTTGGCGGTGTCGACCCAGCTCCGGCGCTTGGGGTCGTGGGTTTCGTCGATGGCGGTGGTCATATCGAGCCTCCCTGGGCCTGGTCATTCGTAGCCAGCGACGCCGCGCCGCGCACGCCGGAATCGGCAAGGGCGGGCAGCCGCACCGCGACCGCACCGAGAATAAACGCAATCACCTGCGTCGCGACCACGACCCCGACCATCGCGGCTGGGCTTTCGTGCGGCAGGATCGCGACCGCCAGCGTGCCGAGCGCCGACACCGCCATTTGCGCGAACCCGACCAGGCCCGACGCGGTGCCGGCGATGCGCGGATAGACGCTGAGCGCCGAGGCCATCGCGGTCGGCTGGCTGAGCCCGTTGCCCATCGAGCTCAGCGCCATCGGCACGAACAGCGTCCACGGGCTGAGACCGGGATAGACGCACCACGCCGCCATCAGCATGCCGGAACCGAGCGAGAGGGCGACGCCGCCGACGATCATCGCGCCGGTGCCGACGCGCCCGGCCAGGCGCGCCGCCGCGCCATTGCCGAGGATGTACGCGGTCATCGGCAAGAGGATCATCAAGCCGTAGGTGCGCGGCGGCTCGCGCAGCGTCTCGCTCAGCAGATAGGGCGCGCTGGCGATAAAGGTGAACCACGACGCGCTGGTGAAGGCGGTGCACAGCGCGAAGCACATGAAGGCGCGCGAGCGCAGCAGAACCGCGTGGGAGCGGACGATCGCGACGGGGTTGAGCGGCACCGTCTCGGTGTGCGTCTCGGCGAGCCGCGCCAGGGTCCAGGCGAGCACGCCGGCGCCGGACGCCGCGAGCAGCACGAACATCGCGCGCCAGCCGAACCATTCGGTGACGTAGGCGCCGATCGCCGGGCTCACCGCCGGAGCCAGGGTCATCGTCATCATGACGAGCGCGATGCCGCGCGCCGAGGCGTCGCGGTCGTAGAAATCGCGGATGATCGCCCGGCCGAGCACCAGGCCGGCGCAGGCGCCGAGGGCCTGGGCGATCCGGCCGGCGATCAGCGCCGGCAGCGTCGGGGCGAGGCCGCTGAGTGCGGTGCCCGCAAGGAACAGACACAGCCCGGCGATCAAGACCGGCCGCCGGCCGAAGCGGTCGGAGACCGGGCCGTAGACCAGCTGGCCGACGGCGATGCCCATGAAATAGAGGGTCAGCACGAGCTGCACCTCGGCCGGGCCACGGTCGAAGACGCGCGCGAGGATCGGCAGCGTCGGCACCACCATGTGCAGCGCGCAGAAGCCGATCGCGGTCGCCGCGGCGATCAAGGCGAGCGGCGGGGCGGCGGGCCGCGTGCCGGGCCGAGCGGCGTCGAAGGCTTTGATATTGCCGAAAACCAATGGAGATGCACCCGGGCCCGCGATTGCCTCGCCAGCCGGGCGAGACTAGCATGGCGCGATGGTTGGCGGCGACAAGATCGCCCGCAGGATAGGCTGGATGATCTTCGAGCGGGGCAACACCAAGAGCGGAGACATCTCGCGCGCCGATCTCCTGCCGTTCCTGATGCCGTTCGGCGAGCTGCGGCGCAGCGCGTTCCTGTGGCCCGGGGTGACGCTGGCGGTATTCAGCGCCGCGCTCCTGATGTTCGCGGCGCTCGACGGCGAAACCGGGTTCTTCTGGTGTCTTGCCGGCCTCATCTCGCTGGCGAACCTGTATTTGATCTACCTGTGGTGCGGCAAGAAGATGCCGTTCCTCTATTTATTGATGGTCGCGGGGCTCGCCTTGGCGCTCGACGCCGCGCTCAGCCCGCTGATCATCGTCGCCGAAGGAGCGCTGCCCTCGGTCTTCGCGCCCGGGCTCATCGAGGAATTGGTGAAGGCCTTGCCCGTGGTGGCGGTGCTCGCCGGCGGGCTGCTGATGTCTCACCGGCTGCAGCGCGAATACGGGCTGCGCGAGCCGCTCGACGGAATTATGCTGGCGGCCGCTTCGGCGACCGGCTTCGCCTTTCTCGAGACGATGTTTGTCTACGTGCCGAAATACGGCGCGCTGATCAGCACGCCGCGCCTCCTCGTCAACATTTTCGGGCACATCGCCTATGGCGGGGCGCTCGGCTATTTCATCGGGCTCGCCGCGCTGCGCCACCGCCGCGCGATACCGGCGGCGGTCGCGGTGCTGATCGGCTTCGTCCTCGCCAATTTGCTGCACGATCTATGGGACGCGATGCGCTTCTACGGCCGACCGCTGGCGATCATCAGCCCAATCCACGAGGTGGTCATCGCCGTCGTCTGCTTTGTCGTCTTGGGGTCGCTGATCGCCAAGGCGCGCGAGGTGTCGCCCGAACGCGAGTTCCTGTGGCCGTTCGGCTCGCTGATGCCGTATCGCGCGCCCGAGGTCGAGCCGCTGCCGGCGATGCCGGCGATGCCGGGCGACATCTGGCTCATGATCGGCGGCCGGCGTCTCAGCCTCACCGAGACGACGCACCTCACGGTGCGCGACATCCCTTGCCTCACTGCCCCCGCCGCCGACGGCCTCGTCGCCGAGGTGCGTGAGCATCCCGACGACGCGACGCTGCTCGTCTTGCGCAACCTATCGAGCAATATCTGGCAGGCGGTGCTGCCCGACGGCGCCGTGCGACATGTCGGACCGGCCGGCACGGTGCGGCTCGTCGCCGGCACCAGGCTCCTGTTCGGCACGCAATCGGGAGTGATCCTGGTGACCTCGACCGAGATCGGCGCCGACCCGCGCGCCCGGGCCGAAGAGGAATGGTGCTGAGTTCCGCGATATCGTTCCGGGGGCGGCCCCGGAACGACGGATTCAGGCCTTACCGAAGGCTCGCCAAGCTCACCTTCTGCCGGCCTTCGGCGTCGAAATTGGCGGGGTCGAGCCAGCGCTCGAACGCCTGCTTGATCCGCGGCCATTCATTGTCGGTGATCGAGAAATACATCGTGTCGCGGTTGCGGCCGCGAACCACGATCGCCTGGCGGAAGAGGCCCTCATAGGTAAAACCGAGGCGAAGCGCGGCGGCGCGGCTCGGCAGGTTCCAGGAGTCGCATTTCCATTCGTAGCGGCGGTAGCCGAGTTCGTCGAAGGCGCGGCGCATCAGCAAATAATGCGCCTCGGTCGCGGCCGACTGGCGCTGCAGGCGCGGGCTGAACACCAACGCGGCGATTTCGATGACGCCCATCGCCGGGGTGATGTTGGCATAGCTGGCGACACCGACCGCCTTGCCGCTCGCCTTGTCGACAATGGCGTGGAACAGCCGGTTCGGCTCGCCCGAAACGCTCTCGATCCAGGCGCGGTAATCGTCGAGCGTGGCGAACGGGCCGTAGGGGTAATAGGTGAAGTTGCGGCCGTCGCGGTCTTCCGCGTTGGCCGCGAAGAGATCGGCCGAGTGCCGCGCGATGTCGAGCGGCTCGACGATCGCCAGACGCCCCGCCATCGCGGTCGGCGGCGGACGCCGCGCCGGTTGCCAATCGGCGATCGGCCAGCCGATCTCCTGGCCGAACCGGTTGCGGCGCGGCTCGGACGTGCCGGCATAGCGTGCGGTCATCGGCCGGTAGAGCGCCGCCTTGCCGGCGAGCGCGCGCCGCGCGCTCGCCGCGTCGGGATGGACGGCGATGCCGCGGTAGGGCGTCGTGCGGTCGAACCCAGCGGCGCGCAACCAGGTGAAGCCTTCGACCTGCCCCCCATCGAGCCAGTCCGGCGCGGCGCGGTCGGCGATGGCGAGGATGTGGCCTTCGGGGATTTCGGGCGCGGCCTCGGCGCCGTCAAACAGGTTGCGGCGATGGAGGGTCTCGTCGACGAGGCCGACCCACGGCCCCATGCCGCGCACGCGGAGGTAGGTCTCGCTCTCGAACACGGCGGGCGAGGTCACCGTGTACATCGCCAAGGACGGCGGCACGCCGGGGTCGAGCGCCGCGAAACGCTGCGCCGACAGCACCCCCGGCACCGAGGCCATCGCCGCCAGATGGCCCTTGTACCAGCCGTCCCATTCGGGCCGGCGGCTCGGCTCGGTGAGCCCGCTTTCGCTGAAGAAGATCATCCCTTGCGCAGCAGGAATTCGCGGCCGACCTTGACCATCGGCTGGCCGTCGAAGGCGATGATGTCGGCGGTGGCGTAGGTCTCGCGCCAGGCTTCCGGCAGATAGGAGCCGGTGCCGATCGCGTTGATCGGCGCGGCGGCCACCGCCATCATCCGGCATTTCTGCGGACCGAAGCCCGAGCTCGCGACGATCCGCGCCCGCGGGAACCCGGCCTCGTCGAGCACCAGCCGCATCTGCCACAGCGCCGCCGCCGACACCCCGGTGCCGACGAGATCGCGCAACTCGTCCTCGGTGCGGTAGCCGCGGATCGACTGCGGCGCGTGACGTTCGAGGATCGCGTAGGAGCGGCCGCGGTCGAGCCCCTCGCAATAGCGCCCGCCTGGCGTGTCCATGCGGAAGGAAAGATTGCCGGTATCGGCCAGCTCCGGAAAGCGCCGGCACACGGCGACCGCGTCGCTGGTCTCGCGGCCGAAAAAATCGACCAGCACGGTGAGCGGCTCGTCCGGGAACGTCGCGTGGAACATTTCGGCCGCGCGCAATGTCGAGCCGGCATAGCCGATGAGGGCGTGCGGCATCGTGCCGATGCCCTTGCGCTGGCCGAAATAGGGCGCGGTCGCGTCGGCGGCGCAGCCGATAAAGCCGATCGCGCCGGCGACCTTCTTCGCGTGCGCCGAGCCGACGGCGGCGGCATAGGCCATCATCTCGGCCATCTCGCCGCCGGCGCAATGCCGCGCATCCATCGCCAGGAACGCCACCTTGGGCAAGTCGGCGCACATCGCCGAGGCATTGTAGGCGGCGACGCAGGCCGACCCCAATTTTTGCAGCATCAGGGTTTCGAGATCGACGAGGTGAACCAGCGGGCCGGTGACGTACATGATCGGCTCGCCGGCGCCGACCATCGCGCCCTCGGGGTGGTTGAGCTCGATCTCGAAGCCGGTGCCGCGCGCCGCGGCCATTCCCTCGAGGAACTCGATCGCCAGGCGCGGCGTCGAGATCACCGGCCGGCGCATGAACACCGCGTAGGTGGCGCGGCGATCGCCGAATTGCGCGACGATCGCCTTGGTCTTGAGGAAATAGCTGTCGGTATGTGCGGCGAGCGACGCCTCGCGCTCGCTCGCCGCACCGCCGGCCATATCCTGGGTGGCCAGATCCTGGGCGGCCAGCTGATTGGCGGCTAGATTGTTCGCCACCGCCCCGGCCTCACTTGGCCGCCATCAGGCGGCCCGGGAGGCGGCCCGGGAGCCGGCCCGCACCCACCCCGGCATTGCCCCGGCGTTCGTGCTTCAAGGCCTCGGCGATCTCGAAAGCGAGCTCCAGCGCCTGGCTGGCGTTGAGGCGCGGGTCGCAATGGGTGAGGTATCTGTCGCCGAGCCCCTCCTCGCTGATCGCCTGCGCCCCGCCGGTGCATTCGGTGACGTTCTGCCCGGTCAGCTCGAAATGCACGCCGCCGGCGTGGCTGCCCTCGGCGGCATGTACCCGCAGCGCGCCGTGCAGCTCGTCGAGGATGCGGTCGAAATGCCGGGTCTTGAGCCCGTTCGCCGCGGTCGTCGTGTTGCCGTGCATCGGGTCGATGCACCACACCACCTGCTTTCCCTCGCGCTGCACCGCGCGGATCATCGGCGGCAGCTTCTCGGCGACCTTGTCGGCGCCGACGCGGGTGATGAGGGTCAGCCGGCCGGCGACGTTCTTCGGGTTGAGCCGGTCGATCAGCCGGATGAGGTCATCGGTCTCCAGGGTCGGACCGCATTTCATCCCGATTGGATTCTTGATGCCGGACATGAACTCGACATGCGCGCCGTCGAGCTGGCGGGTGCGGTCGCCGATCCACACCAAATGCGCCGAGCAGTCGTACCATTCGTCGGTCGTCGAATCGATGCGGGTCAGCGCCTCCTCGTAGCTGAGGAAGAGGCCTTCATGCGCGGTGTAGAACTCGGTCTCGCGGATCTGCGGCGTGGTCTCCGAGGTGAGGCCGCAGGCCTCCATGAAGTCGAGCGTCTCGGTCAGCCGGTCGGCCAATTCGCGGTATCGCTCGCCCTGCGGCGAGTCGGCGACAAAATCCTGGTTCCAGGCATGGACCCGATGCAGATCGGCGTAGCCGCCCTGGGCGAAGGCGCGCAGCAGGTTGAGCGTGGCCGCCGACTGGCTGTAGGCCTGGATCATCCGCGCCGGGTCGGGCTCGCGCCCAGCGGGGTCGAAATCGAGGCCGTTGATGATGTCGCCGCGGTAGGACGGCAGGGTGATGTCGCCCTGCTTCTCGACATCCGACGAGCGCGGCTTGGCGAACTGGCCGGCCATGCGGCCGACCTTGACCACCGGCATGCCGCCGCCAAAGGTCAGCACCACCGCCATCTGCAACAGCACCTTGAACATGTCGCGGATGTTGTTGGGGTGGAATTCGGCGAAGCTCTCGGCGCAATCGCCGCCAAGCAGCAGGAACGCCTTGCCGTTGGCGACCGCGGCGAGGCGCTCCTGCAGCCGCCGCGCCTCGCCGGCGAAAACCAGCGGCGGGTAGTTGCGCAGCGTCTCCTCGACGCGCCCCAGCGCGGCTTCGTCGGCATAGCCGGGCGCCTGCCGGATCGGCAGGCCGCGCCAGCTTTGAGGTGACCATTGCGGGTTCATCGCACGCTACCTTCGCGCAGGAGCGCGCGGGTGTCGAGGGTTGGGTTGGGCATGGAACACCTCCGGGTTGGAGGCCACTCCACCGCGGGCGACGATCGGATCAGGAGGACCCTGGAAACACGAAAGCCGCCTCGGTGGGGCGGCTTCGGGGATACACGCAAACGCGCTCCTAGGCCGCCGACTTATACCGGCGGTACCAAAATCGCGCAACGAGAAGCGGGTTCATCTGCTTCATGACGCGGAACCTATGCGCGAAGGCGGAACGAATGCAAGGGGTTTGCGTCTAAAGCTCGACGACGAAGGGGCGAAGAGCGGCGACGAAGTCTTCTTCTGTCGAGCCATGATCGACAAAGCTGATGACCAGTTCGGCCCAAGGCAGAGTGTCTTCGATAGCGAGGTCACATCCATTCGCCATTAGGAACTGGCCCATCGCCACGAAGGCCGTACGCTTGTTTCCCTGTTCGAAAGCGTGAGCCTGAGCGATGCCAGCCATCAACCTTACCGCCAGGACGACGATATCTTCCTCGCCATAAGCGAATGCGTTCTGCGGACGCGCCACCGCGCTTTCCAGCAATCCTTGATCGCGGAGAAAGTGTTGCTCGCCGGTGATCGCGACCAGCGTTCGATTAATTTCGATGACCGTCTCGACTGACAGCCACCCCGGCTCATTTTGCAAGGGCGTCTAGTATCTTCGGGAAGCGCCGGATTATTTCGCGCGTCAACGCCGCGTGGTCGATCTCGCCCGTTACCGGCTTGGCGCGCAGCACTTTTGCCTTGTCGCGCGGTTGCGCGGCGGGCTTGGTTGGCGTCTTGTCGCGATCGATCGTATCCATGGCGTCACATGGCATCCGCAGATCGCAGTGTGATCTCAATCGTCGGAGTGGACAAGGTCTGCTCGAGGAAATCCCAATTTCTTGGTACTGCTTCCACTTCTCCTCAAACCCGTAGTTCACCTTCTCACCCCCGCTGCCGTGTGGGCGCAAGCGCAATGTGCAAAGACCGAAATCAAGCCGGGACTTCTCGCTTTTTCCCGGCTCGCGTCGACGGATGTTGATTTGATCCCACAGGATTCGCGTGGGTATTACATAAAACCGGTCATCTTTTCGAACTCCACTATCACCCATGCGAACAAGTATCGTGAAGTCGTTGTCAGGAAGATTAGATAATTCAAGCTCCTTTCCGGATGGGCAGCCGAATTGGAAGGCATTTTGTTTTTGGCCGCATGCTTTGACCCGCAACTGGACCATCCGATCTTCTTTCCAAGCGATCAGGTCGTAGCGAGCGGCATTTTTTATGCTCGTGTTGTAGTTCGCCGTACGCCAGCCGCGCCGCAACAATTCGGCCTCAGCGACTTTCTCTCCGAAGGCCCCGACAATCTGACTTGCAACGGTCATTAATGCCCTCGCTTGTGGATCCGCTACTCCGCCGCCGCCTTTACCGACGGCCGCACATATTTGTCGCGCATCGTGACGAATTCCTCGGCGGCGCTCGGGTGGATGCCGATTGTGGCGTCGAACTGCTTCTTGGTGGCGCCGCATTTGACCGCGATCGCCAAGCCCTGGAGGATCTCGGGCGCGTCGGGGCCGAGCATGTGGCAGCCGACGACGCGGTCGCTCTTGGCATCGACCACCAGCTTCATAAAGGTGCGCTCGTCGCGGCCGGAGAGGGTGTTCTTCATCGGCTTGAAGCGGCTCTGGTAGGTGTCGACCTCGCCGTATTGCTTGCGCGCCGCATCCTCGGTGAGGCCGACCGTGGCGATCGGCGGCTGCGAAAACACCGCCGACGGCACGTCGGCGTGGTCCATCCGGATCGGGTTGTCGTTGTAGAGCGTCTCGGCGATGGCGCGGCCCTCGGCGATCGCCACCGGCGTCAGATTGATGCGGTCGGTGACGTCGCCGACCGCATAGATGTTCTTGACCGAGCTGCGCTGCCACTCGTCGACCTTGATCGCGCCGGTCTCGGTCATCTCGACGCCGATCTCGGCGAGGCCGAGGCCCTTGGCGTTGGGCGCGCGGCCGGTCGCGTACATCACGCTGTCGCAGGAAATCTTTTCGCCGATATCGGTATGCACCTGATAACCGCCCGGCTGTTTTTCGATGCGCGTGACATTGCTATGGGCGTGAAGATTGACGCCGCGGGTGCGCATTTCCTGCATAAGGTTGAGCCGGATGTCGTCGTCGAAGCCGTGGAGCAGATAGTCTCGCCGGAAAATCTCATGCACCTCGCTGCCGAAACCGGCGAAGATGCCGGCGAACTCGACCGCGATATAGCCGCCGCCGACGATGACGATGCGCCGCGGCCGCTCCGGCAGGTCGAGCGCCTCGTTTGACGAGATCACATGCTCGATACCGGGGATTTTAGGCGTCTCGGGCCAGCCGCCGACCGCGATCATGATGTTCTCGGCGGTGTAGCGCTTGGCGCCGACCTCGACCGTGTGCGGGTCGACGACGATTCCGCGCGCCTCGAAAATCTCGACCTTCGCGTTGTTCAGCATGTTGACGTAGATCTGCGACAGGCGGCCGATCTCCTTGTCTTTGGCGGCGATGAGGGCGCCCCAATCGTGCGTCGCCGGCGGCACGCTCCAGCCGAAGCCGGGCGCGTCGGCGAACGCCTCGGCGAATTGCGAGCCGTAGACCAGCAGCTTCTTCGGCACGCAGCCGCGCAGCACGCAGGTGCCGCCGATGCGCAATTCCTCGCAGATCGCGGTGCGCGCGCCATAGGCGCCGGCACGGCGCGTGCCGGCGACGCCGCCCGAGCCGGCGCCGATGGTGAAGAGGTCGAAATCATAGCGCGGCATGGCGGGGTGGCTCCTTGTCGGACGGTTGTCGGCTCTTTGGTTGTCATAACCAGGTAGCTGCGAGCGTTGCTACTTCCCGAACCATTCGGTGATGTCGAAATAGAGCACCGTCTTGCTGCGGTCGGGCTTGATCATACCGAGCAGGTCGTAGCGCCGGCCGTTCTGCTCCATCGCCGACTGATACTCGATGTGCCAGGCCGGAAAGTGGCTGGCGATATAGGCGTGCTCGGCGGCGACGCCGTGAAACTCATCGGCGATGTTGGGTAGGATGATCGCGGTCTCGACCGTCACGCCTGCCGGCGTCTGCGGCGCAGCCGGCTGCGCCTGAGCCGCGCCGGTCATCAGAGCGGCGACGAAGCAAGACGACCAGATGCCTTGCCGCGCCAAGAACGGATTCAGCGGTCGATGCCGCCTATGCAGGGGTACTTGAAACATAGACCCTTAGCGTCGGGATATGGAGTATCGAAATCCAGGCACTCTCGGTAGTTGTAACCCAGACGGAGGGCTTATATCGCAACGATAATCCTACGATAACAAGCCGCGCACCAGTACCATCTGAGGAGCAAAGACGTGGGCGATTTTGCCTATACCGTCGTTCCTGGAAAACTCAAGCCGCTTCTAGTCTAGGTCGCTGCGAGGTCGAACGCGGCGGTCATCAGCGCCTTGGTGTAGGGGTGCTGCGGCGCGTCGAGGATCGTGTCGGCGGCGCCGGCTTCGACGATCTCGCCGTCCTTCATCACCAGGATTTCGTGCGCCAGGGCGCGCACGACCTTGAGGTCATGGCTGATGAACAGATAGGTAAGGTTATGGCGTTGCTGCAATTCGCGCAGCAGCTCGACGATCTGCGTCTGCACCGTCGCGTCGAGCGCCGAAGTCGGCTCGTCGAGCACCACGAAACGCGGCTTCAGCACCAATGCGCGGGCAATCGCGACGCGCTGCCGCTGGCCGCCGGAGAATTCGTGCGGGTAGCGCTCGGCGGCGGCGGGCTCCAGCCCGACCTCGACCAGCGCTTCCTCGATGCGCCGGCGTGCCTCCTTCTCATCCCGCGCCAAATGATGGACGCGCAGCCCTTCGCCGACGATCTGCGCGACCGAGAGGCGTGGCGAGAGGCTGGAATACGGGTCCTGAAAGACGACCTGCATCTCGCGGCGCAGCGGCCGCAGGCGCCGCTGCTTCTCGCCGCTGATCTCGCGCCCGGCGAAGCGGATTTGCCCCTCGGCGTCGATCAGGCGCAACAGCGCCAAGCCGAGCGTCGTCTTGCCCGAGCCGCTTTCGCCGACCACGCCCAAGGTCGTGCCCGAGCGCAGCCGCAGCGACACTCCGTCGACCGCCTTTACGTAGCCCTTGACCCGCCGCAGCAGCCCGCTGCGCATCGGGAACCACACCTTCAGGCCGGTGCCCTCGACCAGCACCGGCGCATCCGCGGGCGGCGGTTCCGGTCTGCCCTGCGGCTCGGTCGCCAGCAGGCGTTTGGTATAGGGATGCTGCGGCCGGGCGAAGAGTTCGGCGGCCGGCGCCTGCTCGACGATCTCGCCCTGCGACATGACGCAGACCCGGTCCGCCATCTTCTTGACGATCGAGAGGTCGTGGGTGATCAGCAAGAGCGCCATGCCGAGCCGATCACGCAGCTCGTGCATCAGCTCCAGAATCTGCGCCTGGATCGTCACGTCGAGCGCGGTGGTCGGCTCGTCGGCGATCAGGATGTCGGGCTCGTTGGCGATCGCCATCGCGATCATCACCCGCTGCCGCTGGCCGCCCGACAGCTGGTGCGGGTACGCACCGAGGCGGCTCTCGGCCTCGCGCAGGCCGACGACGTGCAAGAGGTCGAGCGTGCGCCGCCGTACCGCCGTCGCCGGCAAATGGTTATGGATCACGAGCGTCTCGGCGACCTGCTTCTCGACCGTATGCAGCGGGTTGAGCGAGGTCATCGGCTCCTGGAACACCATGCCGATGCGGTTGCCGCGGATCTCGCGCAGCCGCGCCGGCGCCGCGCCGATCAGCTCCTCGCCGGCGAATTTGATGCTGCTGCCGGGCGGGTGCGACGCGGCCGGGTAGGGCAGCAGCTGCAGCACCGACAGCGCGGTCACCGACTTGCCCGAGCCGCTTTCGCCGACCAGCGCCAGCGTCTCGCCCTTGTCCACCGCGAACGAGGCGCGTTTCACCGCATGGACCGGCGCCGCGCCGCGCCAGCCGGCGAAAGTGACGCCGAGGTCCCGTATTTCGAGAAGGCTCATTCGAGAAGGCTCATCCGAACGCCTTGCGCGGGTCGAACGCGTCGCGCACCGCCTCGCCGACAAAGGTGAGGAGGCTCAGCATGAGCGCCAGCACCGCGAACGCGGTGATGCCGAGCCATGGCGCCTGCAAATTGGCCTTGCCTTGCGCCAGCAATTCGCCGAGCGACGGCGACCCCGGCGGCAGACCAAAGCCGAGGAAATCGAGCGAGGTCAAGGTCGTGATCGAGCCGTTGAGGATGAACGGCATAAAGGTGATCGTCGCCACCGTCGCGTTTGGCAGCACATGGCGCAGGATGATCCGGCTGTCCGGCATGCCGAGCGCCCGCGCCGCCCGCACATAGTCGAAATTGCGCGCGCGCAGGAACTCGGCGCGCACCACATCTACGAGGCCCGTCCACGAGAAGAGCAGCATCAACCCCAGCAGCCACCAGAAATTCGGCTGCACCAGGCTCGCCAGGATGATCAAGAGGTAGAGCACCGGCAGCCCGGACCACACCTCGATAAAGCGCTGGAAGCCGAGATCGATGAGGCCGCCGAAATAGCCCTGCGCGGCGCCGGCGGCGACCCCGATCAGCGACGAGATGATTGTCAACGCCAGCCCGAACAGCACCGAGATGCGGAAGCCGTAGATCAATCGCGCCAGCACGTCGCGGCCCTGGTCGTCGGTGCCGAGCCAATCCTGCCGCGACGGCGCCGATGGATAGGGTCCCGGCGCGCCAGTGATCGTGTCGTAGCGGTAGGGGATCGGCGGCCACAGGATCCAGCCCTTGGCCTCGATCAGCGCCTTGACCTCGCGGTCGGTGTAATCGGCCTCGGTCGGGAACACGCCGCCGAACGCGGTCTCCGGGTAGGAGTGGAACACCGGCATGTAGTAGCCGCCGTCGAAGCGGATCAGCAGCGGCCGGTCATTGGCGATGAACTCGGCGAACAGGGTGACGATGAAGAGGACGAGGAAGACCCACAGCGACCAGAACCCGCGCTTGTTGGCGCGGAAATTGTCGAGCCGGCGCCGCGTCAGCGGCGTGATCCGCCGGCCGAGAAAAATCAGCCCGGCGGGGGAGCCTTGCAGCGGCGTCAGCGTGCCCGCCGCCCCGCTGGGAGAAATCGGCGCCGAGCCGGGACGCTGCAGACCGGGGGGATTCACGGCCTAAGCGCCCTTTGAGCCGAAAAGGAGCCAGCACCCGCTTAGCCGCTTATGCGCAGCCCCCACCCCAACCCTCCCCCGCTTGCGGGGGAAGGGGTAGGTT